>Ga0075362_10000218_pt1 | contig 15950 bp, 15 predicted proteins | sample EndMetdeltDD1762_FD_71397 | JGI IMG/M metagenome (GOLD analysis project Ga0075362, IMG submission 71397) | Populus endosphere microbial communities from Tennessee, USA - Endosphere MetaG P. deltoides DD176-2 | ecosystem: Host-associated > Plants > Roots > Endosphere | place: USA: Tennessee...
GGTGCCACAGCGATCTGGCGACAGATCAACGGTTTGCGGCTGTGAGTAGCCGTCTGCTCACTCAGAGTGAGTAGCTCAGCTTGGCCAGGATGCCGGCGGTGTGTAGCGCGCTACACACCGGCAATGCGTTCGGGATGGGTGTAGATGTTGAGGTTGTCGCCGCGCGCGAACCCGATCAGGGTCAGCCCCGCCTCCCCCGCCAGGTCCACGGCCAGCGTCGTCGGCGCCGAGACGGCGACGATGATGCTGATGCCGGCGAGCCAGGCTTTCTGCACGATCTCGAACGCCACGCGCCCGCTGACGGCAATCACGTCGGCACTGCCGCTTCCGCCACCAGGCTCGAGCGAGCCGCCGCGCTCGAGGCGATCGAGCAGGGACTGGCCGATGCACTTGTCGACGGCGTTGTGCCGGCCGACGTCCTCCGCGGACGACAGCAGATGCCCGGCGCGCGAGAAGATCGCGGCTCCGTGCAGACCGCCGGTCTCCTCGAAGACCGCCTGCGTCGCGCGGAGCCGCGACGGCAGCGCGCGCACGAACGGCACGTCCACGGTCCATTCGGTCGCCAGCGGCGCGATGTCACGGCGCAACTCGTCGATCGTCGATCGCCCGCAGACGCCGCACGAGCTGTTGGCGACGAGCTGCCGCCGCGCCTCGAGCATCGACGGCACGCGCACCGCGGCGTCGCCGACCAGGAACACGTCGACGACGTGATGCGCCCGCCGCTGATCGGGATGCCGGCAGTGCTCGATCGCGCCGACGTCTTCGGCCGAGCGGATGACACGCTCGGAGAGCAGGAACCCCGCGGCGAGCGCGCGATCCTGGCCGGGCGTCCGCATGATGACGGCGAACGATCGACCGTGGAGGCGGATGTCGAGCGGCTCTTCCGTGGCGGCGGCGTCGGTGACGCGGGCCACGCCTGTGGACGACAACCGCGTGACGTCGACCTTCCGGACCGGCGCCAGGTCGTCGTCGGGCTTCACGGATGCGCCGCCACGGTCATGATCTCGACGCGCGCGCGCGCCATCGCCAGCGAGACGAGGACCGGCGTGACGGCTGCCTTCGCGCCGAACGCCTCGCGGCACGCGGCGGCGGCCACGCGGCCGGCCTCCTCGTCGGTGACGTAGACGAGCAGGTCCCGGACGTCCGCGCGTGACATCCCGGCCTTGCCCAGCAGCCCGTCGATCTTGCGCAGCACGTCGCGCGCCTGCGCCTCGGCGCCGCCATCGCCGTTGACGACGGCGGCATCGGGCAGGAGTCCCGAGATGAACGCCATCTCGCCGGCGACGATTGCGGCGCTCAGGTTCGGATTCGGCGTCCCCTCCCCCGGCACGACGCGTCGGGGTCCGGCCGAGGCGACGAAGGTCATCTCGACTTTGTAGGCGGGAGCGGTCAACGCCGCGCCCACCGTCGCACGGGCGGGCGGCGCGTCGGGGAAGTACTCGCGGTAGACACGGTTCATCGCGTCGAAGTCGGCCAGATCGGGCAGGAACACGCGGCCGCTGACGACGTGCGGCAGGCTCAGGCCGGCGGCCTCGACGAGCTCGCGCGCGTTCTCGAGCACGGCGCGCGTCTGGACGGCGACGTCGCCGGTGACGACGCTGTTGTCGCGCCCGTTGCGCGGTATCAGTCCCGACAGGAACAGCGTCTCGCCCGCGCGGATCCCGTACGAGTACGGGTTGGGCGACGTCGCCCACGACGCCGGGTGCACGAGACGGCGCTCGCCTCCGGCGGGCACGGCCGCCGCCGTCATCTGCACGAGGGCGTCCTTGTCGGCCAGCGCGGTCACGACCGTGGTGCGCGTCGGCGGCATCGCCTTCCACACCTGCCGGTAGGCGTCGTTCATCGCGGGGAAGTCGGCGGCGTTGCGCAGGTAGACGGTGATCACGACGGCGTCGGCGAGCGACGATCGCTCGGCGCGGAGCCGCTCGTCGAGACGCGCGAGCGTCATCGAGGTCTGGCGGGCGACGTCGGGACCGGCGTCAGGCGCGGAAACGGCGGAGACGAAGACGGGGTGCGGCATGCGGAACGCCTCTCATTGGAGAGTATCCCGCATTTTCTCCGACCATGCGCAGAGCGTCGCCACGTCCGACGGCGCGAGGGTCGCGTCGCGGTGGATGATCAGGTACGACGGCAACGGCATGCGGCCGCGCTTGGTCTGGCTGCAGATGCCGCCCAGGAACTTGTCCTGATCGTCGCTGTCGTACGACGTCCATTCCGAGAAGTTGATGCGGTCGCGTCCGTGCTGCACGTGGCTGGCCACGAACCACGACATCGGGGCGACGTAGCTGTAGAGCGGCCAGCGCGTCTCGTTGGTGTGGCAGTCGCGGCACGAGCGGTCGAGGATGGCGCGGACCTCGGGCGTGGCTTTCGCCAGCAGCGAGTGCGCCGGATCCGCCGGCGGGTTGGTGCGATGGGGCTGCACGACCTGGATCCCGGCGAACGCGACAACGGAGGCGATCAGCGCCCGGCGGAGCAGGCGCGGCAGTTGAAAGGCCATGGCGATGATTGTGGCGACAGCAAATACGACGCCGTCCGTGGCGCCGTTTCTGCGGGACGCACCGGCCGCAGGCCCTTTCGTCCCGCGTCGCGCGGCATCGAGAATCGTAAGCCGTGTACAATGTCATGTTCCCCCATGGAGGTCCCCGAATGAAGCGCCTGGCTCGTATCGCAGCGGTCGCCGTTCCGCTGTTCGTCCTCGCGGTCGCCCACCCGTACGCCGACGTCAAGACGAAGGAGCAGTCGAAGATCAAGTTCGAAGGCTTCCTCGGCTTCATGCTGAACCGGGGCAAGGCGGCCAAGGAAGGCGTGATCAACACCGCCGCGGTCAAGGGGAACCGGAAGGCGACGACGACCGGCGACGACGGCGAGATCGTCGACCTCGGCGAAGAGAAGGTCTACTGGCTCGATTACAAGAAGAAGGAATACTCGGTCAAGACCTTCGATCAGATCCGCAAGGAGATGCGCGAGCAGGCCGAAAAGGCGCGCAAGGAGCAGGAGAAGCAGGAGCCTCGCGAGAAGGGCGAGCCGCAGCAGCCGCAGAAGGAATACGAGGTCGACTTCGACGTCAAGAGCACCGGCCAGAAGAAGCAGGTCATCGGCTACGACACGAAGGAGACGGTGGTGACCGTCACCGTGCGCGAGAAGGGCAAGACGCTCGAGGACAGCGGCGGCATCGTGATGACGAGCAGCATGTGGATGGGGCCGCGCATTCCCGAGCTGAAGGAGCTGGCCGACTTCGAGATGCGCTACTGGAAGGCGCTCCAGGAAGGCAGCGGCGTGCCGACGATGTCGCCCGAGCAGATGGCGCAGGTCCTGGCGGCGTTCCCGCTGTTCGGCAAGGCCATGGAGCGGATGCAGAAGGACGGCAGCAAGCTGGAAGGCACGGCTCTCGAGACGACGGTGACGCTCGAGACGGTGAAGGGCAAGGAGCAGACGACCGAGCCGCAGCAGAGCGGGGGCGGCGGCATCGGCGGCATGCTCGGCCGCAAGCTGATGAAGAAGGGCGGTTCGTCGTCCGGGCGCTCGACCGTCTTCACGACGAATCACGCGTACCTGGAAGTCGCGAAGGCGGTCGACGCCGCCGACCTCGCGATTCCGGCAGGCTTCAAAGAGAAGAAATAGACGCGCAACGGCGACGGCCGGCCGCTCCGGCACGAAGGCCACGAAGATCACGACGATCACACCTGTTGGTTGTGGTCGTCGTGGACTTCGTGGCCTTTGTGCTTCGACGCGCTTATCTGCGGCGTTCCGATCGAACGAGCGCGGCCACCGCCTGAGTCTGGTCGTAGTCGCCCAGGCGGTCGGCGGCGGCGAGATAGGCGTCGCGCAGGTCGCCCGTGATGGCGTTGGTCGTGGCCATCGCCTGCAACAGCTGCGACAGCTCGTAGCCGCTCATCGGGCGTGACGCCTGGAGGACGGCGCGCAGCGTGTCGGCGCTGGTGCCGCTCCTCCGCACGACGGCCTGCAGCACGCGGCCGCGCTCGTAGTTGCCGCCGATCGTATTCACGGCCGCGAAGAACGGCGCGCGAGCGGTGCCTTCCACGCCATTCTGCCGCACCACTTTCTGGAGGAACTGCGCCGTCTCGTAGTCGCCGCCGATCGCCGCCGCCGACGTGAGCGCCGCTTCGATCAGGACGGGATCGCTCGCGCGCTGGCTGCTGATCGCGGCGTCCAGCACGCGGCCGCGCTCGTAGCTGCTGTTGATCGTGTTGAGGGCGGCGAAGAACGGGGCGCGCGTCTGGTCGTCGAGCGCCTGCTGTGCGAGTACGGCGCGCAGGAGCTCCGACAGCTCGTAGCTCGAGTCGATCGATCGCGCGTGGGTCAGAAGGCCCGCCAGGATCGCCGGCGACACCGGACCGCGCTTCAGCATCGCCGTGTAGACGCGGCGCAGCTCGTAGTCGGACGAGATGCCGCCGGCGGCCTCGAAGTAGGCGGCGCGCGACGGCTCGTCGTTCGGGATGCGATCCGCCACCGCGATCAGCAGCTGCGCGAGCTCGTACGACGACGACTTCATCTCGCGTCCGGCCTGCACCATCGACTGCCGGTACTGGTCCGGCGTCAGCGAGGCCTGCTTGAAGAGCTGCCTGAAGTAGATCCCTTTCGCGTAGGTGCCCCCGACGCGGCTGATTTCGGAGAGGACGGCCCCGGGACCGCCATTCTTCAGGAGGCGCGCGACGCGCGACTCGGCGGCGATGCCGGTGTTGCGGACGAACTTGGGCAGGTTCTGCGTCAGCCACAGCCGTCCCTCGGGCTCGTACGGCCGCGTGGACGCGTTGACGTAGTAGAGGTGCTCGAGCTGGCCGCCGCGCTCGCGGATCTCGACCGAGTGCCGGCCGAACCACTTGCCGTCCGAAATCTTCAGCGACCCGCCCGGCGAAATCATGCGGACATCGGTGTCGTCGTCGGTGAACTCGAACTTGCCTCGATACGAGACTTCGAGCCTGTCGCCGTCCTGCGACCACACCCAGTTGCCGCTGTCGTCGCTGGCGTCGTGGCTGATGCTCGTGGACTGCGACTCGGACGCGACGGCGGGCGGCGCGGGCGGCGCCGGAGGCGCGGGCGCCAGGACCGGTTCGGCGACGCCGTGCGCCACGGCGCCCGCGGGCGATTCGGCGAGCGCCGGGATCGCGTGCGGCGGGGCTGGCGCGGCTTCGGCGGTGGCGACCGCCGCGGCGGCCTGATGGCGCTCGATGGCCCTGGCAGCGGGTACGGCGACCGATCTGATGGATTGACGAAGCACGCCGGCCGCATACCGGAGCGGCACGCGGGCCGAGCGCAGGTCGGAGCGCAGTTCGGCGCGAATCGTCCGGCCGAGATCCCGCAGCTGGCGCGCGTTGAACTCACGGGCCTGGACGATGCGCTGACGATGCGCGGCCTGCCGGTCGTCCGCCGAGTAGGCGACGCAGCCGATCAGGCTGAGGGCCGCCAGCGCCGCGAGCCATGCCGGGCCGCGGCCCGAGTGGGACGAAGGGGCGCCGAGGAGACGGCGCACGCGCAGCAGCAGCGAGCCGCCCGTGGCCGCCATCGCGATGTGCCGCTCGGGCGTCGGTCCCGACGACCGCAGCGCCTCGAGATCCGCGAGCGCCGTCGCATAGGCGACCGGATCGCCGCACAGGCTGACGGCGAGATCGTCGCAGCAGTTCTCGCGCTCGATGCGGATGCGCCGCGACACCCACCAGACGGCCGGGTGAAAGAAGAGCAGCGTTTCGACCAGCGTCTGCAGCAGGTTGACCAGGTAGTCGTGGCGCCGGATGTGCGCGAGCTCGTGCGCGAGGATCGCTTCGACCTGGTGCGCCGACAGTCCGGCCAGCGCCGCCGCCGGCAGCAGGACGACGGGCCTGACGAAGCCGATCACCGTCGGCACTTCGACCATCGTCGATTCGAGGAGCGTGACGGCCCGCGCGATGTGCAGCCGGCGCGCCAGCCGCGCGCTCATCGTGCGCAGCGTCTCGCCGGCAGGCATCACGCCGCGGGTGCGCAGGCGCTGCACCCACAGCCAGCCGGTGAAGAGACGGAGGCTGAGCAGCGACACGCCGACCAGCCAGATCGGCATCAGCATCGGCAGGAACCCTTCGAGGCGCAGCGATCGCACGCGGGCGACGAGTCCCGCGCCCTTCGTCGCCTCGGAGGCCGGCGGCGGCGCGAGGGCGGACGCGTCCGGCAATTCGACTTCGAGGCGATCGAACTTCGCCCGAAAGTCCTTCTCGACGAGCACGCCATTCTGAAAGACGACGCGCGTTCCATCGGCGGCGGCCGCCGTCCGCAACGTCTGATACCGTTGCGCACCCGTCACGATCGACAGCGTCAGCATCAGCGCGAGGCCGATCGACGCGACGACGTAGCGGACGTCCGATGCGCTGCGCCGCAAGGCGAGCAGCGCCAGCGCCGTCAGGGCGCCGACCGCGGCCCCCTGCCACACGAACTGCAGGAGCGCCCATCCCACCGCCTGTGCGGCCGGCTGCTGCAGCCAGGTCTCAATCGCGGGCATGATCCTTCTCCCCTCTGCTCCTCGCTTCGTCGATCGCTTTCCGGATGTCGCGCAGTTCCTCGGCCGACGCGCGCTTGGAGGCGAGCGCCTGGAGCACGAGCTTCATGGCCGACCCGCCGAACGCCCGGTCGGCCAGGTCGCGTACGAGCTGCCGCTGGGTCTGCTCTTCGCCCAGGCGCGCGCGATAGACGTGGGTGCGGTCCCGTTCGTCACGTTCGACCAGCCCCTTCTCGATCATGATCTGCAGCAGCTTGAGCGCGGTGGTATAGGCGGCGGCCTGCCGGTCGCGGGCCAGCACTTCATGGACCTGACGGACGGTGCTGGGACCGCGTTCCCAGAGAATGCGGAGGATCGCCAGCTCGGCGTCGGTCGGTCGCGGGACGGCGGATCGGGACATGCGGGGCAGTATCTACGAACAGCTTCGTAGGCGTCAACGAAAATCTTCGTAGGGCCGTTCTGTGGCACGATTGACGGCTGGAGGATCCGTGTCCACTTACGCGCATTTCGAGACGTCCGAAGGCAATTTCAAGATCCGGCTGTTCGACAAGGAGGCGCCCAACACCGTCGCCAACTTCACCGGGCTGGCCGAAGGGTCCAAGGAGTGGCGCGATCCCGCCACGGGCGAGCGCCGCAAGGCGCCGTTCTACGACGGGGTGGTCTTCCACCGCGTCATCAACGGCTTCATGATCCAGGGGGGCGACCGCCTCGGTCAGGGCACCGGCGGACCCGGCTACAACTTCGCCGACGAGTTCCACCCGACGCTGCGCCACACCAAGGCGGGCATCCTGTCGATGGCCAATGCCGGCCCCAACACCAACGGCAGCCAGTTCTTCATCACCCTCGGGCCGACGCCGCATCTCGACAACCGTCACTCGGTGTTCGGCGAGGTCGTCGAGGGGATGGACGTCGTCAAGAAGATCGGGGCGGTGCCGACGGGCCGTCAGGATCGGCCGGTCACGCCGGTGACGATCACGAAGCTCACGATCCAGCGCGAAGGCTGATGTCCGAACCCTGGGCCGACCGTCCCGAGCTCGAGGCGCTGATGCCCGCGGTCTACGCGGAGCTGCGGCGCCTGGCGGCGCACTATCTCCGCGGCGAGCGGCCGGGGCAGACGCTGCAGCCGACCGCGCTCGTGCACGAGGCCTACCTCAAGCTGCAGAAGGATCGGCCGGAGCGCTGGCAGAATCGCGCGCACTTCTGCGCGATTGCCGCGCACGCGATGCGGCAGATCCTGATCGAGCGGGCCCGCGCCCGCGACGCGCTGAAGCGGGGCGGCGGCGCGCCGCGGGTGACCTTCGACGAAGGCCTGCCGGCGCAGGCCGGCGAGCGCAGCTTCGACATGGTCGCGCTCGACGCCGCGCTCGAGCGGCTGGCCGCGCTCGACGCGGGGCAGGCGCGGATCGTCGAGCTGCGCTTCTTCGGCGGACTGTCGATCGAGGAGACCGCGGAGGCCATGGGAATCTCGCCCGCGACGGTGAAACGCCACTGGGCGCTCGCCCGCGCGTGGCTGGCCCGGGAGCTCGAGAGCTGAGTCCCGACTGGGGCCGGGTCGGCGCCCTCTTCGACGAGGCGCTCGATCTCGACGCCGCCGGACGCGAACGGCTGCTCGCCCGCGCGGCCGAGACCGATCCGGCGCTCGCCGGCGAGGTCCGCGCGCTGCTGCGCGCGCACGATACGTCGGGCGCCTTCCTCGAGAGTCCGGCGTGGGCGGTGGCCCCCGAGCTGCTCGAGGAGTCCGCCGACGCCGCGCTGACCGGCACGCGCGTCGGCCCCTACGACATCAAGGAAGAAGTCGGCCGCGGCGGCATGGGCGTCGTCTATGCCGCGCGCGACGAGCGCCTGGGCCGCACCGTCGCGCTCAAGGTGCTGCCGCGCGCCTTCAGCCGCGACGCGCACGCCCGCGAGCGGCTGGCGCGTGAAGCCCGCGCGGCCGCGGCGCTGTCGCACCCCTCCATCGCCACCGTGTACGCGCTCGAGGAAATCAACGGCGAGATGTACCTGGCGAGCGAGCTGGTCCGCGGCGTGACGCTGCGGACGACGCTGGCCGCCGGCCGCCTGTCGGGCTCGCGCGTGCTCGAGATCCTGCTGCAGCTCGCCGAAGCGCTCGACGCCGCGCATCGCCACGGCATCGTCCACCGCGATCTCAAGCCCGACAACGTGATCGTCACCGCCGACGGCCGGGTCAAGATCGTCGACTTCGGCATCGCGCGCAGCCTCACGCCGGTCCCCGAGGGCGTGCATCCGCTCACCCGCACCGGGATGGCGATCGGCACGCCCGGCTACATGGCGCCCGAGCAGCTGCGCGGGGACGCCGTCGACGCGCGGGCCGACGTCTTCGCATTCGGCGTGATCGCCTACGAGGTGGCGACCGGCGAGCACCCGTTCGGCGGGAGCGACCCAGCGTCGCTGGTCGAACGCCTCGTCGCCGAACGCCCGCCCATGTCGCAGGTACTCCAGCCGCCCGCGCTGGACGCCATCGTCCGGCGCTGCCTGCGCGGCGACCGCGAGGGCCGCTACACGTCGGGCGCGGAGCTGCTCGAGGCGCTGCGCGGCGTCACCGACGGCGCGCCCGGAACGGGCTCGCGCCCGCTCTTCGTCCGCACCGCCTGGTGGTGGAAGTTCCACCAGGTCGCGGTCGCCACGATCACGATCGTCAACACCGTCACCATCGGCTTCCGCAAGGGCCCGCTGGGCGCGTCGGGCAAGTGGGTCTTCCTGTTCATCCTCGTCCTCGCCACGATCACGACGACGCTCCGCCTGCACATGTGGTTCGTCTCGCAGGTGCACCCGGCGTCGCTGCTCGCGCTGCGCAGCCGTGTCCTCCGCTGGGTGGTGCTCTGCGAGGGTCTGCTGATCGTCGCGTTCCTGGGCACCGGCATGGCCCTCGCGTTCGCCGGCCCGCACGACGCGCTCGCCGCCCAGTTCATCGTCACCGCGCTGTTCATGCTGTTGTCGCTGATCGTGATCGAGCCGGCCACGACGCGCGCGTCCCTGTCCTGAGCGCGCGCGTCAATTCCACAACGCCACGACTCCCAACGCCCAACCAAGCAACGCCCAAGACTTCCAGGGGAAGAAAGGCGAAGCTTGAGTGTGAGCGTCGCCCTTCGGCTTCTTCCTTGGGCGTCTTGGGAGTTCCGTGAGCTTGGTCGTTAGTCGGGCGTTGCGGAGTTGTGGAGTTGTGGAGTTTGACCGTCAGCTCCTGAACTCCAGATCGCCGATCACCTCGTCCACGCGGAGGCGCAGCGCGTACTCCACCGCGGCGGTGATCAGCATCAGGAAGACCACCGTCGCGACGGTGATGACGGCGCTGCGGTAGATGATGGCCAGGAGGGACGGGAAGACGCCGGCGACGACGCCGCCGACGATGAACAGCGCGAAGGTGGAGGCCGATCGCTGGGCCTTGTGCGGCTCGGCGGCGAATGGCAGCGACGGCCGCGTGATGACGGCCAGTTGCAGCAGCAGGTGCGCGAGCACGCCGAGGATCAGGGCGTGGATCGCCGCGTGCCAGACGCGTTCGTAGAACCAGCTCCAGAAGGCCGCCAGCGCGACGACGTACGTCCCGAGAAAGTAGATCGTCACGAAGTTCTTCGACGCGACGACGATGCGCGCGTGGGACGCGGGGGTGGCGAAGAAGATCCACGCCGCCCGCCAGCTCTCGCTGGCCGCGAGCGCCGTGTGGAGCGTCATCGGGATGAAGATCACGGCGAAGTAGACGCCCACCGCACCCGATTCGCCCAGGAACGGATCGCGCAGCGCCCCATCGTCGAGGCCGAGCAGCATGTAGAAGCCGGTGAGCGGGATGATCCCGAGGATGCCCATCCGGAAGCGCTGGTCGAACCGGAACTGGGCGCGCACGAGCAGCGCGACCGCGCGCGCTTCTCCCCGTGAGAACCCGGGGAGACGGAAGACGCGCCGGCGGGACGCCGGTTCGGCCACCGCCGACATCTCGCCGATCCGCCGCGCGTAGTCCAGCGACAGCCGTCCCGCGGCCAGCGGAACGCACAGCACGGTGAGCGCCACGGCCGCGCCCGACGCGATCCAGACGGCGGCGCCGGCGCCCCCCGCGGCGGCGCGCACGAACGCGGCGAACCACGTCGACGGCACGATCCACATCCACGGCGCCGACTCGAAGCCGAGGCGATCGAGGATCGAGTGGCGGAAGCCGACGGTGGCGAGGTAGTACACCAGGTAGAACGACGTCGCGCCGAGCAGCTGCACGTACCCCATCGCCCGTTTCAGCTTCGACGGGTGGACCCAGCGCAGCAGCGTCACGTAGGCCGAGATGACCAGCACCGTCATGCAGAGATCGCACAGCAGGACGGCCGCCAGCGCGGCCGCGCCGGCCAGGATCCCGCCTTTCGCGGCATAGACGACGATCGGGATCGCGGCCGTCGCGACGCTCAGCACCGCGACGTAGGCGCCGACCGCCGCCAGCCGCGCGGCGAAGTAGGTGCGGGAGCTGATCGGGCGCGGCGCGAGAATCGCGTAGTCCTCCGGCGCGAGCACGACGCCGGTGAAGTCGACGAGCAGCATCATGATCGTCGTCGCCGCCGCGTAGGTGGTCAGCAGCGACGCCGACATCAGCAGGTCGGCCGTCGCCGCGGCGATCAGCCCGAACGCGCTGCCGCCGACGGCGCCCACCATCGCGATCGCGACGATCTGGGATCGGCGGCGGTCCCGCCCGTCCCTGCGCACCGGGCCGCCGGTGGCGCGGAAGTCCATGCGCAGGTAGGTGCTGACGAGCGCGCGCCACTGCGCGCCGTCGATGCCGAGTGCGCCTGCCAGGCGATCGAACATGCGCCGTCAACGCTCCAGCGCGTCGAGCAGATCGTGGCTGACCTGCGCGGCGTCGCGGGTGCCCGTCAGCGCCACGAACGCGTCCTCGAGCGTCGTCGCCCCCACCGAGCCGGCGATGTCGCGCGCGGTGCCGTCGGCAATCGTCCGGCCCTGGTTGATGATGACGATGCGCGTGCAGATGCGCTCGACCACTTCGAGCACGTGCGAGCAGAAGAAGATGGTGCGCCCCTGCGCCGCCAGGCCGCGGATCAGCTCCTTCACCACCAGCGCCGCGCTCGCGTCGAGGCCGGTCAGCGGCTCGTCGAGGAAGACCACTTCGGGGCGATGCAGCAGCGCCGACACGATGAGGACCTTCTGCTTCATGCCCTTGGAGTACTCGCTGAGCCGCTGGTCGATCGCCTGCGAGAGGCCGAAGCGGTCCAGCAGCTCCTCGATGCGCGGCGCCGTGCCCGCGAGCGGGAGGTGGTGCAGCGACGCGATCAGCTCGAGATACTCGCGGGCCGACAGCGATTCGTAGAGCGCGGCCGACTCGGGCACGTAGCCGATGCGCTTCTTGACCTCGATCGGATCGCTCGCCACGTCGTAGCCGGCGACCATCGCGCGGCCGCGGTCGGGCTTGATCATGCCGGTGAGGATCTTGACCGTCGTCGACTTGCCGGCGCCGTTGGGTCCCAGGAAGCCGAGGATTTCGCCCGCGCCGACGTGGAGCGTCAGATCCTGCAGGGCGACGCGATCGCCGTAGTGCCGCCAGAGGTTGTCGGCGTCAATCATCGGTCGTGATGGTACCCCGATCCGCGTCGCGGCTAGAATCGGCACGTGGCGATCCCCGGGGCGGCGGCATTCCTCGGCGCGATGGCGGGGGCGTGGCTGCCCCATCGCCATTGGCCGCGCCTGCCCGCGTCGTTTCCCATGGAGACGGCGGCCTTCGTCTCGGGCATCGCGACGCTCTTCGCCGGCATGGCGATCGGCATTCCCGGCTTCCTCGATCACGCGCACGCGACGACGTCGCTCGGGCTCGACGCCGAGCTCCACCAGGTGTTCACGAACCCGAACGCCGGCTACCGCCAGGGCATGGTCCAGGGTTTCGCCGGACTCTCGCTGTTCACGTTCCTCCTGCTGACGCCGGCGGGATGGCTGACGCTGTATCTCGCGATCAGCGGGGCGGTCAGGGCCGGCGCCGCGTGGTTCGACGATCCGATCGGCGATCCGCTGCTGACCGCCGTCGACACGATCGTCTCCGGACGGCGCGCGGACCGGAAGGAACGCCGGGCGCGCACGGCGCGGCAGGCGCGCGAAGGGCCGGAAGTCGCGGACCGCATCGTGTCGAGCGCGGCAGCCGGAATCGCCGGATGCGATCTGGTGATCGTGGCGTCGCGGCTCAAGCCCGGCTGGGAGCGCGGCGTGGTCGTCTTCACGCCCGACGGCTGTTTCCGCCTGGGCGAGCCCGCCGAGCGCACGATCGCCGGCCGGCTCCGCTATCTCTATCCGCTGACCGAGCACGCGGACCTCGAAGCGATACGCCGGTCGGTGCAGTACGAGCAGCCGGTCCGCCCTGATGTAACCTAGCCTCGTGCGGATCCTCGTCGTCGAGGACGATCGCAAGGTCGCCAATTTCATCCAGAGCGGGCTGTCGGAGGAAGGCTATGCCGTGGACGTCCTCTACGAGGGCAGCGACGCCGGCGATCAGGCGAACGCGTTCGACTACGACGCCGTCGTCCTCGATCTCATGCTGCCGGGACGCTCCGGCTTCCAGGTGCTGCGCGACATCCGCGCGCGCAAACGCGAGCTGCCGATCCTCATCCTGACGGCGAAGGACTCCGTCGAGGAGCGCGTGGCCGGGCTCGACAGCGGCGCCGACGACTACATGGCCAAGCCGTTCGCGCTGGCGGAGCTGTCGGCGCGGCTGCGCGCGGTGCTCCGCCGCGGCGCCGCGCGCGAGACGACGCTGCGCGTCGCCGACCTCGAGATCGACACGACGAAGCGCCTGGTGCGGCGCGCCGGACGGCGCGTCGACCTCAAGCCGAAGGAATACGCGCTGCTGGAGTTCCTGATCCGCAACAGCGACCGGCCCGTGACCAAGTCGCTGATCATCGAGCACGTGTGGAACATCCACTTCGACAGCGTGAGCAACGTCGTCGAAGTCCACATCAACGCCCTCCGCAACAAGGTCGACCGCGGATTCGATCGCCCGCTGATCCACACCATCCGCGGCGTCGGCTACATCCTCACCGACTCGCCGCCGGCGTGAAGACGAGATTCTCGCTCCGCACGCGGCTGACCGTCTTCTACACGCTCGTCTTCGGCCTGCTGCTGACGGCGCTCGCGGGGGTGTCCTACCGCGTGCTCGACCAGCAGCTCGACTCCGACGCCACGGCGAACCTGGTGGAGACCACCAACGGGCTGCACGGCTACCTCCACTTCGAGAGCGCCACGCCCGAGATCGTCTACGACTCGAGCGATCCCGAGGAAGCCGCGTTCGTCCAGCGCGCGACGCGCTTCTACCAGATCTACGACGCTTCGAGCGGGGCGCTGCTGGCGCAGTCGGACGCGATCGCGCCGCTCGGGCTCACCTTCACGCCGGAGGAAGTGAAATCGTTCCGCGAGCATCCGCGGCTGCACGACGTGCAGACCGACTACGGACGCATCCGTCTGACGAACAGCGTCATCACCGGCGCGTCCTCCTCGCAGGTGTTCCTGCTGCAGGTGGGCGCGTCCCTCGCCGGCACCGACGGCGCGCTGCGGCGGTTCCTGCAGCTGCTGCTCTGGGGCATGCCGGCGGGACTGCTGATCGCCGTCGTCGTCGGGCGCTGGATGGCGGGCGTCGCGCTGGCGCCGCTCGAACGGTTCGCGGCCGCGGTGCGGACGATCGACGCGGCCAACCTGCGGCAGCGGCTGCCCGACCGCGGCGTCGGCGACGAGCTCGACGAAGTGGCGCGCGCGTTCAACGACACGCTCGCGCGCATGGAGCACGCGGTCGGCGAGATGCGCCAGTTCAGCACCGCGCTCGCGCACGAGCTGCGCACGCCGATCGCGGCCCTGCGCGGCGAGATCGAGCTGGCGGGCATGAAGGCGGGCGTCAGCGAGGAACAGCGGGAATCGGCCGCCAGCCAGCTCGAGGAGCTCGACAAGCTGAAACGGCTGATCGACCAGCTGCTCACGCTGGCGCGCGCCGAATCGGGACAGATCCCGCTGGCGCACGACCGCGTCGAGCTGGCGCCGCTCGTGGAGGACGTCGTGGAGCAGCTCGAGCCCGTCGCCCTCGCCCAGGGGCTGACGCTCGCCGCCGACGTGGCGGCGCGGCCGGCGATCGTCGGCGACGCGTCGTGGATCGAGCGCATGCTGCTCAATCTTCTCGACAACGCGTTCAAGTTCACGCCGTCGGGCGGCACGGTCACCGTGCGGCTCTCGGAGGCCGCCGGCGGCGCGGTGCTCGAGGTCCGCGACACCGGCGTCGGCATGGCGGCCGACGTCGTCCCGCACGTGTTCGAGCGGTTCTACCGTGGGGATCCGGCCCGCGCGGCCGGCGGGTTCGGCGTCGGCCTGGGGCTCAGCCTCGTGAAATGGATCGTGGATCGCCACAACGGCGACGTGACGGCGGCGAGCGCGCCCGGCGCCGGCGCCCAGTTCACGGTGACCCTTAACAAAATTTAATCTTCGGATCATGACTGCCTCACCTGCTCCCGCTGAAATGCGAAGTGCGCATCAGGGCGCGACAGGAGGCATCATGCTGAAGGTAACGAAGGCGGCGGTTCTGGCCGTGGCGTTGGCGGTTCCGGTGGCGGCGTTCGCGGCGCAGGCCGATGCGAAGAAGCCGGCGGCGAAGAAGGAGCACGCGGTGGCGAGCCACACCACCTCGGGCACGGTGAAGTCGTCGAGCGACACGCAGCTCGTGATCACCAAGGGCGCGGGCAAGAGCGCGAAGGACGAGACCTTCGCCGTCAACGCGTCGACGAAGAAGGAAGGCGACGTCGCGACCGGCGCGAAGGTGACGGTGGCCTACACGATGGACGGCACCAACATGGTGGCGACCTCGATCCACGCGGCGGCCCCGCACGCGGCGAAGAAGCCGGCCCCCAAGAAGTAGTTTCGGGTTCCATGGGCAGGCCCGGCTCGAAGGCCGGGCCTACTTCCTTCCCAGTTGATCCAGCGCGGCCTTCACCCCTCCCGCCAGCGACGCCGCCGGTCCCGTTCCGAAGTAGTGCAGGAAGATCACCGCGGGCGTCGTCCCGATCATGTGGTGGTGCATCGCGACGACGTCGATGCCGTGCGAGCGGAGCGCCTTGAGCACCGGCTGCACCTCGCCGTCGAGCATCGCGACGTCTCCGGCGACCATGGCGTCGCGATCGGCGCCCGTGAACGCCGCCCAGGTGTTGAGCCCCATGCGCGCGTTGACGACCGCGCCGTGCTCGCGCAGGTCGATGTCGGGGCGGCCGATCGTGATCTTGTAGACCGCGCCGTTCTGCTCGCCGGCGTGCCCGACGATCTTCGCGAGCGCCGCGGTGTCGAGCCTGTTCTCCGCCGCGCCGCTTCCGCCAGCCGCCGGCGCGGCTTTCACCGCATCGTCGATGATCGCCAGCGCGGGCTTCAGCCTGGCCGCGAGGTCCGCCGGCGTGCCCATGCCGTGGACGTGCATGAAATAGACGCGCGGCTGCTCGTGGAAGAAGTG
>Ga0075362_10000219_pt1 | contig 15802 bp, 8 predicted proteins | sample EndMetdeltDD1762_FD_71397 | JGI IMG/M metagenome (GOLD analysis project Ga0075362, IMG submission 71397) | Populus endosphere microbial communities from Tennessee, USA - Endosphere MetaG P. deltoides DD176-2 | ecosystem: Host-associated > Plants > Roots > Endosphere | place: USA: Tennessee...
AACATAAAGGCCCAAGTTGTTTGGTGAATTTTGAATAAAATGTTTTTAGGATGGGATGCAAAAAATGATAGTTTTGTTAATTTGTAGTGTAAAATTTTGTGGCTGTGGGTATTGAAGCGAAAGGAAGGTAGAGTTTAGGTCGGAGTGGTAGATTAAAGGTGTGTTTAGTTTACTAACATGTGTGGCCCTAATTCAATAAATATTCCCTTCCATGCGCTAGCTCAAACTAACTTCTGCAACCGTTTAATCCTTCAATCTCAATGGATTCGAGGTCAATGAAAATCTTCACTATTTGGCTCCACCTTCCTTTGATTCTATTACGTGTCCCATCGCCTTGGAGAGCCTTGCATGCACGTATGTTTCCCGTCAACAGAATTCTCCGCACAAAAACAATTCCCTCACAAGGTCACACCCCCTACTTTCCTTAGTAAACCTCCTAACAACCCAATCACTCAATGCCACGTCCGCAAACAGTAAACCCTTATATCACAGATGTGAAATATTCCTCTAATGCGAGTTACCAGTAGCTGTGATCTTAACATATCCCCAGTGAGAAAATGGCTCATCACGCCAGACAATGCTCACTTCACAGCGCCTATTACAAAACTAAGGAAACCCAACCAATCAACAGTGGCCGCGTAGCTAAGACAATCAGCTTCGTTTTTGAACTGTCATGAAAGCAAAACGATGACCTCCTGTGTCGTTAGTTTTGTTACTTGAGCACGTTTCAGGTGCGCTTAGGCTTAAAACGCTCACCTGACAGCTCAATTTCAAAACCCCGAAACCCATGGATCGAACAAAATCCAACCACGTGTCCCAGAAGTAACAAACCATACAAGCGTCGTAATACTACTGGACTGTCGTTTGAATAACCAGTGGGAGGCCGTGCGAATAGAGTAGGCAAATAGTGAAAAAAAAAACTAAATGACCGGGGTATATGCAATTGAGCTCTTTCGAGGGAAGCAATAGAAATGACCTCTAATGATCCGGCAAATAAGGTAGACCCAGGTACGCCTGGGACTGGATTGAATCCTTGCTTGTTCCAATCCTAGTAAAGAGCTTAAGATCTGATTCACTGAATGGAATCACCCCCCGGGGTATAAGTAGGCTGCGGCCAAATAACGAAAAAGCATAGATAAACAAAGCTATTCAAAGGGGGGAGGAGCTCCCCCATTAAAAAAGGGGACCAACGGAAAAAGATCCAGGAATTGTGAAATTGTAAGATTCGGCCTTTCTCAAAAGGGACCAAGGATGCGCAATTTAGCATCTATTAGCAAGGGAAGGGGTGTCGTCGAAGCCCCGGAGCTATGTGTGGCCTTCTTCTTTCGAAGACAGAAATCGCCCTACCCTAGGCCTCTGATTAATAAAACTTGGTCTACCGGTGGGGCTGACCACCTGTTGTGTTATTCTCATACGTTTGCTACTCGGCGAACAACTCAAGGAAGAGCAACTCGTCTTATTCGTTGGCCCGTCCGATTGTTCGGAAGCCTCTTCTTCCCAACCCAGATCCTTGCCCGAGCCTTTGTTGACCATGCAGAAATCCTGGGGCAAAGGCTTTGAAACTCCCGGATGATATGAAAGCACTGGAGTCTCTTCGTTCCCGTGTGGACGATTAACTAAGAAGTCTATTTAGAACTGGTAGAACAAACTGGGTTGGAGAAAAGACGTACACTAAGTACGTCGAACCTTTAAGATAAGAATCGATGAAGCTTCCGTGGGGCCGCCTTCTGCTTGAAAAAGTGGAATCGCTTCAACACGAATACGAATGCTCCTTTGGAAGTGGCGTAGGTCCCCAAAACTTCGAATTTTCCAAAAAAAGTGACTACAGGCCTCATATAGAGGAGAGGCAGTGATTGATGAAGAACAGTGGGAGAAGATTAGGGTTCTATGGCCACCCTGATACAAGCAATAGAAGCAGCACATGAAATTGTCTAAGGTTTTTTAAGAACAAGTCAGACATACCATGGGTTTGTTTTTGGAGGTGATTTCAACGAGAGAATATCGAATACAGATAAAGAGGGAAGAAGGCTTTTTCCTAATTGGTTGATGAGGCAAGACAGGCAATTTCTGACTGTGCCCTCATTGATCTGGGCTTTGAAGGCTACCCGTTTACCTGGAGCAATGGTCATCCCCAGCCTTCCCCTTACTCTCTATATGCGAGACAGACTGTTTAGAGTATGGGCTTCCAAAGAATGGCTGGACATTTTCAAATGTTCGAGTGTAAGCCATTGAGATTCCCACTACTCTGACCATTTGCCCCTTTTCTTTAAAACCTAGCACGGAAAAGAAAAAACCAACAAACCTTTCCAATTGGAGGCTGTTTGGTGCAAAGATTCAGGCTGCGAAGAAGTTCTCACATCAGTGTGGGAATAAAGAAAGAATCAAGGTGCTGCTCAGGGTAAAGCTAAAGAAGATCAGAGCTTGTAGGGTGGGATTGTTTAGATGGAGTAGATAGACTCTTGGCAATCTTGCTCGACAGTAGAAAGAGAACCCGATTGAAGCAAAGTACCTTGGATCCTTTCTCTAAGCAGGAAATCAACAACATGAATAAGGAGATTGATCAGTTGCTGGCATCAGAAGAGGTGATGTGGAAGCAGAGGTACAGAAAAAGTTTCCTCAAAGAAGGAGATCGAAAGTTTCTTCCATACACAGGCTTCAATTAGAAGAAGAAGAAAGAGGAAAAACCAGGACAAGAATGGAATGGTCTTTGGTATGATGACATTCATGGGCATGGGATAGAACAGGGGCATAAGTTCTACAAAACGTGTATGTTAAGTTAAGCATGACGATTGGTTCCTCTCCGGTCTGCTGTTGGGCCGGCACCTGGTCAGTAAAGTCTTAAAGCAGCGAGCATCAGATCGTCAGAATGGTTAGCTTCAAACTAATTCTTTGAATGCGTAACTTCCTTTCGTCTTTGAGAAGCCTAATTTGTTGTGTTTTCCAGGCATCTTGCTTCCTGTTGGGACCTGGTCTACGACGACTTCCTCCGTTGAGGATCCTTATTCAGGTCTCATGGTTCTTCAGTCGATTGGGCATACTTCCTTCTGAAGTTGATTGGTGAACAAAGGAATTTAGTACGGAACAGTAAAGAAATAGAAGAACATGACTGTCGACAGCTTTCAAAAGAAAGAAAAAGGAGTGAATCTCAGCAGGGGCCCATCAGCCCCGATCTTTGAAAAGAGAAGAAAGATATGCAGCTTGCTTGCGGCTTGTTAAAGGGATCTTTCCTTCCTTCTCTACTTGCTTCGTGATACCCTCTCTTGGAAAAGAACCCGAGGCACCTCTTTACTGATAAAAAGAATAGATAGAAAGAATGGCTTGGCTTATGATTTGAACCACTAGCATCTACTTTCGAACCATTCGCCTCTACTCTTTGTTGTGAAGCTCATTCCCCGATCAGATCATCCCCTACATCAAATGAGTCTGTTCTACACTTTTATGGTCGAAAGACTAAACCAAGACAAGTGAGCTAATGATGCCTCCTTCATCTTCAGATGAAAGCGGAATCTGAAATACATTGAGATCGCCGAAAAATACACAAAAAACTAAGAGAAGGAAGCAGCACCCAGCTCGATGAATCTGAAGCAGCAGACCTGAAAGACTCGGTCCTTCTTTCTTATTTCTCAGTTGAAAGAGAGGAGAGGAAGGGAGAAGCGAACTCGACCAGGTGGTTTTTGTTTATTGACGAATTTTTCAATGAAAGCTGAGATGGGGTAAGTTTGAAGAGGCAACTATTGCCCTACTTTTCTTATTTCTTAGAAGAATTCCCCCTCCTAAAATGGGGATTCTCGCTCTACTGAATCGAAAGAATTACTCTCGCCTTTGGAACAGAAAAGTTCGATACAGATAACAATGAATATAAATGGGAGAGCAGGTGCCCTCCCCTAGTGGTTAGCCTCCCAGCCCAAACCAAAGGGAAATGCCCAGATCATTTTCAAAAGAGATGCGTCAGTCACGCATCCTAATTGGTGAGCTTATGCCCGCCCTCGTTCCTTTCCCGCTCTTAGTTTGGCTTTACAGGCACCATTTTCGCGAGGAAAAAGAACATGTGGTTAACCGAATGGATCACTGGTTGCTGGCCGTCAGGGCCGGGAGCTGGTCTTTAATGGACCAGCAAAAAAGTACCGTGGAAACCAGATCTCTATCCTCTATATATTGACCAATTCTCGTGCTTCGTAACGAGCAAAATCCTCTTTCTTTGAAGCGAATTCCTGCCCTTTGGGATATTTTGTAATGAATCGAAAGACTAAATCTTCCCAAACCGGAAGTACATACTTTTAATGAAGCTTTCTTTCCCTCGTTGGTACATTACGGGTTCAGCCCTTGTTTTCCGCGAAGAGAAAGGATTCCACACCTTTCAGATTCATAGTCTTTCTGGCAAGGCCCTCTTTTGTCGGGTGCACGCTACCCTCTAGAAGCGGATTCTGTTCCATGAGATACGTCCTTTCGCATCCTACTCGGAATATGAACACACTGGTTCCCACTTCATCGCGGCAGCTATCAGGGCAGGCATTGCTTGGTTCCTTTTTTCTCTCTGAAAACTGGGTTTTGAGCTGCAGCAGCTGCTGCCACAGGAGAGGACCTTATTAGGATAGCGGGCTTAGTCAGCCCAACATAGGTTTTCAACCAAAAAAAGGGGGAAGTTCCCGTGATTTAAGGTTTTTGGATATCCTACCCTAAGACGAGAGGATTGGGCTTATAACAAGACAAGACCCATCGGTGGATAAGATCACATCTTCATTTCAAGAGGTGTACACGTTAGGCCTCACTCAAGGTAATGGGCAAACCCTAATGAATCCAAACAAATTGGATCTTATTGTATGACAAAACCACAGATTGGGCTGGAGTAAAAGCCCCCCTATTTAAAGTCGATCATAGGGCCCAGACAGCCTATGAGTCCATTTTCCTAAGGTGACAAAGAGTGGGCCCAACATAGAACCCCAAGCAATCTAACAAGCACACGCTGTCACACAAGACAGGGTGGATCTTTGGGAAATTTAGAAGCTCTCTAGTGTGATGTCTCCTTATAAGTCCGGTTACCCACTGGCAGGAAGCCCCCATTGTGCCTCTCAAGATGGGCTAATTAAGGTGGCCTGCCTCGCCTTGCCCGGGCTTTGGAAACCCCATCGAAGTCGAATTCCCATTCCAGGCCGTTCTGTTCGCTATCCGAGTCAGTCCCAGTCTGGGAGAAGGGGAGGCCCCTTCTGAAACAGAAGGTCCGTAGATTCATTTCAAAAAACAGGAATGTCAGAGCAGTTAGTCCGCATGTCCCTAACTACCTTGTTCCTGATTGCTTTCTCATTCAAAAGGTCTCCCTGGAAGTCGCCGACTCCTGCATTTTCCAAATGGACCAGCAGACTACCGATTTCAGGCGATACAATGGGTCTACACTATCAGAATCTTGGTTCCCCATGAGCTTTCGACCCACCTTGTCCCAGTCAGAAAAAGCGAGTTTACGTAGTTCCATACCCAGGAGCAGGAGATCTAGACGCAGTAGAGGGAGCAAAGGCAGTGATCTGTTCCAGCCACATATACAGATCGATACCCTGCATCAGTAGCAGCACCTGTAGAAGCACCGCCATTACTAGTAGCAGCAGAGTAAGAAGCAGAGGGTGACGGAACGGAATTCAAAGATGCTTATGGGCCTTATTCGACCACGATCTTCATGGTATTAACTGTACCACTTAACAGAATGGTACAAAAAACATCATTCAGATAGTTCGGGCACAAAGAGTGCCAAATGTGTGACCAAGATGAATGACAGGGAGCACAATCTGTACCTGTAACACTGAAATAGCATAGCACTGACTGACTTTCTGTACTGGTTACTGCTATAGCTAGTGTTAGTGCTGTACTGGTGCAGGATCCACTCCGAGAAAGAAAGAACTCCGAGGGAAGAAAATGACAGCCTACATTAGTAGCCCTTTTTCTGAAGAGCAGCAGAGGCAGTTGATCGTGCTACTCAAGGAGTTTAGGGATTGCAAGCTTGGGATTACGACGAGATGCCTGGACTGGATAGGCAGTTCATCGAGCATAGACTTCCAATCAAGGAGAATGGAAAGCAACCGCCGAGAAGGATGGCTAACGATAGGAAGAAAGCAAAGGCACTAGATTGATAAGTCTGACTGACTATTGGACTCTCAATGAGAGATTGATAGGGATGGAATAAGATCGGAGAGAGAGAGCGCTTAGTACACGTGGGACTTCCGCCTTCGGATCAATGAGACAAGGAGTTACTCAGAACTGTAGTTAGGGCCTTTGCCAAAGGAATTACATGGAACCGTCGAGCTCCTGTCTCGTCACTTAGAGAGCATACCATCGTTCGACTTGCATGTGTAAAGCATAACGCTAGCCTTCCCCATTGCCTGCTGCCTCGGGTAGTCGAAAAAGGCTAAACGAGCGCAACGAGACGCGTTGAATGAGTTGGGTGTAAGTGGCACCCTCCAGAGAAAGTCACGGCCCATCCCATGCTGTCCCACCAACAGTCCCCTTTACTGCTTTAATGCAGTCCCCGGTTATTAAGCCGATTGAAAGCTAGGCCCCCTGGTACCATTTCTTTCTAGTATGGTCTTTCATCCGCTGCAGTCTTTCCACCCAGATCGATAAGATCTCACCCGAGACTGATTCTGAAGCCGAGGTCCGGAATGGAATGGTTGATTTTACTTCGTAACCTCTACCACCTTCTAATTCTTTCTATAGTCCGGTGTGAGTGGCTGACAAAAGGAAAGAGATAACACAATTTAGGAAAAAAAATCTAAATACATTTGCAACTGGCTTTATATACGCACTTTCCATTGCTTTCTTGTCTAAATAAAACGAACCCTTTCTTCCTTTCTGTCTATCACTTGCTGGCTGGATTTGACTTGCTTGAAGCCGGAGGATGGGAAGAATCTTTAGGAGTGCAGCCTATTAGAGTAGCCCTAGAAAAAGAAAGAGACTTGCTGCTTCAAGGGCCCGTATTCGCTCACATGGATTCCCCGGTTAAGATAGCCTTATTATACCTTCCCAGCGAGAAAGACTCCAAGGGTGCGCTTGCTTCTTTTAAGACTCCAACTGGCACAGCAACTCCATCGGCCCCAAAAAAAGAACTGGCCTGGAACAATAGGAAAGCAGCCATCTTTTTTTTATCCTGGCTTAAAAGACTCCTGCTTCAATGGTACTAGCGGGAATGAAAGAAGACTCGGACAATGCAAAGGAATAGATAAAGGGACGGGAAAGCAAGAATAGGCTGACATCATCATTTTTTGGATTCGCTACATGAATTAGTTCAGTGAGGGGGGATCCGACTCAGATAGAAGGGGGAATAGACTGGAATCCTTTGGGGAAGAGATTGAAGATGTCTTGGCCTCAGCCACTCATAGAAGAGGAAGGGGACCAGACGAAGAAGAAGCACTAGCATTCAGCTCTAAGGGTCTTTATCATCCTTGTTCTAAGGGATTGTCCGAAGAGTTAGAATCTGTCCCCGGGGTAAGGAACCCTGCTTAGCCGGAAATTGAAGAGAGAGCACAGCAGCGAGTGAAGACCGACTCACGCCTGATTTTAGGACAACTTAAGGGGCATATCTTTATACTAGGTCTCTTACGCCCGCTCACAGAGTGGGGAGTTGACTCAAGAATAGAATAGGTTGGTATAAATAGAACGTGTCTTGAGGCAAAGGTAAGCCCTACCACCCCTATCACAAGAGTAGCAAGCAAGTGGAGTGAGACGCTCGAAATATCTTAAGAGAAGAAAAAAAAACAAGAAACTAGATCCTTACGTTACGCTCCTGGGACTCCTCGGCACAGGGAGTACGGGCCTTCATCTCCAGGAGAAAAGCATCGAGTGCGCGGGCGCAGCTTTCGACAAAACAAATTCATTCATTCTCGAAGTTATGGCGGAATGCAGCAAATCCCCGGCCGTGTGCTGGCCCTCCACACGTTCGTGAACCGATCGAGAAAGTGAAGTACCGGAGGCTTTTTCGGAATTTCTCTTTCGGAAGATGGAAATGACTGTTCAAAATTTCACCTAGATTAAAAAGAATTGGCTTATGAAATTTTTATTATTAGCGGCTCTCGCACTTGAAAGCTTATGCCGTAGAAGCTGACATCAGGCTATTATTGGCGTTTTATCTGCATCTTCTCGACCAAGGAAGGGGTTCGCTTTGTTTGGCTCGCAAGGACTCGACCAGAGGACTTCCCTCGTAGAGTGGCGTCTTTTATAAGACTCGAGTCTCTCGGTGGGAGTTCACGCTCTTTTGGCTTACTTTTAGCCACGCGGGGCGGCTATCCGCATGTGTTCCAAAGTGACGTCCATTTTTTGGTAATGGGTCGAGAGAAAAGTTTTGAATTCGACCTCTCCTTATACGCTCTAAAAAGGGGTCATGGACTCCTTTTTGTTTAGGACCCCCCCTTTTTTTTTGTAGAAAAAGAATTTTTGTAGCCTGGTGTGGAATCACCATCATTACACATGAATTCTTAGTCTGGCTGCTGCCTCCTAGCCGCCGCCTAGAGTGCAGCCTGCCTGCTGAAGACCGTAACGTAAGTAACTCAGTGCTCCATACGGGGGAAATGAAAGCAGAATTCGTTCGGATCCTCCCACATGTTCAATCTTTTTTTAGCGGTTTCCCCAGAGATCTTTATCATTAATGCAACCTCCATTTTGCTCATTCATGGAGTTGTATTTAGTACCTCTAAGAAATATGATTATCCGCCGTTAGTCAGTAATGTGGGTTGGCTTGGATTACTTAGTGTTGCGCGCCTAGGAGGGCAGCGCGCTTGGGGATGCACAGGAGCGAGCCCAGCCCCCTAACCTAATGCGGCACCGGGTTTGGACCGCAGGGAACCGTAGCATGGGGGACGTCTGATCCTTTTGCCGCCGCAAGGCTGGCTAATCGTACGCAGCAGGTTCGAAGACCCCTGGTTCTGGAAGGCACATGAGTCCGAACGCTATGTTGAATGTGCGACCGACACTACACTACGTAGGTACCTGTGCAGGTGAGGCGTCGGTCGGTCCTAGAAACGGCGGCAGCGGCGCGAAGAGTGAACGACCGGGCGTGCTGCAACCTAGGGATCACCAAGCAGCTCTTTCGCTCTATAGGGATCGGGAGGGCATAGCACAATTCTTCTTGGAGGAGGGTTGGTTTGCCCGGGTGACTGATCCTGCCATAATATAATGTACTCCTACCGCGTCGGCAACCGAAGTCGAGCATACATACGACGATCTTCATGCGTGAATAGCCGGGAGGAAAGAAAGGGCAGTAGATGATAATGAAAATGGGCGCCGCGTCTGGACGGGCGGGCGGAATAGATTAGCGAAAGGTGCCCTGCCATGGAGCACGGAATATCCCCAGTCTCATGTAAGACAACTAAATGCACCTCGAGGCCGAGGAACGTCGGGGACCTTATCGAGCACAGGATAGGCAATTGAGAGATAGAGCTAGCCTATTCGTTATGGGGAAGCAATGCTCCGGGCCGAGTAGAGCTTACCTCAGGCACCTGGTTTTCTCCGGCGGCTTAGCTGGAGAGGCCGGTTTGGCTTCCTCTCTGGCGGCCACTTTCCTTACCTTGCCCACGCTACACTCCCACTCCAGGCTACGCCTGCTGAGCAAGATGCATTGCTATTTCCTCTTCTGTGGACGCCACCGGAATATGATCCGGGACGGGAAGAGAAAGACTTTTTTCTTCGGCGGGCTTTCTCTCGTAAAGCCAAAGATGCCCCAAGACAAGGTACAACTGTTATTAGGAAGGGGACATGATCAATAGAACCTGGCTGGATCGGGGCTGGGATAGTGGCGCCCATTCCTAACCAGTTCCGAAAAGGTTCCCTCATACTGGAGGCCCCGCTTAGTGATCGGTCCGCTAGTTCACGCAAATCCGAAGAAGTTATCACGGACGAGCCACATGCAGGGAAACTTGCACGTGTGGTTCTGGCCGGGCTTTCCTGAGGTATCTAATAACCTTGCTTCTGCTCGCCGCTGGCGCACCTCTCCTAACTATTGCCCATTTATTCTGGAATCATTTTTTTAGGAGGGACAATTTTACATATTTCTGCCAAATCCTTCTATTATTAAGTACGGCTGGTACCATTTCGATGTGTTTCGATTCTTCCGAACAAGAGAGGTTTGATGCTTTTGAATTCATTGTATTAATTCTACTTCCTACTCGCAGTATGCTCTTTATGATCTCGGCTCATGATTCAATTGCCATGTATTTAGCTATTGAGCCTCAAAGTTTATGTTTTTATGTGATCGCAGCATCAAAAAGAAAGTCTGAATTTTCCACGGAAGCCGGCTCGAAATATTTGATCTTAGGTGCATTTCCCTCTGGAATCTTATTGTTTGGGTACGACCGGACAACTACCGATATCTATTAATATCTTTTCTTATAATGTTGTTGTTAAATTTTTATATCGTAAACTCTCGGATCGGGTATTACTTAGATGTGAAACTTGCAGACCTCATTGGTTGTGATATTGATCGTCACGGGGGGAACGAAATCTAAGAATATATAGACTTGTAGAGACCCTCTATGTAGTTGTCTATCTAGGGCGATCGATCTACATCTTTCCCCATAGCCCTGGGGCTGTGTCTCGATCTCCTACGTGCGAAATCTGAGGGACTAGTTCCTATGGAGATTCCCCTTGGTCTAATTCCACGCCTTATGACGTTTCGAAAAGGGAGTCGGTGTGGCGTAAAGTGAAGATCACGGGAAGTAGAGAAGAATTCCCTTTCTGGGGTATTCCGAAGGTGTAACCTAGACAACGAAAAAGGGGCCCGATACTTCAACTAGAAGAGCGACCAGTTGGTTCACCAAACCCCGACCCAGCGTTACACGTTTTCCAGGTCCGAAGGGATCCAGTGCCCAATTACCGACTCCTCCCGGAATTGCGTTATCGGAGCCGAGCCAGGAATGGCCGTTAGTGGACACCCACCACTTTTCACCGGTTAGAGAGGCCCTCTTTAATACATTAAGAAAAGATGTTCACAGGGGACAGAAAGACTCGGTCATAGGAACGTCAGACCACCTACGCGCTGGTGAAAACCACCTCGACCGGATCAGAGTAAACAACAATGTCGAATCAGGCCGCCCCGTCGCCTTGAAAGAATTCACACGCGGCCACCAGCTTTGCCAAAATAAGGAGAGATCTGCTGCTTACTGCTCACGAAAACATTCGACCTATACTTATAGTCAAGTCGTCCGCGTATCTTTCTGATCTCCTTCTATTCAAAAAATTGTTGGCGGATTGCCGGGGAGCGAGACGAAGAAAGAAACGACGCATTAGCCCGCATTCTACCAAAGTCTTTTCACAAGTACTGTGGTAGGAAGGGAGATCTTTCAATTGGTTGGACGCATCTACCTCTGCCTCCCTCGAAGGTGAAACTTTCCTCTAAAGCACGACCAGCCGACTCTGTAGAGTTTTGGGTTGGGAATGGATTGATTTGCTTATTTATATAAGGAGGCCATAAAGTGAAAACGTCCCTCAATGAAAGCGGGGATTTCTGCCTAGCCGTAGGTGTTTGTGAAGGGACAGAGACGTCCTCTTTCTACTAGACTTGTCTCATTAATTTGAAAACTGACAAGCCCACGGAGCGGTGCGCTAGCTTAAGGAAAGCAATTCGTTCATTAAATTCTTCAATCGGGCAAGCTTTCACATATTCTGATTTGGACTCTCTATTTTAGCATTCCTACTTAAAAGATGAGGCTCGAGAGACCTGATTTTTTATGCCTCGACGAGGGATGAAATACCAGCTCTAGCTACAGAACTAGAAGCGAATTAGCTTAGCTCTCGAAACAACCGGCGAAGGATAAAGTTGTCCATCAACGGGTCAATTAATTGCCCATTTTTTGGCTCTACCAGTAATTACAATATCAGATGGGAGAACCAGTTCGGCAATAAGACCTGGAAAGGACATGGCCGGTCTGCGAAGAACAATCAAGGTAGGATTAGCACCCTTCCTCAACAACTCAAAGTTTAGCCTCTTCAAACCTCTCTTTTAAGCTTTTAAGATTCAACAACCCCTTCTACTTTCAACCCTCAATCCGTGATCTCTCTAGCTATCGCTCCAGGTATGTAACTAGCTCGTACTTGGACTTTAAATTTCAGTCTGACACTCGTTCGCTTTCTGATTCGATTTAGTATTTTGTTCTCCGGTCTGTAACGACTTCTTGGTTGGTACAAACCCTCATCTCTTTCCCTATACTAAAATGAATGAATCTCCTTCTTAGTCGAGCTTTCTTTCGTCAGCGGAGGAACCGCTGCGCACCTGTCTCGGTACCCGATAAAAGTACTAGCTTAAGGGACAACTAGCCTTTTTCTTCAATAGTAATCTTCTCTACTTCGCTCCTGTTAGTCGATCCTCTTATACTCTAGCTCTGCTCGTGCCAGGGATGAAATGGCTCGACCAACGTACGAGGAATGGACGAATACAGCTGTCCCGATTTACACCTTTTTCGATGGGCTCATCTCGCTTGTATCTTATAAATGGGTTGTTGATGCTCTCACGTTAGTGAAAGGAAGAAGTCTTAGAATATGTTATCGATAGCAATAGCTCTGTGCCCTTCGCCAGACCCTTTTTTTTGGTAGGGAAGACCCGCTTTGCTTCATTCCAATGAATGACCTAGATCTTTTGCTTCGAACCTATCTCGAGCCTTTTTACTTTGATCATCATATGAAATATTTCAGAGTTTGTCGTGAGATCGGCACCTTTCTATTCCCAAGTTATGCAAGATAAAGGCTGATATTGATAGAAGAGCCGGTGTCCACTAATGCCCTTCTCGCTCGTAGTTCCCCAATTTTGACATAAAAGGGTCCGCTATGTTTCAGCCCTTGTAATAGCGCATCATGCGCAGAGAATGAGATCACCCCGGGCTTTAGCTGTCCTTGGTATATCTCCTTTAGGCACCAAATGCTGGGAAAAGAATGCCTCCTCTTCTCCACATTCTATGGCTGCTTGAGAAATTCTCCAAATGCTCTCTGGTTGCCAGGCCTTCGAGATCATGAGCACTTTTGATGTGCGTGAGATAGGAGGGATCTTCTTTAGTTGTGCCACCACGTCATATAGGGGCAATTATCTTCAAATGACATAGCAGCCACAATTGCAAGATGGCACATGGTCCATGAAGAATAGAATATTGGTTATCCCACGAGCACAATCAGAGAGCCCTTTATACATCTCAGCTAGGATCAAAGGTACAATTGTGGTTTTATCCTTTGAGCGCAGACAGCTAAAGATTCCCGTCACAACCAGGTCAATGGCTCTGATATCGACACCAATAAAGATTTCCGCAAGCAAACGCAGTGGGTAAATCTTGGAGTCGAAACTGAAGCGCGGTCATGTGAGAACCTGTCAATTAAAAATCTTGGTAAATAAGCGAGTCGGATCCCCTCCTGCATAACCAAGCTTGAGCTCATCCTGGCGTAGGCCCAGCGAATCACGAAGCAGAGAAGTGTAGCCAGAACGAGGCACGACGATACCAAGTTCACCTATATGAAGAAGACCAGAAAGACGATACACTTCTTCCAAAGAGGGTGCGAGCTTATGCCAATTAAAGATCACGATCAGGATCCCAACACTCTACAGCTGCTTCCAGAAGCTCCCAGTCGAGCCTAACTTTACAGAGATCAAAAGCATAAAAGAGTCCTACCTCCTTCAAAGCTTGGATGACCTCATCGGAAATTAATAAAGTAATCTAACCATCCCTTCGTGGCAGCCGCTCCTTCTCTGCCGGATTGGCCAAGGTGATGAAAAATTGGAAAATGGGCAAGGCCCTTGATCCGGGGGTTGGAAGGGGCTTAGAACAGCTTTCTGAATTGCGAAAGAGTAACCTTTCCACCATCCCCTACTATTCTAGCCTCAGCTTTTGCTTTAGCTCATTCTCTTGTTGATTATGTAAAAGATTCTACGGATGTCTTTGTTGATATTTTTATTTAAGGCTACAGACTCGGCTTCTTTTCAAGCTCGGAAGTGACGATTTGAATGAAATAGAGTAGTTTGAAGGAAAGCATGTGACGGATATAAGGCAGTATATGTAGTAAACGGATAAAGGAGTCGACTCTCTTTTCTTTTTATATTCCGCTCAGGAGATCTTGACCGGGTATTTAGAAAGATCCCTTGTTAAAAGTGGAGATCTTTAGTAAAGAGAAACTGCCTTCTCACTCCTATCTTCATCCTTGTCTGGTCCACGAGGAACTGGAAGAGTAGTAAAGGGAGATGGGCAAAGCAGGGCTAAAACACTAGGCTCTGAGACCGGGAAAGAAGCTGAAGGTCAAAAGCAAGGCGACCAAAGGCCTTAGGGAGAAGAAGAGGTATAGAGCTAAGAAAGCAGGCTAAGAAGCCGAAGGCTAATAAAAAGAAGAGTTGACTCTCCCTTGGGACTGCAACTGGAAGGGAAGAAGGAGTGGAATTTGCTCCCCCAGTGGAATTCGCTTTCAGCTCTTACTGGCTTCGTCTCGTACTCGTGTATTAGCTACAGCACCCGCATAAGCGGAAACTAGTCCTATCACTAACCTCCTTAATTCTCATTGCCTGGTCAGCATGAAATCAACCGATCTGAGTGGATCAACTGCTTTAGCAGCTGGGCCCATCACTGCAGAGCATCCAATTCCCAACTAATCTATTCAAACTCCAGCGATCGAATGGCAACCAAGAGGAGGCCCCATAAGCTTCGAAGTTCTCCAGGGCCTATCAGTTACTTCCTTCCAGGGCGGACTGACCTAGGGCCGCATCCTTGGCTCACTGAAACCCATATACTAGTCTGCTTCACTGCTGTCTGATATCCCCATCTCTCTTTCTTACCTACCCTCTCAACTTCCCGTTGGGATATCACAGAGCAAATTCTATACTCTAACTTTCATTCCCCGCTAGCTGACTTGCCTGCGCTTGGAGATTCGAGCACAACAAAGAGCTTATTTACGGAATTTCTTCACATCTGTCCGCTTTCAACCCAAGCGTGAAAAGTCAATGCTTTCTTAGATTTCGATAGAGACAAAGATCTTTAAGCTGAAAACTGGAGTTTAGGGTGCCTATAATATAAGGTCTGAACCCATATTTGGTTTGAATCTCACGATTCTATTAGCAGAGATCGGGTATAGGAGTCTTGGACCTACGCTTTCTAGTTACGTATGAGCAAGTATATCCTAATTTCCAGTCGAGTTAAAGCATGGAGGCTGGTCTTAAAGATTAGAAATGGATTTCTTATACTCCTGACTATGAAAGTAAAGAGACTTAGCAGCATTCCGACTCACTCCTCAACCTGAGAAAGCAGGAGCCGCGGTATTTCACTCAAGATTGGCTCTCTCTACCCGTAGCTTCAGGGGTATTCACCTTTGGCATATGCCCGCTCTGACCGAGATTCTTCCGTACTAGAATTCGGTGGAGGAAGTTTAGGGCACCCGGTTCCGTCGCTAATCGAGTAGCTCCAGAAGCTCGTAATGAGGGATGTGAGGCTAGCAAATAGAGTCCTTTTCTAGCGGCTGCTTGTGAAGTATGGAAGGAGATTCAATTGAAATTCCCAGCAATGGAGACAAAGTAATCCATTAATGTTCGTTCTCGTAATTGAAACTTGCCCTTTCGTTTTCTTCTTTTATATTATTAGTGAGCACCCTCATCCCACACTCACTTGTCAAAGCATGGGAGAAAAGTCAGTAATGCTATTTTTCCTTCTCTCATTCTATGCTAAAACCTTTCTTCTTCTCTTCTGTTAGCGAAGGCAGAAAGCCTATAAGTTGTTCGTCCTCATTCAGCCTTGCTTGACCGAAGGAGATAGAAGGCTCATCAATCAGTCATAGCCTAAACTGAGGCATTGGAGGGGCATGAGAATTTACA
>Ga0075362_10000220_pt1 | contig 15798 bp, 18 predicted proteins | sample EndMetdeltDD1762_FD_71397 | JGI IMG/M metagenome (GOLD analysis project Ga0075362, IMG submission 71397) | Populus endosphere microbial communities from Tennessee, USA - Endosphere MetaG P. deltoides DD176-2 | ecosystem: Host-associated > Plants > Roots > Endosphere | place: USA: Tennessee...
GGTATCCTGCGCTTGCTTGAGACGGCGCGCGCCGGGAAGAACGCGTGAAGATGACTCGCCTGCGCCAGACCATCGCGCGCCGTCTCAAGCAAGCGCAGGATACCGCTGCACTGCTGACGACGTTCAACGATTGCGACATGAGCGCCGTGATCGCCGCACGCGACAAGTTCAAGGACCAGTTCGAAAAGAAGCATGGCGTCAAACTCGGCTTCATGAGCTTTTTCGCCAAAGCCGCATGCCTTGCGCTCAAAGATCTTCCCGCCGTCAACGCCCAGATCGATGGCGAGGACATCATCTATTTCGAATATGTCGACCTGTCCGTCGCCGTCTCCGCGCCCAATGGCCTGGTGGTTCCGGTCGTACGCGATGCGGACAGCTTGTCATTCGCCGGGATCGAGAAAGCCATTGCCGATCTGGGCAAGCGCGCCCGCGAAGGCACGCTGACGCTTGACGACATGAAAGGCGGCACTTTCACCATCTCCAACGGCGGCGTGTTCGGCGGCCTGATGTCGACACCCATCATCAACCCGCCGCAGTCCGCTGTGCTCGGGCTGCACCGCATCGAGGACCGGCCGGTAGTGCGCGATGGTGAGATCGTCATCCGTCCGATGATGTATCTGGCCCTTTCGTATGATCACCGCCTGATAGATGGCCGCGAAGCCGTCACTGCTCTGAAAACAATCAAGGAAGCGATCGAGGATCCGACGCGCCTTTTGATCGACCTGTGAGGAATTTCGTCATCCCGGACCAAATCCGGGACCGCTGGCGGCGGGACTCAAAGGCCCGCAATCCCGGGGCAAGCCCGGGATGACGATGGAGTGCGATATGGCTGAACACGACTACGACCTGCTCGTCATCGGCGCTGGACCCGGCGGCTATGTTGCGGCGATCCGCGCGGCGCAGCTTGGACTGAAAGTCGCCTGTGCTGAGCCGCGTGAAACGCTGGGGGGCACCTGTCTCAACGTCGGCTGCATCCCGTCCAAGGCGCTGCTGCACGGCTCTGAACTGTTCGACGCCGCGGCCCACGGCACGCTCGCCAAGTTCGGCGTGAAGACCGGAAAAGTCGAAATCGACGTTGCCGCGCTGCAGGCGGAAAAGGACAATGCCGTCAAGGAACTGACTGGCGGCATCGCGTTCCTGTTCAAGAAGAACAAAGTGACCTGGCTCAAGGGCCAGGCCGTCTTCAAGGACGCCAACACCGTGACAGTGGCCGGCAAGGACGTGACGGCGAAGAATGTTGTAATCGCCACCGGATCGTCAGTCACACCGCTGCCTGGGGTGGAAGTAGACAACGACAAAGGCATCGTCGTTGATTCCACCGGCGCGCTCACTCTCGCCAAGGTTCCGCAGCACCTCGTCGTCATCGGCGGCGGTGTGATCGGGCTGGAACTAGGTTCAGTCTGGCGCAGGCTGGGCGCGAAAGTCACCGTGGTCGAATATCTCGATGCCTTGCTACCCGGCATGGACGGGGACATCCGCAACGAAGCCGCCAAGATCTTCACCAGGCAGGGCATGGATCTGAAGCTTTCCACCAAAGTCACTGGCGTTACGGTGAAGGGCAAGAAGGCCAGCGTGATGCTGGAGCCCGCTGCGGGCGGCGCGGCCGAGACATTGCAAGCGGATTGCGTGCTGGTGGCCATTGGCCGCCGCCCCAATACCGAAGGCCTGAACCTCGCGGCAATCGGCCTGACACCCAACGCCCGCGGCCAGATCGAAACCAATCACAGCTTCCGCACCAACGTGAGCGGTGTCTGGGCCATTGGAGATGTCATTCCCGGGCCGATGCTCGCGCACAAGGCCGAGGATGAAGGCATTGCCGTGGCCGAGAATATCGCCGGCATGCACGGCATCATCAACCACGATGTCATCCCCGGCGTCGTCTATACCATGCCCGAGATTGCCGGCGTCGGCCTTACCGAAGAGCAGGCGCGCGAAAAGGGCGAGATCAAGGTTGGCAAGTTCCCCATGCTGGCCAACAGCCGCGCCAAGACCAACCGCGAAGGCGACGGGTTCGTCAAAATTATCGCGGACGCCGCGACGGATCGTGTGCTGGGCGTGTGGTGCATTGCCTCGCTGGCCGGGACGATGATCGCGGAAGCCGCTCTGGGGATGGAATTCGGCGCGACCAGCGAAGACATTGCCTACACTTGCCACGCCCACCCCACGCATTCCGAGGCGATCAAGGAAGCGGCGATGGCCGTGCGCGGCAAGGCGATCCACATCTAGCGCGATGCACAAGCCGGCAGGTGTGTGCTAACCCGTGCAGATGCCCGATCCTGCAATTGCCCTTCCTGCTGTCCTCGGTGCGCTAGATCTTGTCGCAATTGCAATTTTCGCGCTGACCGGTGCCTTGCTCGCGGCGCAGCTTCGCCAGACGTTCGTTACAGTTGCATTCTTCGCGCTGGTAACAGGCGTGGGCGGCGGTTCGGTTCGCGACTTGCTGATCGGCGCGCCGATTTTCTGGATCCGGGATCCGTGGGTGGCTGCGGTGTGCCTTGGTGTCGCGCTGGTCGTGTGGTTCACACCGCATCGCTGGTGGGAGGGCAAGCTGTTGGAATGGGCCGATGCCGCAGGACTTTCCGCCTATGCCGTGATCGGCACAGTCAAAGCACTGGCTTATGGCGTCGCGCCAGTTCCGGCTATGCTGATGGGCGTGGTGACCGGCTGCGTCGGCGGCATCATTCGCGATGTTCTCGCGGGGCGGCCATCGATCCTCATGCGGCCCGAACTCTATGTAACTGCCGCTGCGCTCTCATCGGCGCTGTGTGCCGCAGGCAGTGTGTTGGGCTGGCCCGACGGCCCCGTCTGGGCTGTCGCCGCATTGGCGGGTTTTGCCTTGCGCGGAGCGGCCATTCACTGGGGCCTCGATCTGCCGGTCTATGGGCGCAATGACTCGCCCCGGCACTAGACGACAAGGCGGCCCAGACTTTTTCAAGCCTGAGCCGCCACATGTTTTATGGGTTTTTAGCGTTAGAGACCGCGGATGCCGTCGATATCCATCGCCACGACCCGGCCGCGTTCGACACGGCAGCTAAAGGTGCCAGTATCGCGGAAATTTCCGCCACCGCGCCAGTCGTTGCCGCGCCAGTCGTTGCCGCGCCAGCCATTACGATAGCCATCGTTCAAACCGCCACGTTCGTGGACATTGATCCTGCCGCGGACTTCGAAGCCCCAGCGGGTGTTACGGACATCGCGGACGTCGCTGACATTGGCATGATCGTAACCACGGCGCAGGGCCGTGCGCTCTGCCACCATCGAACAGGCATTCACGGCCTGGCGCACGCCGCCACCCTGGCCCCAGCCGCGGTTATGACCGTAATCATAGCCAACCTGAGCCATGGCCGGTGTGGCCGCCGCAAGAGACATCGCCGCCACGGCGGCAGGTGCCAGCAGAGCTTTGATATGGGTTTGCATTGTCTTTCACCTTTCCTTCGGCAAGCGAAGTAGCTCGCCATGGATGCTGTTATGGACTCGGCACCGTGAGGCTGAACTGAACTGCCCCGACAGAATTGGTTCAGGTATGTAATACTTTTTATGAACGGATTGGCGCTGCAAATAGAGGGTTAACCATTCGCGCTTAGGCAGGCCTGATGGACTGGTTGATTGCCTTGCTGCCCACTATCATCGTTGCTGCGCTGGTAACGGCTGCAGAGCTGCTTGCTCGCCCCGCGCGCGCTGACTGGCTGCGGAACCTGCAAGCCTGGGCGCTCATGACACTGGGCTCAATGGCATCGCTGGCCGTCCTGAACATGCTGGGGGGGCCATCGCTGATCGACGGCGCAGTTCTGCCATTGTGGGCGGGGCTCATCCTCTATTTCCTTGTCCGCGATGGCCTCGAATTCCTGTTCCACCGCGCGCAGCATACCTTCCCCCTGCTATGGTCGATGCATTCGCTGCACCATTCCGACCCCGAGATGTCTGCGCTGACAACATCGCGGCACTACTGGGCCGAGCCGGTGATCAAAGCACTCACGATCTGGCCACTGACGGCGCTGATCATCGAGCCGACTCCGCTGATCTTCGGCGTCTTCGGCCTCGTCAGCCTATGGCACTATGTGGTGCATTCGCGCTTGCCGATCAATCTCGGCCCCCTGTCATGGCTGCTCAATTGCCCGGCTTACCACCGCCGGCATCATTCGGCCCTGCCCGAGCACTACAACAGCAACTTCGCTTCGCTCTTTCCGATTTTCGACGTGATCTGCGGCAGCTACCGGCGCCCCGATGGATGGCCGCCCACCGGCTTGGACGTTGCCCCCGAATCTCTGGCTGATCTTATTTGCTGGCCGGTGCGGCAGGAACGGCAGACGCGGCCTCAACCGGTTGAACCTGCGCTGCAGGGCTGACGCCCACCTGAAGCCCGCTCCACTGCGCCAGAAAGGCAAGAATGTCGGCGCTTTCCTCGATCACTTTATCAGTCGGCTTCCCCGATCCATGCCCTGCCCGCGTCTCGATGCGGATCAGGTGCGGCTTGCTGCCGATATGTGCAGCCTGAAGCGCGGCCGCATATTTGAAGCTGTGGCCCGGAACGACGCGGTCATCGGTGTCTGCCGTGGTCACCAGCACGGCAGGATAGTCAGTGCCGCCGCGAATATTGTGATAGGGTGAATAGGCGCGCAGCACGCGCCAATCGGCTTCGCGGCTGGGATAGCCATAGTCATCCACCCAATATCGCCCGGCGGTGAAGCGATCGAAGCGCAGCATGTCCATGACGCCGACTTGAGCATTGCCAGCAGCAAACAGGTCGGGCCGCTGGTTGATCACCGCGCCCACCAGCAGGCCGCCATTCGAGCCGCCCTGGATCGCTAGCCCTCCCTTCGACGTGATGCCCTGAGCGATCAGGAATTCACCGGCCGCGATGAAATCATCGAACACGTTTTGCTTGCGGGCAAGGCGGCCCGCATCATGCCAGTCGCGGCCATATTCGCCGCCGCCGCGCAAATTGGCGAGCACGAATGCTCCCCCCGCTTCCAGCCAGGCCATCCGCGCGGTCGAGTAACCCGGAGTCAGGGCGATATCGAAACCGCCGTAGCCATAAAGCAGTGTCGGCACCGGCGTTCCCGCCTCGGCGATTGCCCGCTTGCGCACAACGAACATCGGCACCCGGGTGCCGTCCTTCGAGGCGTAAAACAGTTGTTCGACCTTGTAGAGCCTGGGATCGAATACGAGCTCCGGCTTGGCGAAAGACGTTGTCCTGCCCGTCGCGATATCAAGCCGGTAGATGGCAGTCGGCTGGTTGAAGCTGGTGAAGCTGTAAAACGTCTCCGGATCGCCGGGCTTGCCTCGAAAACCAGCAGCCGTCCCCAGCCCGGTCATGCTGAGTTCGGTCGCACCGCGCCCACTGAGATCGAGCACCAGCGCGCGCGACGCTGCATCCTTGAGGTAACTCAGCACCAGCTTGTTGCCGATGATCCCGGCCTCTTGCAGCTTTTCGTCAGTCTGGGCGACCAACTCCCCCCAACGCACATCGCGGCGCGTAAGGTCGACTGATACGAGGCGATAGCGCGGCGCATCCTTATTGGTCACGAACCAAAGCGTAGTGCCGATGCCTTCGACGAGCTTCCAGTCATTCTCAAAACCAGTCACCAGCGCGCGCGGCTTCCAGCCCTGCTTCGCGCGGCGGGCAAGATCGATGACCCGGATTTCCAGGCGTGGGTCGGTGCCGATAGACGTGGTGATCACCGCATAGCGCCCGTCGGAAGTGACTTCGGCATCATGCTGGTATTCGCGGTGGTCGGGCGTGGCGTAGACCAGCTGATCGGCTGCCTGAGGCGTGCCGATACGGTGAAACCACAGGCTTTGATTGTAGCTCAGCTCCTGAAAGTCGCGGCCTTTTTCAGGCTCTGGAAAGCGCGAATAGAGGAAGCCTTCCTCGCCAATCCAGGCGAGCTTGGTAAATTTCGCCCAGCGCACATCATCATCCAGCACCCGCCCGCTGGCAACGTCGAGGACCTTGAGGATGCGCCAGTCACTCCCGCCGTCCTGCACGCTGTAGAGCAGGTATTTGCCTTTGTCCGAGGGCTTCCAGTCGTCGAGCGCGGTAGCGGCGTCTTTCGCCCAGGCATTGGGATCGATCAGCAGGCGCGGCTGCCCGCGCAAGCCCTTGCGCACAAACAGCTGAGACTGGTTCTGCAGCCCCGTGTTGCGGGTATAGAAATACAGCCCACCGGCCTTCACCGGAATGCCGAAACGCTCATAGCTCAACAGCTCGCGCATCTTGCGCGCAAACCATGCGCGCTGAGGCAAACCATCGAGATAGGCGCGAGTAACCCGGTTCTGCCGCGCAACCCAATCGGCCACTTCCGCATCGGAGCGAACGTCATTTTCCAGCCAACGATAGGGATCGGCAATGGCTTCGCCGAACTGGGTCTCAACCACATCGCCGCGGCGGGTTTCGGGATATTTGAGCGCGGTCATGGGCTGAGACAGTGCGGACGCGGAAAGTGCGGCGGCGCATAACGCCAGAATGAAGCGCAGCATGACGGCTTTCCGGAAATGCAAAAAGGCGGCCTGGAACCTAGCATTCCAGCCCGCCTTTGCAATTCGTCGGCAATTCTGCCGCGATTACTCTTCGTCGTTCAGCACCGGACCCGAATCCTGGCCCTTGGCCGAGGTGTCGCGGTCGACCAGTTCGATCACGGCGATGGGGGCGGCGTCCGAAGCGCGGAAGCCGGCCTTGATGATGCGGGTGTAGCCACCGGCGCGGCCCGAATAGCGCGGAGCCAGCACATCGAACAGCTTCACCAGCTGGGCATCGTCGAGCAGGCGGGCATTCGCCAGCCGGCGGTTCGACAGGCCGCCGCGCTTGGCCAGCGTAATCAGCTTTTCGGCATAGGGGCGCAGTTCGCGAGCCTTGGAAGTGGTAGTGGTAATCTGCTCGTGCTTGATCAGCGCCGCTGCCATATTGCGCAGCAGCGCCGCGCGGTGCGAGCTGGTCCGCTGAAGCTTGCGATGTCCTACCTTGTGACGCATTTCTCATTCCTTCGTTCGTACAGGGCCCGTCTTAGGTAGCCCGGTTCTGGCGGCCTTCGGGCGGCCGCCCCTGCCCTGTTAGCCCAAAAGCTCCTGCTCAAGCTTCTTGGCCATTTCCTCGATGTTCTCCGGCGGCCAGCCGGGGATGTCCATGCCGAGGCGCAGACCCATGGAGGAGAGCACTTCCTTGATCTCGTTGAGCGACTTGCGGCCGAAGTTCGGCGTGCGCAGCATCTCGGCTTCGGTCTTCTGGACCAGATCGCCGATGTAGATGATGTTGTCGTTCTTGAGGCAGTTGGCGCTGCGGACCGAGAGCTCGAGCTCGTCGACTTTCTTGAGCAGATAGCGGTTGAGCTGGTTGGTATCGCCTTCTTCGCTCTGCGAGGGAACGGCAATGCCGATCATCGGCGAGGCACCCATCGGCGCGGCATCGTCGAAGTGGACGAACAGGGCCAGCTGATCCTGCAGGATGCGCGCGGCAAATGCGACTGCATCTTCCGGGGTGACTGTGCCATCGGTCTCGACGGTCAGGCTCAGCTTGTCGAAGTCGAGTTCCTGCCCGATGCGGGCATTGTCGACCTTGTAGCTGACCTGGCGAACCGGCGAATAGAGCGAGTCGATGGGAATCAGGCCAATCGGTGCATCAACCGGGCGGTTGCCAACGGCAGGAACATAGCCCTTGCCGGTGTCGGCAGTCAGTTCCATGTTCAGCGTCGCGCCTTCGTCGAGATGGCAGATCACCAGATCCTTGTTCATCACTTCGATGTCGCCGGAAACGGCAATGTCACCGGCAGTCACTTCGCCGGGCCCAATGGCAGAAAGCTGCAACCGCTTGGGGCCTTCGCCCTGCATGCGCAGCGCAATCTGCTTCACGTTGAGAACGATGTCAGTCACGTCCTCACGCACGCCGGCGAGGCTGGAGAACTCGTGCAGCACGTTTTCGATCTTGATCGAGGTGATCGCCGCACCCTGCAGCGACGAAAGCAGCACTCGGCGCAGCGCATTGCCCAGCGTCAGGCCGAAGCCGCGCTCAAGAGGTTCTGCGATAAATGTCGCGCGGCGGCGGCCATCATTGCCGGGGCGGACTTCGAGGCTGTTGGGCTTTTTGAGTTCCTGCCAGTTCTTGATGTTGACGCTCATGGAATTCCCCTAGGGTTTCTGGCGGGATTGGGTCGCGGCGGTTTTTGATTGCCTTCGCGACCGATCCGAAAATTGCAGCGGAGCCGATGGCCCCGCCGCGGCAGGTTCGATCAGACGCGGCGGCGCTTCGAAGGCCGGACCCCGTTGTGGGGGATCGGCGTGACGTCGCGGATCGAGGTGATGGTGAAGCCGACCGCCTGCAGCGCACGCAGCGCCGATTCGCGGCCCGAACCCGGACCCTTCACTTCGACTTCCAGCGTCCGGACGCCGTGTTCGGCAGCCTTCTTGCCGGCATCGTCGGCAGCAACCTGGGCAGCATAGGGAGTCGACTTGCGACTGCCCTTGAAGCCCATCATGCCGGCGCTCGACCAGGCAATCGCATTGCCCTGAGCGTCAGTGATGGTAACCATCGTGTTGTTGAAGCTGGCATTCACGTGCGCGATGCCGCTGGTGATGTTCTTGCGTTCCCGCCTTTTGAGGCGCTGGGGTTCGCGTGCCATTGTCTCTACCTATCTATTTGTGCCGATGCCCGTTCTGGCGAGCGACCGGTCGTGTCGAAGTCGCGTCCGTGAAGATTACTTCTTCTTGCCCGCAATCGGCTTGGCCTTACCCTTGCGGGTGCGGGCATTGGTGTGCGTACGCTGACCGCGGACCGGCAGACCCTTGCGATGACGCAGACCGCGATAGCAGGCCAGGTCCATCAGGCGCTTGATGTTCATCGCGGTCTCGCGACGAAGATCGCCTTCAACGGTATGTTCGGCATCGATGGTTTCACGGATGTGCAGCACTTCCTGGTCCGACAGATCCTGAACCCGGCGGCTGTGGTCGATCCCCAGCTTGTCGGCAATCTGCTTGGCCTTGTGGGCGCCAATTCCGTGAATGTAGGTGAGCGCGATAATAACGCGCTTGTTTGTGGGGATATTGACCCCGGCAATACGAGCCACTGACTTCTCCATGCTCCACAGGAAACAACGGCATGGCCGGGGCTTCCCATCTCAACGCGTAAACACCGACAAAAACGGCGAAAAGCCCGGTTGGCATGCGCGAACGCAGCTGCCTGCCGGACGGACCCTTTTGTCGAGTGAATGGCGCGCTTAGGGCGATTCGCCCAAGCTGTCAACGCCGCGCATGCAAAAGCGCAGCGAACTTCGCGATAGCGCGCAGCTGGATCGTCTCAACCAGATATGGGCTATAGCCGATGATGCAGCCCGGGTCAAAGTCTCGTGCGGCAGGCTGCCTCATGCGTTTGATCGGGCGGCGAGCGCGACGGCTTTTGGCCAGCATCTGCTCTGGCCCACTGATCAGGCAAGCAGCGCTTCGATAGCCTTTGTCACGGCGTCGATGTCCGCCATTCCGTCAACCCGGGCGACAATGCCCCGCGCTTCGTAGATCGGCAGGATCGGCGCGGTCTTGGCGCGGTATTCGGCCATGCGCGTGCGCACGGTGGCTTCATTGTCGTCTGGTCGGCGCTTGAACTCGGTTGAGCCGCACTTGTCGCAGACACCTGCCTGCTTGGGCTTTTCGAAGGTGTCGTGATAGCCCTTGCCGCATGCGGCGCAGGTGTACCGCCCGCAGATCCGCTCCACCAGGGCGTCCTCATTCACCTCGAGTTCGATCACCCGATCAAGCGTGCGGCCGTGCTGTTCAAGGATTGAATCGAGGGACTGCGCCTGGGCCGCTGTGCGGGGATAGCCATCGAAGATCGCGCCCATTGCTGGGCCCATTGCTGCCAGCTCTTCGCTGATCAGTGCCGATACGATCTCGTCTGAAACCAGTTCGCCCCGTTCCATCACGGCTTTCGCCTGAAGCCCGACAGGCGTGGCCGCCTTGACGGCAGCGCGCAACATGTCGCCCGTCGACAGCTGACGCATGCCGAAACGCTCTACCAGGCGCTGGGCCTGCGTGCCCTTGCCCGCGCCCGGCGGCCCCAAGAGAATGATGTTCACGAACTCGCTCCCTGTTCAGGCTCTTGGCTGGTTAGCGCAGGCGGCCCTTTAGCTTCGCTTTCTTGATCAGGTCGCCATACTGGTGCGCCAGCAGGTGTGACTGGATCTGCGTAATAGTGTCGACCGTGACATTGACCACGATCAGCAAACTGGTTCCGCCCAGGAACCGGGCGTTGAGGCCGGTCTGGGCTATGACATATTCCGGCACGACGCAGACGATGGCGATATAGGCCGCGCCCAGCACGGTGATGCGCGTCAGCACATAGTCGAGATATGTCGCCGTATTCTTGCCCGGGCGGATGCCGGGAATGAAACCGCCGGCCCGCTTGAGGTTCTCCGACGTTTCTTCCGGATTGAACACCACGGCGGTGTAAAAGAACGAAAAGAACACGATGCCGATGGTGTAAAGGATCATGTAAACCGGCTGACCATGCTGCAGCAGCTGGTTCAGCGTCACAACGACACTGCCCATCGTCGTTTCCGGTGATAGCGATTTGCCGGCAAACTGGCTGATAGTCAGCGGCAGCAGCAGAAGCGAGCTGGCAAAGATCGGCGGGATCACGCCCGCAGTGTTGAGCTTGAGCGGCAAGTGGCTGCGATCGGCCTGCATCATGCCCTTCTGGCTGGCGCGCTTGGGATACTGCACCAGCAAGCGCCGCTGCGCCCGCTCCATGAAGCAGATGAACAGCACCATTGCCACCATCAACACGACCAGTCCCGCAATCACGAACCCGCCGATCGAGCCAGAGCGGCCGCCTTCGAACAGGTTGGTGATGAATGTCGGCATCTGGGCGACGATACCCGCCATGATGATCAGCGAAACGCCGTTACCGATCCCGCGCGAAGTGATCTGCTCACCAAGCCAGAGAAGGAACATGGTACCGCCAATCAGGCTGATAACCGCGCCGAGGCGGAATAGCATACCCGGCGCGACGACTGCGGCGAGGCCACTGGAAGCGGCATAAGCCTCAAGCCCGGTGGCGACGAAATAGCCCTGAATGGCAGTGAGGAACACCGCGCCATAACGGGTATACTGGTTGAGCTTCTTGCGCCCACTCTCGCCTTCCTTCTTCAGCGCGGCGAGCGCCGGATGGAGCGATGCGGCCAGCTGGACGACGATCGAGGCGGTAATATAGGGCATCACGCCAAGCGCGATCAGGCTCATGCGCTCAAGACTGCCGCCCGAGAACATGTTGAACATGTCGAGAATGCCGCCGCGCGTCTGGTCGTAGAGCGACTGCAAGATCAGCGGATTGACGCCAGGCAAGGGAACGAAGCTCAGGAAGCGGAAAACAATGAGCGCGCCAATGGTGAACCAGATCCGGTTCTTGAGATCGGTCGCCTTGGTGAAATTGGCGAGACTGAGCGTGCTCGCAATGTTGTCGGCGCGTGAAGCCATGAGATCTCTTTAACCTTGTCTGGTTGCCGGTGGCACCGGCTCGCGTGCTCCATATAGTGCGGTCCGCGCGATGTCGAACCCGGACAGGACAATTTCCCCGAGCCCCTGACCATTGGCCGGGGCGCGGGGAATTGCCTTGTGCCGTTACTTGGCGGCGCGAGAAGCCTTGTTGGCTTCGCGGCGAGCCGTCTTCTTTTCGTGCTCGCTGGGCTGCGCTGCGGGCAGTTCAACTGATCCGCCAGCCTTCTCGACAGCTTCCTGCGCACCCTTCGATACGCCGGCAACCGCGAACTTGGCCTTGGCCTTGAACTCACCCTTGCCGAGCAGGCGCACGCCATCCTTGCCGCCGCGCGCGAGGCCGGCGGCCTTCAGGGCGGCGTGATCGATCACCGAACCAGCGTCGAGCTTGCCGGCATCGATCGCCTTCTGCACGAGACCGAGATTCACTTCGGCGAAGTCCTTGGCGAAGATGTTGTTGAAGCCGCGCTTCGGGATGCGCATGTGCAGCGGCATCTGGCCGCCTTCGAAGCCGTTGACCGAAACGCCCGAACGCGCCTTGGCGCCCTTCTGGCCGCGGCCGGCGGTCTTGCCCTTGCCCGAACCGATGCCGCGCCCGACGCGCATGCGGCCCTTGCGGGAGCCTTCGTTGTCACGGATGTCATTGAGTTTCATGATAGTGCACTCGCTTTCGCTTTTAGTCGCGCTTTTGGGAAGGGGCGCCCTTAGGAGATGTGGACACTCTTGTCATCCCCCTTTCTGCGGGCTTTGCATGCATGGTAGGCGCGGCCAATGGTCGCAAAGCTGAAATCGCCAGTCGGCCAGTTCTTCCTGCTCCTGGCTTTCGCGCTCATCTGGCGCTGCGATACTTTCGGTGACCCCAATCTGGCGGCTGACGAGGCCTTCTATCACATGGTGGGCCTCGCCATGCACGACGGCGCCATCCCCTATGTCGATATCTGGGACCGCAAGCCCTGGGGCCTGTTTGCCGTTTACTGGGTGATTACGGCAATATCTTCAGCACCCATCGCTTATCAGATCGCGGCCTGCGTGGCGTCTGCCCTCACGGGATCGGCCATCGCTGCTCTGGGCCAGAAGTGGAGCAATTGGCAGGGCGGGATGCTTGCCGCGCTCGCCTATATATTGTGGCTGGCGCCGCTCCAGGGCTTTGGCGGCCAAGCACCGGTTTTCTACAATCCCTTCATTGCCTTTGCCGCCTTGCTGGTCGTCCGCGCGCTGCCGCAATTGCGCGCAGGCATTGCGCCGCGATCAGTCTCATGGGCGATGCTGCTGGCGGGACTGGCAATCACGATCAAAACCACTGCCCTCTTTGAAGCGGCCTTTTTTGGCCTTGTGGCCGCATTTGCCCTCGCGCGTTCAAAGCGGGGGTGGCAGAGCAGCCTCGCACCGATCGCGTTTTGGATGGCAATCGGCGCCCTCCCCAGCCTTGCCATCGCCGCAACCTACGGGGCGATCGGCCATTGGCATGAATTCTGGCACGCGATGGTCACGTCCAATCTCGCCAAGCCCAAAGACCTGCTATCTGGCTGGATCAGGCTGCGACTGATGTATGTGGCGCTGATCCCGCTGCTTGTCCCCGCCCTGTTCGGCCTGACGACCTTGCCGCGCGAGGGGCGCCATTTCATACTGCTGTGGCTGGCGGCAGCATTCGTCTCAATGCTGGCAGTCGGCAATTTCTATATCCATCACGCCATGCCGCTGACACTGCCGCTCTGCGTTGCCGCAGCCGCCTTCCTGTCGCGCAAGTTAGCCGGTCCGGTCGCGCTTGCGATGATCGCTGCCATGTCGGCGTGGATCGAACCGCCTTTCCGCTTCGAGCACACCGCGCGCTCGATTGCCCAGATGGATGAACTTGTCCGCACGGTCAAAGCCCACGACGCAGGGCGCGACTTGCTAACTTTCGAAGGCCCCGCCCACCTCTATCCGCTTGCTGGCAAGCGCGTGATCACACCGCTGGTCTTTTCGATGCATCTCAGCGCCCAGATCGAGAAAGACGTCAGCCACCTCTCAACGCTGGCGGAAATGCGCCGAATACTTGCGCTGAAGCCGGGCATTGTCGTGATTGCCGATCCGATCCGTAACGGGCCAGTGAACCGGGAGACCGAAGCGCTGGTCCAGACCTATGTCCACACCCATTGCCGCTTCATCGGCAAACGGACACTGAGCGAAAGATTGGCCAGCATGGACTTCGCCATATGGGGCGATTGCCGCACTTGAAGCGGCAAATGCCACGCGCACGAGGCACATAAACAAAGCCCCGGCGCTCAGGCCGGGGCTTTGCGGGAATTTGATGCCAAATAAGGCCGATCAGTCGACCACGGCCACCATGTGCGGCAGCTTGGCAATGGCACCGCGCACTTCGGCAGTGTCTTCCAATTCGACGACGCGGTGCATCTTGCCGAGGCCCAGGCCGATCAGGATCTTCTTCTGGCTTTCCGGCCGGCGGATCGGTGAACCAATCTGCTTGATTTTGACAGTTTTCTTGTCGGATTTGGGGGCCATGAGAATTACTCCACAATCGCCGCAGCGTCGGCTTCGGCCTCGGCTGCGCTGGCGCCGCCACGGCCGAGCAGATCAGCGACTTTCTTGCCGCGGCGCTGCGCCACCGACTTGGGGCTCGTCTGGTTGACCAGCGCGTCGAACGTGGCGCGGATCATGTTATAGGGGTTGGAAGTGCCGACCGACTTGGTGACGACATCAGCCACTCCCAGGCTTTCAAACACGGCGCGCATCGGACCACCCGCGATGATGCCGGTACCCGCCGGAGCACTGCGGACGTTGACTTTGCCAGCACCGAAACGGCCCTTGCCGTCATGGTGCAGCGTGCGGCCTTCCTTCAACGGAACGCGCAGCATCTTCTTCTTGGCAGAGGCAGTGGCCTTGGTGATGGCTTCCGGCACTTCGCGCGCCTTGCCATGACCGAAGCCGACGCGGCCCTTGCCGTCACCCACGACGACCAGCGCAGCAAAGCCGAAGCGCTTGCCGCCCTTCACCGTCTTCGAGACGCGGTTGATGTGAACCAGCTTCTCGATCAGCTCTTCGCCGCCTTCTTCGCCCTCGCCGCCACGGCCGCGACGCTCACGGTCACCACGGCCGCGGCCACGGTCGCCGCCGCCACGATCGTTGCCGCCGCGTCCACGTCCGCCCCGATCTCCTCTGGGGCCACGCGCATCGCGCTGCTCGCCACCTTCGGCGGGAGCGGCTTCGGCCACTGCGGCATCGACAGCGACGGTGTTTTCGATTTCGTCAGCCATGATCAGAACTCCAGCCCGCCTTCACGCGCGGCGTCAGCCAGCGCCTTGACGCGGCCATGAAACAGGAAGCCGCCGCGATCGAACACGACGGAAGTGACGCCAGCCTTCTTGGCGGCTTCGGCCAGAGCCGCACCAACCTTGGCCGCAGCCTCGGTAGTTGCGCCCGGACCCTTGCTGCCCTTGCCCAAAGTCGAGGCCGAGGCGACCGTGCGGCCGGCCAGGTCGTCGATGATCTGGGCATAGATATGCCGGCCCGAACGATGGACCGAAAGACGGGGACGCCCGGTGGCGCGAGCCTTCAGGGCGGTGCGGACACGCCGACGGCGGCGTTCGAAAAGCGATAGCTTGGCCATTACTTCTTCTTCCCTTCCTTACGGAAGATATACTCGCCGCGGTACTTGATGCCCTTGCCCTTGTAAGGCTCGGGCTTGCGCCAGCGGCGGATCTCGGCGGCAACCTGGCCGACCTTCTGCTTGTCGATACCCGAAATCTCAACCGTGGTGTTGTCCGGGGTCTTGACCTCGACACCTTCGGGAACATCGAAATCGACATCGTGGCTGTAGCCAAGCTGCAGCTTGAGCTTGCGCGGCCCTTGCGCGTTGGCACGATAGCCCACGCCCGTGATTTCCAGGACCTTGGTATAACCCTCGGTAACGCCGGTCACCAGGTTGCTGACCATCGTGCGCTGCATGCCCCAGAACGCGCGAGCGGCCTTGGTGGCATTAGCCGGCTTGACCACAATGCGGCCTTCCTCGACCACATAGCTGATTTCGTCGCGCATGGTCAGCGTAAGCGTGCCCTTCGGACCCTTAACGCTGAGCACGCCATTGGCGATCTCAGCCGTAACGCCGCCGGGAATGACGACGGGAACTTTACCAATGCGGCTCATCAGAACACCTCCGCCAGCACTTCGCCGCCGACGTTCTGTGCGCGCGCTTCGGCATCCGAAAGCACGCCGCGCGGCGTCGAGACGATGGTGATGCCAAGGCCATTGCGGATCACGGGAAGTTCTTTGCTGCCCGAATAGACCCGGCGACCCGGCTTGGAGACGCGGGCGACATGCTTGATCGCA
>Ga0075362_10000221_pt1 | contig 15785 bp, 18 predicted proteins | sample EndMetdeltDD1762_FD_71397 | JGI IMG/M metagenome (GOLD analysis project Ga0075362, IMG submission 71397) | Populus endosphere microbial communities from Tennessee, USA - Endosphere MetaG P. deltoides DD176-2 | ecosystem: Host-associated > Plants > Roots > Endosphere | place: USA: Tennessee...
CACACCATCTCCACCGGTGCGGTAGACAGCATGTGGCACAGTGGTTTCTGCCACTGTTTGGGTGGTTTCTGTGGAGATAGGCTCTTCGTGGAGCAGTGCCGCACCGCTCGCGGCGAGGAGTACGCCAGCCAAGGCAGTTCGGCCGCTGTAGCGTCCGAACTGCCAAAAGCGGGAGCGTGGTTGGTCTAGTGTTGGCTCTGGAGATGATGGTATTGAGGCTGGGTCTACTTCAGAGTATAGCTCTGGGCTTAGGTTGTGGTCTGGTTGTATGGGATTACCATTGAGGTCTACCTCAATTATGGTGTGGGGGTTGTCGAGTGGGCCAAACAGACGGGCGGCAAATTCTGCGGGGGTTTCCTGGCGGGAGTGTTCTGGGGGCATGGCTTGAGGGCTCCTTTTTTGGGGGTTTTGGGCTGGTGATGAGGGGGATGGTAGCATTGGCTCGGTCGAGGGGCAAGAACAAAAAGGAACAAGATATTAAATACCTGGCAAGATGCCAGGTATTTAAAGAGGGTGGAGTGTGGTGGATTTTACACGGGCAAAAACGACAACTAGTGCTCCAAGAGCTCTCGTATACGACGGATGATCGCCTCTTCGGGCTGCAATACAAGTGCTCTGCCTTGGGTCGTTTCTTCTATAAGCTGCTCTATCCAGATATAGTGCGTACAGCCCAAGACAATAACGTCTGCGCCAGCGTTGCATAGCGCTTCAATTTGCTCGCGAATATGCTGTACGTTCACGGTGTTGTGCTCGATCATGTAGGCCCACGCGCTGCAGTCGGGCTCCAAAATCATCAAATCTTTGGCGTACTGTTGTTTGAGGTCTGCGTACCGTGGACTGGCAAGTGTCGCAGGCGTTGCGCAAACGGCGATAATGCCGCTCTTGGTCTGTTCACTAGCTGACTTGACCATAGGTTCGATGCCTACAAGCGGCACCGAAATTTGCGCGCGCAACGTTGCGATATGATGCGTCGTTACGGTGTTGCAAGCCACCACGATAATGTCACAACCGTCCTGTGCCAACTCTTCAAGCAACGGCAGCACAAAACCCAGAACCTCCTCGGGAGTTTTGTCGCCATAGGGCACATGTTTGGTGTCGCTTTTTGTGACAATAGTTGCGTCAGGAAGTGCACGCCTGAGAGCTGCTGCGATTGCTTCACCGCCAATACCGGAGTCGAAAACACCGATTTTAGGCATTGTTTTGCGCTTCGGCGCGGATGCGGGCCGCGCGGATAACGTTCTCGAACAGTGCGCATACAGTCAAGGGGCCAACGCCGCCTTTGGTAGGTGTGATGCTTAAGTCGTCACGGTCGTAAACATCTGGGGCAACGTCTCCCACCGTTTTGCCGCCTTCACTAGCGACGCCAGCATCAACAACAACAGCGCCCTGTTTGATCATATCCGGATACAAGATTGCCGGGCTGCCCGTTGCAGTAATGATAATATCCGCCTCAGCCGTTACTGTCTTAAGATCTTTTGTTTCACGATCGGCAACCGATACGTCGACGTTAGAAGCGCTTAACATACGCTCAAGCGGTGCACCCACAAGCTTGCCGCGACCGATCAGTAACACCTTTTTGCCTGCAAAATCGATGTTGTATCCAGCCAAAAGCCACAAAATTGCCATGGGCGTTGCTGGGTCAAGTGTGGCGTCCTTGCCCAATCCATCCACATCTTTTTCGGGAGCTACCAGATTAACGATTGCATCGGTTTCTTCGGGCCGCTCCAAGGGAAGCTGCACGATGATACCATGCACGGAACCGTCGCCATTGAGCTGCTCGATAGTCTCTCGTGCCTGATCCTGAGAAATACGATGCACATCTACGTCCACCATAATATCGGTGCCGTACCGCTGCTTAACGCGCATGTACACATCGATAACTGGGTTGTCTACCGTAACAACGATTGCTAGCTTTGGCTGCACATGCCACGCCTGGCGCAAAGCACGCACTTGTTGCGCCTGCCGCTGCTGGATATAGTCGGCAAGCTCTTTGCCATTGAGTAATTTCATACGCCCTATTGTAACAGATGTAGAAATAGTATGTAATCTACCACCCCGCAATTCATAAAGATTTATGCATTCTGGGGTAGCAGCAGATGGGGTGAGGTCGTTGTTAATCGCAAGGAAGCGAAAAAGAACGAGCTGCACGCCCACCTGCTGGGTCCTGGAATTTCCAGGTGAGTTCTACCTACCTTACCTATCTACACAGCGGAAGCCATGCGTTTTAACCGCTGACAAGCCGAGATGTGTGGTGGGCGTCGTCTACTGTGTGGGGCCACCGTTCAGGAGCAGGAGGATCTGATTGAGTGTCGCCTCGTCGACCGGCACGTTGAGTACCAGGCGCACATCACGCGTCGAACCGTGGGTCGATGCGGCGTCCGAGGTGTTGTTGGCCGGGGTGGTGTACAGCTCGTTGAGCGACTTGATGAACTGCAGGGCGATCTTGACGCACTGCTTATGCGTCAGGGCCTTTCGGTTGCGCTTGGTGCTGGACGAGCTGTCCTGAGAAGCATCCTGCTGCGCCTGGAAGATGTGTCGAGCGAACTCGATGGGTCGAAGTCCGAGAATCTCGTCGACCGGCATGTCGCCGACGAGCATCATCGCGCGATTGAACTCGGGGACGTAGAGAGCGCCGGAGTCGAGGTAGTTGATGGCATCGTTCAGGCACTCGGTACCGGTGTCGGTGCTGGCGTCAGTGTCTGCAGTCACGGCAGTTCCTTTTCTGGAAGGTGCGCTCACTGGACTGTCCAATGAGGTAGAACTCGTTTCGGCATTCGCGTATTTTTGCGAATGAGCATTATGAGACTGACTGGCCGTCAGCACACTGCGTACGAAACATGATAGCTACTATATAATAATATGGCTCACCTTTCAATCATCCGACCCTAAACCCATCCGGCTTCACATTTTTTTTCATATTTCTGAATAAACTTGTTTGTTGTACAAATAATCATTATAATTGTAGATGTTCACATTCCGTGAATGATCTTTCGACAGGTAGGTACGTACAAGGAGGCAGCATGTCTCACTCACTACCGCAAACACCGGAATTCATCACCGTCGCCGAGGAAGGTGAGAAGTGCATCGCCAGCGGTGCCGAGCTTCGCCTGCACTTCGGTCCGATCACGGATCCGGAGCTGGCCTTCGGTACTGCCTTCTTCATGTGGGTCCTCTGGGACACTATCAAGGAAGAGCGCTACCAGACGTTCATCAAGCTCCAGGCACCGCAGTTCATCGAGGACAAGACCTTCAAAATCCAGGCCGAGCCGACGGCGTCTACCGAACAGGTTCTGGCCGAGACTCACGCCCTGGTGCAGCGCATCGAGGACAGGCAGGAACTGTCGTACCTCGGCAAGACCTACGAAACCACCGGCGTCACGCTGCGCGTCACCATCTACCGCACGTCATTCGACGTGAGGTCCAACAGTGACATCAATGCTCTACTGGAGAAGTGGCGTCTGCTGAAAAAGCAAACGGTCCCCACCTTCGGCGGCGGACCCGGCGATGTCACGGTCATCGGAGCCGAGCAAACGCTCATCACCTCGTAACACTCTCCAGAAGAACAGCGCTAAGGCTAGATGACAGGTGGCGGCTTCTTGCACAACCCAAACTCCCACTGCCTACCTGTCATCTACACCCTCAGCATAAAATTTTTGCTCTATTTTATTGAAAAAGTAGTGACAAAAGCCAAAATATATGATACAATCGTACCCGTTAACCCATCACAAGATGGGCCACTAGCTCAGCTGGTTAGAGCGTCTGCCTCTTAAGCAGAATGTCCTGGGTTCGAGTCCCAGGTGGCCCTCCAAATAAAGGACGTCACGTAAGTGGCGTTTTTTATTTGGGTTTCCGTCATGGGACGAGAATAAATAATCTGAGAACTGCCGGTGGCAGTTTGAAGTTCTACTATTTCCGAGTCCCAGGTGGCCCTCCAAAAGAAAACTACTTTGCTGATAATAGCGGCGATTACCTATACGCTAAAAATATGCAGCAATAGTTTTAGTGGGAAGTGTGGCGGCTTTTTAGGCTTTTCTTATTTTTTCCACGAATTGCGTTGTCGAGGCTTTTTTGTTTGAATTATCGAGAACTAGCTCTATGTTATACCGCTGGAAAAGCTTCTTGAAGTGTTCCGTGTATGTGGTTTTCTCATTAAACAATACAAAAACATGCGGCTTGAGAATCTCGATGACAATTTCCGTCGATGTTTTTTCTGCTGTCGGAGAGGGTACAATAAAAGCATAATCTACGCTCCTGATAGCGTTGATCACTTGCAGCCGGTCGGCTTCGGGCTTGATAGGCCTGTCGTTGCCCTTGTTCTCTGTAATAACTCGATCTGATACGACCCCCACAACAAGGACATCGCCCTGTTGCTTTGCGTATTCTAAAAATTCAACATGTCCGGCATGCAGGATATCGAACGCCCCTCGTACGTACACAATTTTACGCGTCACTCCCTGTTTTACGCTAGGTAGTTGATTAACATCTAATATCATGTAGGTATTGTATACTTCTTCTGCATACATGAGGGCAGTAAATTCCGTAATTTATACACGACTTCTTGTTGGCATAGCTAAAGTATGGCCCGCGAACGCGATTACTGTCGATATTCTACATAAGCACGTATGCATGGGAGTATACTGAAGATAACTAGTAATTAATCGTGGGGAATACTATGGCAGAGCTCAAAGAAACAGTTACGACAAGTAAAGATGAAGGCGTGAATGCAAACGGAGCGCAGGTTCAGCAAGAAACCCGCCAGGTTAATACCGACGTTACAGTCGACGGCAAATCGACAGCCGCCAATGTCGTCTGGTACATACTCGGTGTTATTGAAGTACTGCTTGCCTTCCGCTTTGTATTAAAACTCCTTGGAGCAAACCCGGAAAGTGGTTTCGTCGATTTTATCTACAACGTCAGCGGCGTCTTGACGGCGCCATTTGATAATATTTTCGGCGTCGCCAGCACAAAATCAGGTGAAATTCATTCAGTTTTTGAACCCTCAATACTCGTAGCGATGGCCGTTTACGCGCTTATCGCCTGGGGTATCGTAAAACTTCTCAACGTCAACCGTGCCGACTAAGTCTGGCAAATACCAAGGATTATGCGGTATGCTTGTGGCAAAATAGCTTAATACTGCGACTTTGTAGCAAGCAGTCATAATTACTGCGACAAATTTGCAGAAATATAGCTCCACGGTGTTAAATCATCGGGATGAGCCAAACTCCTGAACAACCAATCCGCGCCGAATACGACCCCGTGGGCCAGGAGATTCTTGCTGCGTTCGCGCAAATGAGGCAAGAACGAGAGCAAGCCGCTCGGCAGCAGCATGAGCCGTTGCCCGCACCTGCCGAGCAACCAGCTATTTCGCGCCGATGGAAGTGGGCGACGGTCATCGGCAATGCGGCAATCGGCGCAGCCGAGCTGGCCACCGGCAACATTTCAACGCTTGCAGTAGCCGGAGACGGCATTCATAACGTGGGTGATACCGTCACGTATTATATGCAAGCCGAGGGAGCACTCAGGCCGGAAATCCAACGGGCAAAACAAGAACGTATGCGTAAAATATCGCACTGGATTATCGCCGCGTCGTCCCTTGGTATAAGCGTAAAAGCCGGCATTGATCTGGGACATGTCCTCTTCGATACCGGCCTTGACCACGAGGAAAGTGCTCATTCGGCAAGCCTGTATGCCGCCGGAGCTTCGTTGGTGCTGAACGGCTTGCTTCTGACGCGTCTCCGCAAGGGCCTGCGTGCAAAAAAACACCATAATGCGCATGAGCAAGACCTATCCAAGCACTTTTGGGAATTGGATATCCCATCCGCATGTCTGGCTGTTGTGGGTGCAAGTTTGCAGAAATACAATGTAGGAGCCGAGCATATTGCAGCGATTCTTAGTGGATTTATTGGAGTAAAAGCATTTCTCCCGACAGAAGCCAATTTATCGCATAATTGCATGGGGCACTTGTTTGAAGAGGGTAGCGATCATGCCTGCGACGGTGACCATACCCACACGCATGACCACGATCATGGCCACTAGCACTTAGGCAATTGAGCTATCAGCACGCCGGTGCAACAGTTTGAGTCCGGTATCATCATCAAAAACTCTTGTCAGCGGAGTTTTGAGTGGTGTGATCGCCACCTCACACGTTAAGCCCACCAATAAATCTTTGACGTGCCCGCCGATCACCGTAAAATCAGGACCTGAAAAGCTGCCATGAATATGCCAGAACGGCTTGCCGTCCACCCAAGCCAAGTTTCCTTGCAAACTAAGGATTTCATACTGGCCCGTCACCGTCTTCCACTGATATTCCTTTTTGACCGGATCAAAAAAACCGAGTGTTAGAAGCGCAGCACCGCCCAGGCCTTGCATCCAGGCACTCGGCCAGCCGCTATTTAGAGCCAGTGCCTGCAAAGCCGTGTGCAGATCTTCCCCTTTTTCGAGGACAACAATCTGGGTATGTTCGTTGGCAAACTCTTGCATACGAATATTACGTGCGGCGATGCCTGTGAGCAGCAACGGCAGCTAAAATAAGTGAAATAACCGCGATAACACTGGCAAGACTAAGCATTATGCCAAGGCCAATATTGGCCCCAACGATGCAATCTGAAGCATCAATTTGCGCTTGCGTATAGTGCGCCGGACATTGATCAGGATTCATAAAAAGAAAAGCAATCGCTATGAGCAGGACCGCAAGGGCCAAGCCGCCAAACGCTAATTTAGAAAGAAAAGACATACGCTGCATGCTTCTACTGTATCATGCTTATGCGTCAAGAATTATTACATTTTACCAAGAAAGAAAAAGAGCTACCGCTGTAGCTCTTTTAAAATTATGCTGCTGTGCCGCCCATGTGAATCCGTGTCCCTTCCGCATCCTTATGGTTGATCTACAAATAGCATTATAGTATTAGCATAGTAAGTTTGTCTACACTTATTGCCAATGAATCCGGTAGCAGTAGCCTTTTTTAGGATTGTTAATAACCCACGTTGCCCATAATTTATCCGGATTGTACTCTACGCCCGCCTTGGCATATGGCCGGCTCGGGTCAGATGGCTTAATGTACTCGCTCACCACTTTTTGGGGCTTAGCATGCGCCGGGAACTTCACGTTCAGCTCCAGACGTTTCATGGTGGTAGGCACGAAGTAGTAAAGATACGGCTCGGCTTCGCCTTTTACATCATGAAAATCCTGGGAATAATTCAGTATTACCTCGTCGCCCTCATGCACCGGCGGATCGAATGCAATGAACCAGTAGTGCCATGCACCGGTTGAAGTGCGCTTCATGATATATGGCGCAACCTTGGCGACATAATGCTTGTCAACGCGACCTTTAACAGGCGCCAGCAGCCGCTGGCCTGCTCCCAACACTTTAGGAATCGACTCGCCGCCGTTACCTGTCCACTGGTACGCGATAGGATACATCATGAGATGACTCGTGGCCGCCTTTATCTTCGTAAGGTATTTCAGCTTGTAGCGATTATTGCCGTTAATCTCGTATGTCATCGTTACGTCACGCAGCGTAAAGCCATAGCGCACCGACCGCCGCACGCGATATTCATTAAGCAGATATCCTCCCCAACCGGCAAGACACAGAACGAATGCAGCACCGATCCATGGTGCAAAGTGGCTTTGTCGGACAATAAAGAACACGACACCCGATACGACGAGAGCGAACGTGTAGGCAGTGTTGACTGTCTCTATCCATTTCATGATTTTTCTGGTAAGGTCTGGCATCTCTTCACCAGTATACAGAAAACTCCCTTTCACCTCTATAAAAAACGAACCAAAAGGAAAGTGTAATATGCAACGTTTATTCAGATAAGAAGAGACACACGACCTAAAGAGTCGTGTTTACCGGCTTTTTGAGTACACAAACAAAGAAAGCCTCAACTTCTTGACTTGGAATAAGCCGCATTGTTCCTTGCAAACGAGGATCATATGACTTGCCGTTCCAGCTCTGTACGGCAGCTACGCGATTCGGTAAGTCTTGTTCTATGGGCACGAGCTCAATAGGTTCAAAAGTTCGTAGTGCGTAGTCGATAACGGCCTCGTTCTCTTCGGGAGCCATAGTACAGGTACTGTACACAAGCGTTCCACCCGGGCAAAGCAGCTCCCATGCCTGACGCAAAATATGCTTCTGCAACACTTGCAAACGCTTTATCTGCACCACTGACCACATCGTAAAATCTTTGTCGCGATCAAACTGCATCATACCCTCGCCGCTACATGGTGCATCCAGTAAAATCTTATCAAATTGTTCGCCGTCAAGTTTTCGAGATAGCTGCCGGGCATCATACAGGGTGAACCGTGCGATATCAGCATGCATTTGGCGGCATACGGACTGCAGTTTAGCAAGTCGCGCACGCGAATTATCATTGGCAGTTATATGAGTCTGGTTGTTCGCGATAGCCGCAACATGCGTCGTTTTTCCGCCGGGTGCAGCACATACGTCCAGAATAGTTTCGTCCGGTTTTGGCTGCAGCAGAATCGGCGGCAGCCAGCTCGCAGCATTTTGAATATACACTTTACCCTCTGTCACAAGATTACTGTCACGTATCGCTTGCTGACCTTCGCGCAATGTATAGCCCTCTTTCATCCACGGAAATTGCTCGCCGACCCAGCCAAGACTACCGAGCTCCTCTTGCGTGTTTGAGATATCACCCGCCAGCGGGTTCAAACGAATACTCTGATTACGTCCGATGCGCAACAATTCGAGCGCTTTCTGCTCGTCGATATTGAGGGCAGCCTGAGTACGCTCCAGAAGTATTGAGCGTTTTTTGGCGAGAGTTTCGGCGGGTGTTTTACGTTTCATGGCGGGTATACATTTTTATCCATAGTACTATATTGGGAATATGGTGCAACTTCCGCTCAGTCCGAAATGATTATGGTGCGAGTCGTATATCGAGCTGTTATACCCGGCTTTGAGCGATGACATTGAAGTTGACGCAGCTTTTGTAAGATTTCTTACAACACTTAATTGTAATTATTAGTACGATTAATGTGTAACCAATAATAAAAAGGTGCGTACGTATGCTACATTTATATTCTGTTTTTCGCGTGTCAAAACATACCTCTCTAGATGGCCTAAAAATTGTCGGACTAAGTATAGTCGCATGCATCTTTATGGTCGCTCAATCTGTCGGTATGGTCAGTGCACACCAAAGCCCTGGCAGCTGTAATGCCAACCGCTTTAATATTTCGATCGTAAAAGACCGAACACAAGTCTTTCAAGGACAAACCCTCACCTATACCGTAACGGCAAGTAACATTGATTTCGGCACAGATATTGCCTGCGACATTACTGATGCCAGCATTCAAGTAACCCTACCAGCAGCAGATGGTACGCCTACCGGGCAAGTTGTAGTATTGACTCCTGACCAGGATTTCCCCGCTGGGAGCACCACAGCACTCATCGGAACAATCCCGTATGTAGTGAATGTGAACGCCGGCGTTGTTGATATCGTCGCCGAAGCACGTGCAACAGGCGTGTTGCACGACGCTCCGACAGACCATGCCGCACTTATCGTAAAAACGATTGGTACCTCAGTAATAGAAGTGCCAACAACCCCAGGAGACGATGAAGGAGCTAGTGGAGTGGGCGCAGCGGCTGCAGCAGCCAATACACCGCGTCTCCCCAATACAGGAGCTGCCCCGCGACAATGACCCGTATAAAGTGTGCCATTGGAATCATCTTGCTAAGCGTAGTGGCATCTGGTGTATATATTTGGCAAGCTGATACAGCCAGTCCGCCAGAAAAACAACAAATTAGCCGGGCAGCAGCGCCTAAAGCGCCGACATCTCAGCCCTTGCGTTCACTTTACCCCAGCGAACCGAAGCGTTTGCAGATTACCTCGCTCAACATAGATGCTAGGATTGCGCCAACTGGACAAACCAAGTCCGGCGAGATGGAGTCTCCAAAAGACCGCCTAGTAACTGGTTGGTATAAATACGGATATCTGCCAGGGAGTTTAGGCAATGCAGTTGTCGCTGGACATTCTTGGCACACTACGGGTCGCGGCATTTTTGCCTCGCTTGACACCATAACGCATGGAGATACCATACGACTAAGCACCGATGCTAGCGTGCAAGAATACGTCGTTACCGAAACAAGGACCTTTGATGCTAATCACCCGTTTACCGAAGATATTTTTGGTCCATCGACTAAAGCCAGGCTCAACCTCGTAACCTGCACCGGCGCGTGGAATGCAAAGATAAAGCGGTATGAAAATCGCTTTGTTGTGTTCAGCGAGTTCGTCAAAGAACAGCCCATTAGTAACTCAAGGCCTTAGCTATATTGCAGCCATCTGCCAGGATGGCTCGAAGCGTCATGCTCTAACCTGTCTGGGCGGCAGTGTGTGCAAGCTCGAAAGCCCTTGGCACGAGCTTCGGTCACGGTTTCGAAATGCCTAAACTTAGTCGAGAATATTGCTTTTTATACAAATTTAGGCTATAAATATACCGTTACCTGTTGGTAGCAGAAACATTCAGTTTTGTCCCTTCGAGCAGAAAGTGAGGTTCGTCATGCGACGTTCCACACGCATCGTCCTCCGCACCGTTGTCGCGGCCTCCGCCGTCACAGCCTTCGCGCTCACCGCGACCGCCTGCGAGGACACCTCCACCAAGCCGCCGGCCGACAACACCGTCGCCACCATGGAGGTCGACAAGATCTACTACGCCGACTTCTGGAAGGGCGACGGCCACGACACCACCGACGAGGAGCAGTCCGAACTGGAGCAGAAGCCCAACGGCACGTGGGTGGTCAACACCGAATCCGAGGTGAGCAAGACGGCCTCGAACAAGTTCGTGGTCAAGATCCAGCTCACCAAGGACGGCCTGAACATCCTCGACACCCGCGGCGCGCTCGCCGGCAAGGACCACGACTTCTGCCTGATCCCGGCGGACGACGAGGTCTGGGTCAAGGTCAGCAAGAGCGTCAAGTTCGAGCGCGAGCCCTCCAAGCCCAACAAGTCCGACGAGTGCTGATCGCTCATCCACGAACAACCTGAACAACCTGCACCACAGCAACCCTTCGGCCATGAGCTGAAGTGAACCATCCGCGGCGTGTCCGGCGACTACAAGATCCCATCAGTGATCGCCGGACATTCCCGCACCCCTACAGGGAGAGACCCTGCCGTACCCTTATTGTTTTACCAATACCGTACTGCCGACCTCTCCCTTTTTTGCTGCCATTTCTTCGAATTCCTGAATCTCTACAGACCGTAGCGTCCATTGGTCGGATGCCAGATTATAATCTTCCAGATAAGCAAACGGCATATAGAAATCGCCCTTATCGCCCCATTCGGTGCCCCATGAATTACGACAGATAAAATGCCGCTTTTCTAGATCGTAGCCAGCCACAACAACCGCGTGACCACCCAAAACCCGTTCGCTCATCTTGGGCATCGGCACAATACCGGTACGCGCCACTTCTTGCGACTCGAAGCTTTCGTACACCGCAAAACCGGTCACAAACGGATAGCCCATGCTCAAGCACAGCAGCATATCCTGGGCTTTATCATTTATGGGGCGCATAATGCGTTGGTAAATGAGCGCCTGGTTTTTCTCGGCCTCAACATAGGCTGCATCATGCGGCTTGAGGGTAAATTTTTCGATGTCGTACGGCCAGATTTTTTCACGCGGCGTGCCTAGTTTGACCAATACTTTCACGCCATCACGGATCATGGCACCAGCGTCAGAATCAACAGTGCCTTCCATGTCGCGTTCATTCCAATAAATGAACAGCCTACTCGGCGACATAAACGCTTCGCCTTGCTTTTTGCGGTCAAAATCGAAGGCGGCAGCCAAAGCCTGTGCTGTACAGCTACCCAACATGCCTTGATCATACACCGGTGGCAATCCGCTCCGCAGATCTACTCGAAGCTGCATAGCTCCGGGCTTCACCACCCTGGGAGCAAACACGAAGTCACGTTGGTCGGGAACGTCCGGCACCCAACCTAATCCATGATGCTTGAGGGTCATGAAATACTGCATACGAACGTCCTCCGTTACTACGCTCATCATAGCAGTGGCTAGGGCAGGTAGCAATCTACAAAATAGGCGGATCTGTAGCAGAGTTTCGGCTCAACTACGCTACGCATAAGCGAGCGAACCAATTAAATCAGCGGTTCGGTAAAGTGTTGCTGCGCAATGCGAGCAAACTGCCTACCTCCCAACATATATCCTTCAGTGTCACGAACAAGGTCGTGAACAATAACATGCTGCGGTGAGGGGTTTTCGGCTACGACCGGTGTATCAATATGGCAGATGTTCCAGCCTACCTGCAGAGCTTGGGACCAATCATTTCGCAATCCCATTGCCCGCGTTTGGTATATGGGAACGCCAAAACGATCCGACCGTGTTTCATCAAGCTCTTCATCATATATAATATCGGCAGCCATGTCCGGAGAAGCCTTCGGGATCAGCAGCTTTGGTAGCGTACCCTTCGGTACGTTGTTAGGTGTGTCAGAAGCGTACAGTTTAGTGTCATAGGGGCACGTACTCTGTATTTCTGAAGCATTCAGACGGATAATTCCCTCGGGCCACTTTCTATCAATATCCATGGAGCTGCGCGAGCGTGCAACCGGCACTGCGTACGCCAAGCCTTTTACGCCCAAAAAATCATTGGTTATCGGATCTCGGATAGGCTCGTACGGATACAGAAGATCATCCACCGGACGACCGGCACGAACCGCCGCCGCGATAGTCATGCGGCTCACAACCACTGGACGATCCGGGTTGTATTCGGGCAAACCCGTGGCGCAGCCAAATGTAATCTCCTGCAGCTCAATAAAATGCCCTTGAGCTTCACTGGCAATAACGAGCGCACCAATTCCACGCAACGTTTCAGGCGCACGCGGCACCTCGCTTGGACTTGAGACACTACTCTTATATTCATACCGCTCATTGTCGGCTATGACCATTATGTCATGGTACAGTAGAACGTCAAACGCCTGGGAAGAAGTCTCCACCATACGTCTCCTGTTAACCTACACATCATATACGTAAGCACTTTGAGATACAATACACATAAAAAGAGCCTCCCGTATCAGGAGGCTCTTTTTGCACATACGTTTATCCTAGTGCATTGCTACAGGAACTTCACCAGCTACTGTTTCGATTTTGCGCTGTTTGATGATCACTGTCGCGGCAATTGCTGCCAACACTGCAAATCCGGCACCGAGATAGAAGGCAATGTGCCATCCGCCCACTAAAGCTTCAGCAAATTCCAGCATTGAAGGCTGATGACCAAGCTTGGCAATCGCATTAGTCGTGTGCGAGGCGGCAACGCCTGAAAGCACTGCCAAACCAAGCGCACCACCAATTTGCTGCGAGGTATTGAAAATACCTGATGCCAGACCTGCTTCGTCGCCTGGAACACCTGCTGTCGCAGCAATGGTTGCCGTCACAAAGGTTGCGCCCATACCGAATGCGGTCAAGGCCAAACCTGGAAGAACATGGATCCAATAGCTACCGTCCACGGGGATATGTCCAAGCAAGAATAGTCCTGCAGCCACAAATAGTGGAGCTACCATCAGAATAGGCTTATAGCCAATTTTACCGACGTACTTCGACAAAGTCGTAGCCGTCAAACCAATAACAAAGGTTACGGGCAAGAAGCTCAAGCCCGTCATAACCGGCGAGTAGTTCATAACTGTCTGGATGTAGAGCGATACGAAGAAGAACATCGACATCATGGCGGCCATTAACGGCATCATAATCAGGTTGGTACCTGTCAGGTTGCGATTGCGGAAAATGTTTAACGGTACGAGTGGGTGCTTAGCGCGAGCTTCGTTCCAAACAAATGCGCTAAGTGCAACAATCACACCAGCGAACCAAGTCAGACTCTGGCTATCGGTCCAGCCCCATTCTGGAGCCTTCGTTAGAGCATAAACCAACGCCATCAACGCACCAGTTACCAAAACGGCACCAGGAAGGTCGAGGTCGTTGTGAGACTCTTCTTTGGCGTGAGCAGGCACCACTTTAAGCGCCATAATCACCACAAATATACCGACAGGAAGGTTTACGAAGAAGTTCCATTCCCAGCTTGTATACTGCGTCAAAACACCACCAAGCAAAACACCAGCAGCTGCACCACCAGCAGCGACTGCACCCCAGACACCAAGTGCCTTGTTGCGGTCAGCGCCTTCCTTGAATGATGTCAGCACGATAGACAAAGCAGCTGGCGACATAAGTGCCGCGAACAAGCCCTGCAGACCACGTCCGATGATCATCATGGTACTGTCTTGTGCCAATCCGACGAGTAAAGATGTCGCAGTAAAACCTGCGATACCGGTAATAAACATTTTGCGTCGACCATACAGGTCAGCCGCGCGACCACCGAGCAGCAAGAAACCACCGAACGCCAATGTATAGGCGGTCAGTACCCACTGCAGGTCAGCAGCCGAAAAATTGAGAGCTTTTTGGATAGCAGGCAGTGCGACATTCACGATAGAAGAGTCAAGTACGACCATGAACTGCGCCAAAGCCAAAATGCCCAGCAAGCCCCAATTGAATGATTGTTTATTCATAACAATCCTTTCAACATTTTATTAATTGATGTTGTGAATGATTGTACTGGTAAATATTTGATGTTGTCAAGTATTGACTAAATAAAGTATAATGTAGGTATGGAAAATAACAGCAATAGTATCTGGTTATTAGTTGAAGTTACCATGCGCTTCAAACCGCGGCTTATTGAGATCGCCGAAAAATACGGCGCTACCGTTCAACAGCTCCATGTTGTGAGCTTCTTTTCTGGTGACAAGGCCTACTCTATGAGCTGGTTTGCATCCCTGTTAGCGTGCGATGCGTCAAACGTCACAGGCATCGTTGACCGCATGCACATCGCCGGGATTGTTGAGCGCCGCGAATCCGAAAAAGACCGCCGCATCAAAATGATTGCGCTGACCGATAAAGGCAAGCGCTTGCGCGCCGATCTTATTGCATCATTAGCAGAAGAAGAAAAAGAAATCAGCGTGCTCTCGCAAGCTGAAAAAGAAGAGCTTGTTCGGATTTTGTCCAAACTCCTCGCCTCTTTCAATAATTGCCCTAATTCCGAAAAATAATTCTGTTGCTGCCCGAGTGTTGGTGTGATCCGAAAAGGACCAACTTAATAAAGACCAACACCCGAGACAAATGCAACTACTGCGACGGTGGTACCGTCTTGGTTGCGTTGCCCAACGGGCCGAGCCTCCTCACGGAACGATTGTATTCGTCCCAGAGGACCGCGATTTCACCCACCGGGTGGCACCCCAGCGACTGTGCGAACATGATCGCGTTCCACAGGTTCTGTTCGTGAACCCTGGACGGATCCTGATGAACTGCCCGCCGAACGACTGCCATGACGATGTGCGGTGTACCGGGATGTTTCTGGATTCCGGAGAATCCGAATGTTTCTGCTCGTTCGAGGTCAAGCGGAAAGCTTCCGCCGTACTCGAGCGAGAAGAGCAACGTACCCGGTTGGGTATCGAAGGCTTGGATGGCGACCGTGCACGTACCCGCGAAGGTGGTGTCGAAGGCTTTGTCAAACGTATCGACTGCAGTACCCGGCGTGTCGAAAGACACACACAGATAGTCGCGACTAGCGATGCCGGTGTTCCACGAGCCCGCAAGTACGCCGCCCCATGAGCCGTCGGACTCGCCCTCATGGCTCAGACGATCCATGTAGTGCGACAGCTGGCGCGTAGTCACAGCTGCCAGCGGATCCAGGGCGACTTCACTACTCTTGCGGAACACCGTGATCGGCGTGACGGGTGTGTGAGCCTGGCGTTCGGCATCATCTCCGAGG
>Ga0075362_10000222_pt1 | contig 15765 bp, 22 predicted proteins | sample EndMetdeltDD1762_FD_71397 | JGI IMG/M metagenome (GOLD analysis project Ga0075362, IMG submission 71397) | Populus endosphere microbial communities from Tennessee, USA - Endosphere MetaG P. deltoides DD176-2 | ecosystem: Host-associated > Plants > Roots > Endosphere | place: USA: Tennessee...
GTGCCCAGCAAGGCCAGCACCGCCGCACCCGACTTGCGCAACAGCGTGCCCGGCGCCGTCGCCGGCGCGTGCGCGCCCCCGGCCAACGCCACCACCGCCGCACCGATCAGCAACGCGCCCCACAGCGCCAGCGCCAGCGCGGCCGGCAGCACCGGCTGCACCGTGTACAACGCCACCGCCAGCAACATCAGGCCGAACAGGCGCTTGACGCCGTCCATCCATGCGCCGGCGCGCGGCAGCAGCGTGCCGGCCGACGCCCCGACCAGCAGCAGCGGGATGCTCATGCCGGCCGCCAGCGAGAACAACGCCGTGCCACCGAGCAGCACGTCGCGTGTCTGGCTCAGGTACACCAGCGCACCGGCCAGCGGCGCGGCCACGCATGGGCTCACGATCAACGCCGACACGCCGCCCATCGCGAACACGCTGGCCATGCGCCCGGCCGGCAGTTGCTGCGAGGCTTCGGTCAGGCGGCCGGTCAACGCCGCCGGCAACTGCAACTCATACACACCGAACATCGAGACCGCGAGCGCCACCAGCCCCAGCGCGAACACGCCCAGCACCCACGGGTTCTGCAGCGCCGCCGCGAGCCCGACGCCGGCCAGCCCCGCCGCCACGCCGAACGCGGTGTAGACCAGCGCCATGCCGAGCGAGTAGCTCGCGGCCAGCGCCAGCCCGCGCGAGCGGGTCACGCTGTGCCCCTGCCCGACGATGATCGACGACAGGATCGGCAGCATCGGCAGCACGCAGGGCGTCAACGACAGCAGCACGCCGGCCAGGAAGAACACGCCGACCACGGTCCAGAAACGGCCACCGCGCAACGCGGCGTCGATGCCTGCGCTGTCGGTGGATGTCGGCGCTGCCGATGACGGCGACGGCGGCGCGGCCTCCGTCCGCGCCAGGGCCGCGGCGGCTGAGCCGGTGGAGGGCGCGACGCTCGACGACGTGGCACCGCTGCCGCCCGCCGCCACCAGCCGCGCCGTCCCGTCGCCGCCGAAGCCGCTCAGGCCGATCTCCGCCTGCGTCTCGCGCGGTGGATAGCACAGTCCCTTGTCGGCACAGCCCTGGCTCGTCACCGTCAGCGTGAAGCTCGGCGCGGCCTGCTGCACCGGCACGACGATGCGGATCACGTCGCGGTAGGTCTCGACGTTCTTCTGGAAGGTCTCGTCGAACTTCACCTTGCCCGGCGGGATGACCGGCTCGCCGAGCGTCGCTCCGCCGGCCGCGAATTTGAACTGCTCCCGGTAGAGGTAGTAGCCCGGCGCGATCGCGAAGCTGACCTCGACGCTCTTCGCGTCCAGCGGCTTCGCATCGAAGCGGAAGGCCACCGCAGGGTCGAGGAAATCGTCGGCGGCCCGCGCCGCGCCGGGCAGCACGCACAGCGCGGCCGCCAGCATCATCAACGCAGCCGCCAGACGCGGCCAGGGGGTCACGGGATTCAATGCACGCATGGGAGGGGGAGTCGAAGGCACGCGACAGGTTCCGTGCCGCTATTTGAAGAATCGGCGGCGGGTGAGCACCAATGCCAGGTAGTAGCCGCCCAGCGCGTAGGCGGCCAGCACCAGCACCGGCAGCGCCACCTGCTGCGGCCACTGGCCGAGGATCAGCGGCCGCACCAGGTCGACCGCGGCGGTCAGCGGCAGCACATGCGCGATCACCTGCAGCCAGCCGGGCATCTGCTCGATCGGGAAGTACACGCCCGACAGGAAGGTCATCGGCGTCATCACCAGCGTGAAGTAGTAGGTGAAGAAATCGTAGCTCTGCGCCAGCGCGTTGAACACCAGCGCGATCGAGGCGAATGTCACGCCGATGAAGCACAGCACCGGCAGCGCGAGCAGCATCGTCGGCGCCCGGCTGATCCCCAGCACGAAGATCACCGCCATGATCGCCGCCACCGTGAACACCGACTTCATCGCCGCCCACAGCATCTCGGCGAACACGATGTCGTCGAGCGCGATCGGCGCGTTCATGATGCTGTCCCAGGTGCGCTGCACCTGCATGCGCGAGTAGGCCGAGTACAGCGCCTCGAAGGTCGCGGCCAGCGCACCGCTGACGGCGATGCTCCCCGACGCCAGGTACTCGATGTACGGCAGCCCCTGCACCTGGCCGATCATCGAGCCGAGCCCGTAGCCGAACGCCACCAGCGTGATCAGCGGCTCGGCGATGTTGCCCAGCACGCTCGGCACGGCGAGCTTTCGCCACACCAGCAGGTTGCGCAGCACCACCGGCCAGAAGCGTGCGGTGATGCGGGGAGCGGCATAGAACGAGATCAGCATCGTCGGCCCTTCATGCGTCGTCGCGGATCTGGCGACCGGTCAGCTTCAGGAACAGGTCCTCCAGGTTCGCCGGCCGGTGCAACGTGCGGATGTCGTGGTGCTGCGCCAGCGCCTGCAGCAGCGGTTGCGGCTGGCGCAGGTAGAAGAACACCGTCTCGCCGCTGGTCTCGACGCGCTCGGCCAGGCCCGCATGCTGTGCCGCCATCGCCAGCGCACCATCGCCGAACACCTCGACGACGTCGCTCTCGAGGTGCTCGTTGATCAGGCCGCGCGGCGTGCCCTCGGCGATCTTGCGGCCGTGGTCCAGCACCAGCAGGCGATCGCACAGGCGCTCGGCCTCGTCCATGAAGTGGGTCGTCAGCAGGATCGACTTGCCCTGCTGCAGCAGGTTCTGCAGCCGCTCCCACATCAGGTGCCGCGCCTGCGGATCGAGGCCGGTGGTCGGCTCGTCGAGCAGCAGCAGGTCGGGGTCGTTGATCAGCGCACGGCCGAGGCTCAGGCGCCGCTTCATCCCGCCGGACAGCTCGCCGGGCTTCGCATCGGCCTTCGATTGCAGCGAGGCGAACTCCAGCAGCTTCGGGATGCGCGCCTCGATCGTCGCCTTCGGCAGGCCGAAGTAGCGGCCGTAGACGCGCAGGTTCTCGGCGCACGTGAAATCGGGATCGAGGCTGTCGAACTGCGTGACGACGCCGATCCGCTTCTTGGCCTCGCGCACCTGCTGCGGAATCGGCAGCCCGAACGCGTGCACCTCGCCGGCGTCCGGCCCGACCAAGCCCAGGCACATGCGGATCGTGGTGGTCTTGCCGGCGCCGTTCGGGCCGATCACGCCGAGGCATTCGCCCGCCTGGATCTCCAGCGAGAGATCGTCGACGACGGTGTTGGTGCCGAATTTCTTGTGCAGGTGGGAGATGCGAAAGATCGGCTCGGCCATGCCGCGCAGTGTGCCATCGCCCATGAAAAAGGGCCGGTGATCGGAATCACCGGCCCTTCGATCCAGTGCGCCTTTTCAGGCGCTGCCGCTCAGGCGTTGTCGGTTGCCGCTTCGTCGGCCACTTCCGGGCGGTCGACCAGCTCGACGAAGGCCATCGGTGCGTTGTCGCCGACGCGGAAGCCCATCTTCAGGATGCGGGTGTAGCCGCCCGGGCGCGCCTTGTAGCGCGGGCCCAGTTCGTTGAAGAGCTTCGTGACGATGTCGCGGTCGCGCGTGCGGTCGAAGGCGAGGCGGCGGTTCGCCAGCGTCGGCTCCTTGGCCAGCGTGATCAGCGGCTCGACGACGCGACGCAGTTCCTTGGCCTTCGGGACCGTGGTCTTGATCGCTTCGTGCTGCAGCAGCGAGTTGCACATGTTGCGCAGCATCGCGGCGCGGTGCTCCGACGTGCGGTTGAGTTTGCGAAGTCCGTTACGGTGACGCATGGTGCTTTCCTTTCTTGACTAACTTATGAGCCCCCAGCCGTACGAGGTACTGAGGGGTTGCACGATCGAACGCGCCAGGCGCGTTCGTCATCCGATGACGGCCTTCAGGCCGTCTTTCCTGTCGGCGAAGCGTTACCGCTTGTCCAGGCCCTGCGGGGGCCAGTTCTCCAGGCGTGCGCCCAGCGTGAGACCACGCGAGGCGAGCACTTCCTTGATTTCGTTCAGCGACTTGCGACCCAGGTTCGGGGTCTTCAGCAGCTCGGTCTCGGTGCGCTGGATCAGGTCGCCGATGTAGTAGATGTTCTCGGCCTTCAGGCAGTTGGCCGAACGCACCGTCAGCTCGAGCTCGTCGACCGGGCGCAGCAGGATCGGGTCGAACTGCGTGCTGCGCTGGGCCGGCTGGTCGAACGCGGCGATCTCGCTGCCTTCCAGCTGCGCGAACACGGCCAGCTGTTCCACCAGGATCTTCGCCGACGCGCGGATCGCCTCTTCCGGCGTGATCGCGCCGTTCGTGACGATCTCCATCACCAGCTTGTCCAGGTCGGTGCGCTGCTCGACGCGGGCGCTCTCGACCGTGTAGCTGACGCGGGCGACCGGCGAGAACGAAGCGTCCAGCACGATGCGGCCGATCGACTTGGTCGGCTCGTCGCCGTAGCGGCGCAGCGTGCCCGGCACATAGCCGCGGCCCTTCTCGACCTTGATCTGCATGTCCAGCTTGCCGCCTTGCGACAGGTGGGCGATGACGTGATCCGGGTTGATGATTTCCACGTCGTGCGGCGTCTGGATGTCGCCGGCGGTGACGGGGCCTTCACCTTCCTTGCGCAGCACCAGCGTCACTTCGTCGCGGTTGTGCAGGCGGAACACGACGCCCTTCAGGTTCAGCATGATGTGAACCACGTCTTCCTGCACGCCGTCGACGGTCGAGTACTCGTGGAGCACGCCGGCGATCGTCACTTCGGTCGGCGCATACCCCACCATCGACGACAGCAGCACGCGGCGCAGCGCGTTGCCCAGCGTGTGGCCGTAGCCGCGCTCGAACGGTTCGAGCGTGACCTTGGCGCGGTTGCCGCCCAGCGGCTCCACATTGATGGCTTTGGGTTTGAGCAGATTTGTTTGCATGAGGTCTTTCTTTCAATACCCTCGGTTCGTTACACCGATAAGGCTGAGGGACCAACGGCCACGGCGGGTGCCACGGCCGCACCAGGGAAATCGAGCGATTCGCGAAACGCGGACGGGCCACCCCGCGCCGCCCACGGGGGCGACGTCGGCGTGGCCGGCACGGGCATCAACGCGAATACAGTTCAACGATCAGCGCTTCCTTGATGTCCGCGCCGAATTCGTCGCGGTCCGGCGCCTTCTTGAACACGCCTTCCAGCTTGCTCGCATCGACCTGCACCCAGTTCGGCATGCCTTGCGATTCGGCCAGCTTGACCGAGTCGGTGATGCGCAGCTGCTTCTTCGACTTGTCGCGCACGGCCACCGTGTCGCCGGCCTTGACCAGGTACGACGCGATGTTGACCGTGGCACCGTTCACCGTGATCGCCTTGTGCGACACCAGCTGGCGCGCTTCGGCGCGGGTCGAGCCGAAGCCCATGCGGTAGACGACGTTGTCCAGGCGCGATTCCAGCAGCAGCAGCAGGTTGGCGCCGGTGTTGCCCTTGCGGCGCTCGGCCTCGGCGAAATAGCGGCGGAACTGGCGCTCCAGCACGCCGTACATGCGCTTGACCTTCTGCTTCTCGCGCAGTTGCAGGCCGAAGTCGGAGGTGCGCGAGCCGGAGGTGCGGCCATGCTGGCCGGGCTTGCTGTCGAACTTGACCTTGTCACCGATGGCGCGACGGGCGCTCTTCAGGAACAGGTCGGTGCCTTCACGGCGGGCGAGTTTGCCCTTGGGGCCAAGATAACGTGCCACGTTGCTTCCTTTGGTCAATCTGACATGGGCTTCTCCTGAAGCTCATGCGAGTCCGGCGAGTGTTGTTCTGGGCGCTCGGACGGTGGGCTTGAGGCCTGTCGGCCTAACGAATGCGCCGGCGCGGTGCTGGGCACCCGCCGGCGACGAGAAAAACTTCAGCGATCAGATGCGACGACGCTTCTGCGGACGGCAGCCGTTGTGCGGCACCGGCGTCACGTCGGAAATCGAGTTGATGCGGATGCCCAGCGAAGCCAGGGCACGCACCGACGATTCACGACCCGGGCCGGGGCCCTTGATCCGCACGTCGAGGTTCTTGATGCCCTGTTCCTGGGCAGCACGACCTGCGACTTCAGCCGCCACCTGGGCTGCGAAGGGCGTCGATTTGCGCGAACCCTTGAAGCCTTGGCCACCGCTCGACGCCCAGGACAGCGCGCCGCCCTGACGATCGGTGATCGTGATGATCGTGTTGTTGAACGATGCGTGAACGTGGGCGATGCCGTCCGCAACATTCTTGCGGACCTTCTTGCGCACACGCTGGGCAGCGGTATTCGGTGCTTTAGCCATATCGACCTTCTCTCAAATCACTTCTTGACCAGGGCGCCGGACTTGCGCGGGCCCTTGCGAGTGCGCGCATTCGTCTTCGTGCGCTGGCCGCGAACCGGCAGGCCACGGCGATGACGGAAGCCACGGTAGCAGCCGAGGTCCATCAGTCGCTTGATGTTGATGGACATCTCGCGGCGCAGGTCGCCCTCGATCGTCATGCGGCCGATTTCTTCCCGGATCTTCTCCAGGTCGGTGTCGGTCAGGTCCTTGATCTTGCGATCGAACGGGACACTGCAGGCGGCGCAGATCTTCTGCGCGGTGCTGCGACCGATGCCGTAGATCGCCGTCAGGCCGATCTCAGCGTGTTTCTGGGGCGGAATGTTGATACCAGCAATACGTGCCATGAGCTTCCTCTATTCGCTTGTCGTCGAAGGCCAGGTTCAGCCTTGGCGCTGCTTGTGGCGCGGATCCGTGCAGATCACGCGCACAACGCCCTTGCGACGGATGACCTTGCAATTCCGGCACATCTTCTTGACCGATGCTGCAACTTTCATACTCTTCTCCTAGGCCCTTTCAGAGCGCTTCCTGATTCAAACTCGTCGTGTTCCGAACAATCACTTGGCCCGGAACACGATGCGGGCCCGCGTCAAATCGTAAGGCGTCAACTCGACTGTCACCTTGTCGCCGGGAAGGATGCGGATGTAGTGCATCCGCATTTTTCCGGAGATATGGCCCAGCACGATGTGCCCGTTTTCCAACTTCACACGAAACGTGGCATTCGGCAGATTCTCCAGAATCTCGCCTTGCATCTGAATGACGTCGTCTTTCGCCATGCCTGTCGGTTTCGTGACTGTCTTCGCCGATCACCAGCCTCAGCTGGCCTTGAAATTCGCTTTCTTCAGCAGCGACTCGTACTGCTGGCTCATCACATAAGACTGCACCTGCGCCCAGAAGTCCATCGTGACGACCACGATGATCAGCAGCGAGGTCCCGCCGAAATAGAACGGCACGTTGTACTTCAGCACCAGGAATTCGGGCAGCAGGCAGACCAGCGTGATGTAGATCGCACCGGCCAGCGTCAGGCGGGACAGGATGCGGTCGATGTGCTTGGCCGTCTGGTCGCCCGGACGGATGCCCGGAATGAACGCGCCGCTCTTCTTCAGGTTGTCCGCCGTCTCACGGCTGTTGAACACCAGCGCCGTGTAGAAGAAGCAGAAGAACACGATCGCCGCGGCATACAGCATCACGTAGATCGGCTGGCCCGGAGACAGCAGGCCGGCCAGGTCCTTCAGCCAGCGCAGGCTTTCGCCCGTCGCGAACCAGCTCACCACGGTGGCCGGCAGCAGGATGATCGACGACGCGAAGATCGGCGGGATCACGCCCGACATGTTCAGCTTCAGCGGCAGGTGCGACGACTGGCCGCCGTAGACCTTGTTGCCGACCTGGCGCTTCGCATAGTTCACGAGGATCTTGCGCTGGCCTCGCTCGACGAACACCACCGCATAGGTCACCGCCGCGATGACGAGCAGGATGAACAGCAGGACCAGCACGCTCATCGCCCCGGTGTTGCGCAGCTCGAGCAAGCCGCCGATCGCGTTCGGCAGGCCGGCCGCGATGCCACCGAAGATCAGGATCGAGATGCCGTTGCCCAGGCCGCGTTCGGTGATCTGCTCACCGAGCCACATCAGGAACATCGTGCCGGCCACCAGGCTCACGACCGCCGTCAGACGGAAGCCGATGCCGGGGGAGACGACCAGACCCGCCTGGCCCTCGAGCGCCAGCGCAATGCTCAGCGACTGGAAGATCGCGAGACCCAGCGTGCCGTAGCGCGTGTACTGCGTGATCTTGCGACGGCCCGACTCGCCTTCCTTCTTCAGCGCCTCCAGGCTCGGCACCACGTAGGTCATCAACTGCATGATGATCGACGCCGAGATGTACGGCATGATGCCCAGCGCAAACACCGTGAAGCGGGACAGGGCCCCACCCGAGAACATGTTGAACAGGCTCAGGATCCCGCCCTGCTGGCCCTTGAAGAGCTGCTGCAGTTGGTTCGGATCGATGCCCGGCACCGGGATGTGCGCGCCGATGCGGTACACGACGAGCGCCAACACCAGGAAGACGAGCCGGCGACGGAGGTCGCCGAACTTGCCGCTCTTGGCCAGCTGATTCGCGTTGGTTGCCACTGAAGCGCGTCCCGTAGGTGTTGATGAAAAGGCTTACGCCACCGAGCCGCCAGCGGCCTCGATCGCAGCCTTCGCGCCGGCGGTCGCGCCGATGCCCTTGAGCACGACCTTCTTGGTCAGCTCGCCGGTCTTGACGACCTTGACCACCTTGGCCAGCTGGCCGACCAGGCCCGCTTGCTTCAGCGTCAGCACGTCGACTTCATTGGTGGCCAGCACCTCGAGGTCGGACAGCGTGATCTCGGCGTTGTACTTCAGCAGCGCCGACTTGAAGCCGCGCTTCGGCAGGCGACGTTGCAGCGGCATCTGGCCGCCTTCGAAGCCGACCTTGTGGTAGCCGCCCGAACGCGATTTCTGGCCCTTGTGGCCGCGACCGGCCGTCTTGCCCAGGCCGGAGCCGATGCCGCGGCCGACACGGCGCTTGGCATGCTTGGCGCCCGCGGCGGGCTTGATGTTGTTCAGTTCCATGTTCGTTCCTCGGCTCAGAGCACTTTGACCAGGTACTGGACCTTGGTGATCATGCCGCGCACTGCCGGCGTGTCTTCCAGCGTCGATTCGCTGTTCAGCTTGCGCAGGCCCAGGCCGCGCACGGTCGCGCGATGCGATTCGCGCGTGCCGGCGATGCTGCGGACCAGCTTGATCTTGACGGTTTTCTTGTCAGCCATGATGTTTCTCCGCGTGCCGTTCAGCCGAGGATCTGCTCGACGGTCAGGCCACGCTTGGCGGCGATCTCAGCCGGCGTGCTGACATGCTTCAGGGCATTCAGCGTGGCGCGAACGAGGTTGTACGGGTTGGTCGAACCGAGGCTCTTGCAGACGATGTCGGTCACGCCCATCACTTCGAACACCGCGCGCATCGGGCCGCCGGCGATGATGCCGTCACCCGGCTTGGCCGGTGCCATCAGGACGCGCGAAGCACCGTGCTCACCGATCACCTTGTGGTGGATCGAGCCGTTCTTCAGCGAGACCTTGACCATGTTGCGACGGGCGGATTCCATCGCCTTCTGCACGGCGACCGGAACTTCCTTCGCCTTGCCCTTGCCCATGCCGATGCGGCCATCACCGTCACCGACCACGGTCAGAGCCGCGAAGCTCAGCGTGCGACCACCCTTGACGACCTTGGTGACGCGGTTGACCGCGATCATCTTTTCCTTCAGGCCGTCGTCGTTGCCTTCGGCCTGCGCGCGGGGTTGAAACTTTGCCATTGTCGAATTCCTTGTCTTCGCCGATTCTCAGATGCCCGGGGGCATCAGAACTGCAGGCCGGCTTCGCGAGCCGCGTCTGCCAGCGCCTTGATGCGGCCGTGGTATGCGAAACCGGCGCGGTCGAACGCCACCTTCTCGATGCCCGCAGCCTTCGCCTTCTCGGCGATGCGCTTGCCGATGACGGTGGCAGCAGCCACGTTGCCACCCTTGCCCGAAGCGCCCAGTTCCTTGCGGACGTCGGCTTCGGCGGTCGAGGCGCTGGCCAGCACCTTCTGGCCGTCGTCGGAAATGACGCTGGCGTAGATGTGCAGGTTGGTGCGGAAGACCGTCAGGCGCGCAACGCGTTGGACCGCGATGCGTGCACGGGTCTGGCGGGAGCGGCGAATGCGCTGATCTTTTTTGTTCAACATGTCGTCGCTCCTTACTTCTTCTTGGTCTCTTTGAGGGAGACCTTCTCGTCGGCATACCGGATGCCCTTGCCCTTGTAGGGCTCGGGCGGGCGGATCGCGCGGACTTCAGCGGCGATCTGGCCAACGGCTTGGCGATCGGAACCCTTGATGATGATTTCGGTCTGCGTCGGGCACTCGACCTTGATGCCGGTCGGCATGTCCTTCGACACCGGGTGCGAGAACCCGATCTGCAGGTTCAGCTTGGTGCCGGCAGCCTGGGCGCGGAAGCCCACGCCGACCAGCGTCAGCTTCTTCTCGAAACCCTTGCTCACGCCGTTGACCATGTTGGCCACCAGCGCGCGCATCGTGCCCGACATCGCATCGGCTTCGACGCTGTCGTTGGCCGGTGCGAACTGCAGCTTGCCGCCTTCGTTCTTCACGGTCACCAGGCTGTTCACCGGACGCACCAGCGTGCCGAGCGAGCCCTTGACGCTGATCTTCTCAGCGGTGATCGACACATCCACGCCTTGCGGGAGAGCGATCGGCATTTTTCCTACGCGGGACATTTCGCTTCTCCGTTGCTTAGGCGACGTAGCAAAGCACTTCGCCGCCGATACCGGCCTGGCGAGCCTTGCGGTCCGTCATCACGCCCTTCGGCGTGGTGACGATGGCGACACCGAGACCGTTCATCACGCTCGGGATGTCGTGGCGGCCCTTGTAGATCCGCAGACCCGGGCGGCTGACGCGCTCGATGTGCTCGATCACCGGGCGGCCGGCGTAGTACTTCAGCGTGATCTCGAGCTGCGGCTTGGACTTCTCGCCCACCAGTGCAAAGCTCTCGATGTAGCCCTCGTCCTTCAGGACTTGCGTGATCGCCACTTTCAGCTTCGACGCCGGCATCGTCACGGAGGTCTTCTGGACCATCTGTGCGTTGCGGATGCGCGTCAGCAGATCGGCGATAGGATCACTCATGCTCATTCGAATATCTCCTGATCGTCCTGCCGATTACCAGCTGGCCTTGACGACACCGGGGATGTCGCCCTTGAACGCGAGTTCGCGGATCTTGTTGCGGCCCAGGCCGAACTTGCGGAAGGTGCCACGCGGGCGGCCAGTCAGCTCGCAACGGTTGCGTTGACGCGTCGGGTACGCATTGCGCGGCAGCTTCTGCAGCTCCAGGCGCGCGGCGTAGCGCTCTTCGTCGGACTTCTTCGCGTCGTTCGCCGTAGCCTTCAGCTCGGCGTACTTCTTCGCGAACTTGGCAACCAGTCGCTCGCGCTTCTCTTCGCGCTGGATGAGGGATGTCTTAGCCACGGGCCACCTCAGTTCTTGAACGGGAATTTGAACGAAGCGAGGAGCGCCTTGGCTTCATCGTCGCTCTTGGCAGTCGTCGTGATGCTGATGTTCAGACCACGCAGCGCATCGACCTTGTCGTACTCGATCTCGGGGAAGATGATCTGTTCCTTGACGCCGATGTTGTAGTTGCCACGGCCATCGAACGAACGACCCGAGATGCCGCGGAAGTCACGAACGCGCGGCAGCGCGATCGTCACGAAGCGGTCCAGGAATTCATACATCTGGACGCCACGCAGCGTGACCATGCAGCCGATGGGCACGCCGTCACGGATCTTGAAGCCGGCGATCGCCTTCTTCGACTTCGTGACCACGGGCTTCTGGCCGGCAATCTTGGTCAGGTCGCTGACAGCGTGTTCCATGACCTTCTTGTCCGAGACCGCCTCGCTCACGCCCATGTTGAGCGTGATCTTCGTGATGCGGGGAACCTGCATCGTCGAGACGTAGCCGAACTTCGTCACGAGGTCGGGAACGACCTTCTCGCGGTAAAACTGTTGCAAACGAGCCATGGCTAACCTCTTATGCCTTGATTTCTTCGCCGCTGGACTTGAACACGCGGACCTTCTTGCCGTCAGCCAGCAATTTGATGCCCACGCGATCACCCTTGCCGCTCGCCGCATTGAAGATGGCGATGTTCGACTGATGGATCGGCATGACCTTGTCGACGATGCCGCCGGTGGTGCCCTTCATCGGGTTCGGCTTGACGTGCTTCTTGACGACGTTCACGCCGTCGACGGTCAGGTGGTCAGCATCGACACGTGCGACGACCTTGCCGCGCTTGCCCTTGTCGCGACCGGTCAACACGATGACCTCGTCGCCTGTACGAATCTTGTTCATGGCTCGTCCTTTGACTTGTCTCAGCTCAGAGCACTTCAGGTGCGAGCGAAACGATCTTCATGAAGCGCTCGGTACGCAGTTCACGCGTGACCGGGCCGAAGATGCGGGTGCCGATCGGCTCGAGCTTGGCGTTCAGCAGGACGGCGGCGTTGCCGTCGAACTTGACCAGCGAGCCGTCCTGGCGGCGAACGCCCTTGGCGGTGCGAACGACGACGGCACTGTAGACCTCGCCCTTCTTCACGCGACCACGCGGCGCAGCTTCCTTGATGCTGACCTTGATCACGTCACCGATGCCGGCGTAACGACGCTTCGAGCCGCCGAGCACCTTGATGCACATGACGGATTTCGCGCCAGTGTTGTCCGCGACATCAAGCCGCGATTGCATTTGAATCATGTTCTGTCCCCAACTTGTACTGCGCAAGCGCAGTCAGTCTTGGGCCCGTGGTTTGGGCGGAGCCGAGGCTCGTTTCACTACAAGTGCAACGGGCGTTTCGGCGAAGCTGCGGATTATGGGGGATTTCTGAAACCCGTGTCAACCCTGGCTCGCAAAAGAAACCGGGTGCGGCACCAGGACTTTGCCCGCGCGCCACAACCTACAATCGCGGACTTTTCATTTCTGCCCCGGGGCCGTCTGGCACGCAGGGGCGTCCACTGAGGATTCTCACGTGTTCATTTCCGAAGCTTTTGCCCAGGCCGCTCCCGCTGCAGGCGCCCAGTCGCCGTTCGGTGGCGGCATCACCGGCATGCTGCCGTTCGTGCTGCTGTTCGTGGTGATGTACTTCGTGATGATCCGCCCGCAGATGAAGCGGCAGAAGGAGCACAAGGCGATGATCGAGGCCGTCGCCAAGGGCGACGAGGTCGTGATCGCGGGCGGCCTGCTCGGCAAGGTCTCCAAGCTCGGCGAGACCTTCATCCACGTCGAGATCGCCACCGGCGTCGAGGTGCAGGTGCAGCGCAGCTCCATCGTGCAAGTGCTGCCCAAGGGCACGGTCAAGTAAGCAGGGTGCCATGAATCGCTATCCGTGGTGGAAGTACGCGATCCTCGGGATCGCGCTGGTGGTCGGCCTGCTGTACACGCTGCCCAATGTGTTCGGCGAAGCGCCGGCCGTGCAGGTCAGCAGCGGCAAGCCGACACTGAAGCTCGATGCGTCGATGACGCAGCGCGTGTCGCAGGCGCTGGCCGCGGCCGGCATCCAGTCCGACTTCGTCGAGTTCGACGGCAACTCGGTGCGCGCCCGCTTCGGCGACGTCGACACCCAGGGCAAGGCCAAGGTAGCGATCGCCAATGCACTGAACCCGGACCCGAACGACCCGAGCTACGTCGTCGCGCTGAACCTGCTGTCGCGCTCGCCGCACTGGCTGACCGCGATCCGTGCGCTGCCGATGTACCTGGGCCTGGACCTGCGTGGCGGCGTGCACTTCCTGATGCAGGTCGACATGAAGTCGGCGCTGACCAAGAAGGCCGAGGCGCTGACCGGCGACATCCGCACGCTGCTGCGCGACAAGAACCTGCGCCACGCCGGCATCTCGCGCGACGGCAACACCGTCGAGGTGCGCTTCCGTGACCGCGAGACGGTGAATGCGGCGCGCGCGCTGCTGACCGAACAGCTGCCCGACCTGCAGTGGACCGAGACGCCCGACGGCACCGAGGTCCGCATGTCCGGCGTGCTGAAGCCGGCGGCCGCCCGCCTGGTCCAGGACGCCGCGATCAAGCAGAACATCACGACGCTGCACAACCGCGTCAACGAGCTGGGCGTCGCCGAACCGGTGATCCAGCAGCAGGGCGTCGACCGCGTGGTCGTCGAGCTGCCGGGCGTGCAGGACACCGCGCGCGCCAAGCAGACGCTCGGCCGCACCGCGACACTCGAGCTGCGCATGGTCGACGACAGCGCCGAAGCCAATTCGGCGGCGGCCGGCAACGGGCCGGTGCCGTTCGGCACCGAGCGCTTCACCGAACGCGGCGGCCGCTCGATCATCGTCAAGCGCAACGTCGTGCTGACCGGCGACAGCCTGACCGATGCGCAACCCGGCTTCGACAGCCAGACCCAGCAGCCGAAGGTCGACCTGACCGTCGACGCGAAGGGCGCGCGCATCATGCGCGACACCTCGCGCGACAACATCGGCAAGCGCATGGCGATCATCCTGTTCGAGAAGGGCAAGGGCGAGGTCGTGACCGCGCCGGTGATCCAGGGCGAGCTCGGCAACCGCTTCCAGATCTCCGGCTCGATGACGCCGTCCGAGGCCACCGACACCGCGCTGCTGCTGCGCGCCGGCTCGCTGGCTGCGCCGATGGACATCATCGAGGAGAGCACGATCGGCCCGACGCTCGGCGCCGACAACATCGCCAAGGGCTTCCACAGCGTGATGGGCGGCTTTGCCCTGATCGCGCTGTTCATGTGCTGCTACTACCTGCTGTTCGGCGTGTTCTCGACACTGGCGCTCGCGTTCAACCTGCTGCTGCTGGTGGCGGTGCTGTCGATGCTGCAGGCCACGCTGACACTGCCGGGCGTGGCCGCCATCGCGCTGACGCTGGGCATGGCGATCGACGCCAACGTACTGATCAACGAGCGGGTGCGCGAGGAACTGCGCAACGGCGCATCGGCACAGGCGGCGATCCACGCCGGCTATGAGCGTGCGTTCGCGACCATCCTCGACTCCAACGTCACCACGCTGATCGCCGGCGTCGCGCTGCTGGCCTTCGGCTCCGGCCCGATCAAGGGCTTCGCCGTGGTGCACTGCCTGGGCATCCTCACGTCGATGTTCTCGGCGGTGATGTTCTCGCGCGGCCTCGTGAACCTCTGGTACGGCAGCAAGAAGAAGCTCAAGAGCGTGTCGATCGGCCAGGTCTGGCGCCCGCAGGGCGCACCGGCCACGCCGGGCGACCAGCCGCAAGGCTGACCCACGCAACACCCGAACTAGCAGGCAATTCCATGGAATTCTTCCGGATCAAGCGCGACATCCCGTTCATGCGGCATGCGCTGGTGTTCAACGTCGTGTCGCTGCTGACCTTCCTGGCGGCGGTGTTCTTCCTCGCGACCCGCGGGCTGCACCTGTCGGTCGAGTTCACCGGCGGCACGCTGATCGAGACCGCCTATTCGCAGTCGGCCGACATCAACCGGGTGCGCGGCATCGTCGAAGGCCTGCAGCTGGGCGAGGCCCAGGTGCAGAACTTCGGCAGCGCGCGCGACGTGCTGATCCGCCTGCCGGTGCGGCCGGACATCAAGCAGGACGTGGTCGTCGAGCGGGTGTTCGGCGCGCTGTGCAAGGCCGAGAACGGCACGGTGTCGACGCTGCAGTCGGTCAGCGACAAGGGCGAGGCCGTGTCGCGCCCGGTCTGCAAGGTCGGCGACGCGGAGCCGGTATCGCTGCGCCGCAACGAGTTCGTCGGCCCGCAGGTCGGTCGCGAACTGGCCGAGGACGGCGCCAAGGCGCTGGTCTTCGTGATCGCCGGCATCATGCTGTACCTCGCCTTCCGCTTCGAGTGGAAGTTCTCGGTCGCCGCGATCGTCGCCAACCTGCACGACGTGATCATCATCCTGGGCTTCTTCGCGTTCTTCCAGTGGGAGTTCAGCCTGTCGGTGCTGGCGGCCGTGCTCGCGGTGCTCGGCTACTCGGTCAACGAATCGGTCGTCATCTTCGACCGGATCCGCGAGGCCTTCCGCAAGTA
>Ga0075362_10000226_pt1 | contig 15697 bp, 14 predicted proteins | sample EndMetdeltDD1762_FD_71397 | JGI IMG/M metagenome (GOLD analysis project Ga0075362, IMG submission 71397) | Populus endosphere microbial communities from Tennessee, USA - Endosphere MetaG P. deltoides DD176-2 | ecosystem: Host-associated > Plants > Roots > Endosphere | place: USA: Tennessee...
AGCGGTTGCGCAACCGCTTGAACACCCTGGTGCTGGTGCTGCCCGGCCAGTTCCTGACGGTGGTGACCTTCTACTGGATGCGGTTCCTGCCGCCGCTCCGGCCGTTCGAGTTCCACGTGCCCGCGCCGCCCGCGTGGGCGCTGCTCGCGGCCGTCGCGCTCGTCGCGCTCCCGCGGTTCCTGCCGGCCGCCTACTTCGTGCCGCGTTCCTTCGAGCGCGGCGGATTCTATAGAGCGCTCGGGCTCCGCTGGTTCCGCGCCATCGCGCCCGACGGGGACTGGATCAACAGCCGCCTCCGCCGCCTCGATCCTTCGTATCGCGTCGTCCGCGATCAGCGCACACGCGCGGAACACATCGCCGGCAGCATCGTCAACGAGCGGTGGCATACGGCGTGGCTGCTGCTCGGGATCATCACCGCCGGATCGGCCGCGGCCACGCGTCAGTACGGCTGGGCGCTCACGGTGACCGCGTTGAACGTGGTCTTCAATCTCTATCCGGTGCTGCACCAGCGCTACAAGCGCGCCCGGCTCCGCACGCCCGTTCCTGTCGGATCTCCGTAGCGTCCGCTCGTACGTCTGTAGTTTCCGCCTTCAGGCGGAATGCCCGCATCTCCGTAGCTTCCGCTCGTACCTCTGTAGTTTCCGCCTTCAGGCGGAATGTCCGCATCTCCGTAGCTTCCGCCTTCAGGCGGAAGGCCGGCGGCGGAGCGCCTGAGGGAACTCGCGCAGCACGCGGCTGAGAATCGCGACGCCGGCGCGGATGTCCCGCTCGCTCAGGCACGCGTAGCCGAACAGGAGACCCGCGCGCCTCGGCGGATGCAGATAGTGCGGCGCGACGCTGTTGATGCCGACGCCCTGCGCGGCGGCACGATGGCGGATGGCCTCCACCTGCGAGGCCTCGACGCCGCGAAGCCACACGACGACGTGGACGCCGGCGTTGGCGCCGACCACCTCCACGCGATCGCCGAGGTGCTCGTCGAGCGCCGCGAGCAGTGCCGCGCGGCGCGCCGCGTTGCGGGTCCGCGACCGGCGCAGGTAGCGTTCGAAGTGCCCCTCGACGATGAAGTCGGCCAGCACTTCCTGCTCGAACGCCGTGGTGTGCATGTCCATCAGGAACTTCAGGGCCGCGACGGCCGGCACCATCCCCGTCGGGACGATCAGGTAGCCGATCCGCAGCGACGGGAACAGCACCTTCGAGAACGTGCCGGCATAGAGCACGCGTCCCGATCGGTCGAGCCCCTGCACGGCTTCCACCGGTCTGCTCTCGTAGCGGAACTCGCTGTCGTAGTCGTCTTCGAGCACGTGTGCGCCGATCGCTTCGGCCCACCGCAGCAGCTCGAGACGCCGCCACGGCGGCATGATGCCGCCGAGCGGGAACTGGTGCGACGGGGTCACGTACGCCAGGCGGACCGCTCCGCGCCGCGGCAGACGCGCCACGTCGAGGCCGGCTTCGTCCACCGGGACCGGCACGAGGCGGGCGCCGGCGGCGGCGAAGACGTGACGCGCGCCCTGGTAGCACGGCTCTTCCACCACGACCCGATCGCCCGGATCGAGCAGCAGGCGCGCGACGAGATCGAGCGCCTGCTGCGAGCCGTTGACGACGACCACCTGATCGGCGGCGGCGACGATCCCGCGTGCGCGTGTGACGTACTCGGCGATCGCCTCCCTCAGCGGCTGGTAGCCGCGGGCGCGGCCGTACCTCAGGGAGGTGATCCGCAGGCCCCGTGCACGGCGCGCGATCACGCGCGACCACGCCTCGGACGGAAAGTCGGCGATGGCCGGAAGGCCGTAGCGGAACTCGTACTTCAGGCCGGATCGCAGCGGCGCGGTGGGTGCGGGAAGGGGCGCGAGCGCGATCACGCGGCGCGCGTGCGCCGACAGCCGCGGCGGCGGCGCCAACGGCGCTTCACGCCGGCGCGGACGCCACGGAGCGATGGCGGCATCGGGGAGCGCCGCCGACACGTAGGTCCCGGACCCGACGCGCGCCTCGACGTAGCCCTCGTCCAGCAGCTTGTCGAACGCCATCAGGACGACGTTTCGCGAGAGCCCGAGATCCTCGGCCAGCGCGCGCGTCGAAGGGAGACGCACGCCGGGCGCGAGGCGGCCTTCCAGGATGCTCCGCCGCAGTCCCTGGAAGAGCCGCTGGTTCAGCGGCCCGCGGCCGTGCAGGGTCACCAGCGTCGGTGTCCGGCCTCTAAGTGGATCCATAAGACTTCGCGAAAGTGGTCCTACGCTGGAGCCATTGTGGATCCTAGAATCCCGCGTCGCAACACCGCGACGAGGGGAGGGGCGTCATGATCGACCGCAAGTGGACAGGATTCGCCATGGCGGTGCTGGCCGCCGGCACCGCCGTGACCTCGGCGGCAGCCCAGGCCATCGAATCGAAGTGCAAGAACGTTCACGCCGATCTCGTGGAGGATCGGTCGACCACCGGCTGCAAGCCCGGCCACCCGGTCTGCTTTCTGGGCGAGGTGGACGGCAACCACGGGCTGCGCGGGACGACGTATTTCCGCGGCGACAGCTCCGCCGCGGGGCCGAGCACGGGCCTGGCGGGCTTCATCAGCTACAGCGGCGTGTTCGAATACACGACCGATCGCGGCACGCTCGTCACGCGCGAGACCGGCGTCACCAACACGAGCACCGGCCTGCCCCAGAGCGGCGCCGTGACCGCCTACCAGCAGATTCAGAGCGCGACGGGCGAGTACGAAGGGGCGACGGGCTACTTCTTCGTCAGCGGCTTCGGCTCGGGAGGGCACATCGTGACGCGCGTGACCGGGAGGGTCTGCACCCCCTGAGCGGCGCGGTCAAATCAGGCCGGCGCGCTTGACGGCGTGGTACCGGTTCACGAGCTCGACGCCGAGCCGTTCGGGCTCGGCGTCGGCCATCAGCGCGTCGCGCGTCGCGAGACGGTTGAAGGCGTCGCGCCGCGACTGCTCGTAGAGGTGCGCGGCCGAGATGTCGATCGGCGTGTCGCCGCCGGCGAGCGGCTGACGGATCAGCTCGCCGACGATCCGTTCGCGCAGGCTGGCGAGCAGCACGAGATGACGGCGCCGCAGCAGCCGGAGCGCGTGCGAGAGCTCGGTGCTGTCCTCGTCGCGGAAGTTGGTGATCACCACGACCAGCGCCCGCTTGTGCTGGCGCTTCAGCAGCATCCGGGCCGCCCCGACGTAGTCGGAGTGCGTCAGCGTCGGCTGCACGTCGTAGAGCTGGCCCATGAGCAGGTTCAGCGCGTGCGTGCCTTTGCGCGGCGCGAACGATCGTTCGCCGCCGGACGGCGTGCCGAACGTCATGGCGCCGACGGCGTCCCCCTGCGCGAGCGCCACGTAGGACAGCAGCATGACGGCGTTCAGCACCTGGTCGAAGTGCGTCGTGCCGGCCGCCGCCGTGCGATCGTCCGCGCGCATGCGCCGCCCGCAGTCGACCAGCAGCATCACGCACTGATCGCGCTCGTCCTGGAACTCGCGGACGATCGGCTTGCCCAGGCGGAGCGAGGCGCGCCAGTCGATGTGCCGCACGGCGTCGCCAACGCGGTATTCCGACAGCTGCTTGAAGTCGGTGCCCTGCCCGCGCATCTGGTAGGTCTTGACGCCGATCTCCTGCAGGCGGCGGTCCCCGGCCAGCCACGCGTAGCGCGCCACCTGCGCGAAGTCGGGAAACACCCGCCGGTGTTCGATCGCGCCGAGCCGTTCCAGCAGGTCCCAGAAGCCCAGGCGCGATCGGATCCGTACGTCGGCTGGCGCGAACTCCACTTCACCCCGCGAGGTCGGCGTCACCGTGTAGGCCGTCTCGACGTGCTTGCCGCCCTCGACGGCGAGCCGGACAGGCATCCCTTCCGTGACGAGCGTGGCGTCCGCGTGATCGTAGAGATCGCACTGCCAGGTCCGCGTCCCCTTGGCTTCGATCGCCACCTGCACCGGCCGCTTCACGCCGATCGCGAAGGCTGCCGGCAGGTGGCGCGTCAGCAGCACGTCGGCACGGCGCCACGCGCGCACGGACAGCAGATAGTCGGCGGCGGCCGCGGCGCCGCACGCGGCCACGGCGGCGAGCGTGACGCGGCTGGCCATCGGCGTGGAGACGCCGGCGAGCAGCATGATCAGCGCGCCGGTGCCGAGCACGCCCAGCGCGGCGAGCGCCGTTCTGCCGGGAACGGCTCGGGTCGTCGCCATCTAGGCGCGCGGCGCCGGGACCGCGCCGAGGATCTCGGTCAGGAGGTCGTTGGTGGTGCGGCCTTCGAGCAGCGCGTCGGGCGAAAGCGCGATGCGATGGCGCAGCGCCGGCAGCGCGATCCGCTTCACGTCGTCCGGCGTCGCGAAGCCCCGGCCGTCGAGCAGCGCGACCGCGCGCGCGCCGCGAACCAGCGCGAGGGCGCCGCGCGAGCCGCTGCCGATGGCGACGCCGGCATAGTCGCGCGTCGCGCGCACGATGCGGACGGCGTAGTCCACGACGTGCTCGTCCACGCGCACGGCCGCCGCCAGCTGCTGCAGGGCGAAGACGCCGGTGCCGTCCAGGCACGGCTTCACGTCGGCGAGCGGCAGGTCGTCGCCGGCCAGCCCCGCCGTCACCCGGACGACGACGGCGATTTCCTCCTCGGCCGAGGGATACCCGATCTGCACCTTGAAGAGGAAGCGATCGAGCTGCGCTTCGGGCAGCGGATAGGTGCCTTCCGTCTCGACCGGGTTCTGCGTCGCGAGCACCATGAACGGCTTCGGGAGCGGGAGGGTCTGCCCCTCGATCGTCACCTGGTATTCCTGCATGACTTCGAGGAGCGCGCTCTGCGTCTTCGCCGGCGCGCGGTTGATCTCGTCGGCGAGCAGGATGTGCGTGAAGATCGGGCCGCGGACGATGCGCAGCTCGCGCGAGGCGGGATCGAGCACCGAATGCCCGGTGATGTCGGACGGCATCATGTCGGGCGTGAACTGCACGCGCGCGTGCGTGAGCGAGAGCGCCTGCGACATCGCGCGCACCAGCAGCGTCTTGCCGAGGCCGGGCACGCCTTCGACCAGGACGTGTCCCGACGCCGCCAGGGCGATCAGGACCTGATCGATGACCTCCGACTGACCGACCATCGCCTGGTGGATGGCGGCGCGCAGCATCGCAAAACGATCGGCCGCGCCGGCGAGCCTCTCCGTGTCAACGTGATCCATGTTCGAACCTTTTCTGTCTCATGAGGGTTTCGCGGCGTGCCGCTTCGAGCAGCGCGAGCGTACGGCGCAGCTCGGCGGCGGTGCGCCAGCCGGGGTGGTGAATCGCCGCCGCGAGGGAATCGCGGTTGAAGCCGGTGAGACGCGCCAGGGCGTCGACCCGCTCGTCGGGCGACAGCGTCGCGTAGCGGCTGACGCGGCGGCGTGCCGCTTCGTCGAGCGCGCGGACGGACGCGGCGTGCAGCGACTGGCCGCTGCCGTGACGCAGGGCGAAGCGGCCGGTGCCGAGAATCTGATCCGCCAGCGACCGCCGCGCGGTCAGCGTCGGCGGGGCGAGCGGCCCGAAGCGCACGGCGCCGCGCCAGAGGAGGACGGCGGAGAGCGCCAGCGCGATCGCCACGACGGGCGCCCCGTAGCGCCACGTCAGCGTCAGCAGCGACGGGTACTCGTCCTCCGACAGGAAGTGCACCTCGTCGCCGCGGCGCAGGCCGGTGGCGGCGACGAACACGCGTCCGTGATCCCCGTCGAACAGGGTGCGCCCGCGGAACGGCGAGGCGTTGACCATCGTCACGCTGCCGCGGCCGATCGGGATGCGCATCGCCTGAAGGCCCTTCTTGTCGCGGAGCGCCCAGGCCGGCGTCTCGTCGCTCGCGAGCCATGTGATGCCCAGATCGCACAGCTCCATCGTGTCTTCGCTGGCCACGGGCTGCCCGCCGGTCTCCTCGCGGACGCCGCGGCAGGTGGGCTCCTCGTCCGGCTTCCAGCGCTTGAGCGCTTCCGCGTCGGGATACTCCCGCGCGATGCCCGACCAGTCCTCGAACTCGTCTTCGGGATCGAGCAGCCGATCGTCGACGACGAGCCGTCCGCCGGCCTCGACCCACTGCTCGAGCGCGGCGCGGCGCGACCGGCTCAGGCTCCAGTGCCAGTTCGAGATGACGATCACCGCGTCGGTCTTCGGCACCGTCAGGATCCGATCCCACGTCGACGTGGCGCCGAGCGCTTCGGTGAATCGCTGCGCCGCGTAGAACGGATTCACGATCGCTTCGCCTTTCGGCGGCATCGGCACCTTCACGTCTTCCCAGTACGTGTACTTGCCGATCCACATGCCGAGGAGCGCCAGGGGGACGACGGCGAGCAGGACGATGCCGAGCCGTTTGCGCGTCATGCCGGCCCTTCCTGCAGGGCGTCGCCCGCGGGACGAAGCGACGAAGCGAAGTCGTCACAGAGGCTGTACACCGTGGTGCTGTCGACGGGCTCGTGGCCGTACCCGAGCCGCTGCCACGCGCGCACGAGTCGGGCGAGGTACTCGGAACGCGCGGGGAGCTGCGCGGAGGCGAGCTCGAGGCAATCGCCTTCGGTGCTCGACTCGCGGATCGGCACGCGGTGGACGTGGGCCAGCCGCGAGAGCATGCCGCGGTAGAGCAGGGCGAGCGCGGCGCGCTGTTCCCCCCGCTCCCAGAGCTGACGGGCGGCCGCGCCGATGTCGTCGGGGAGGCTCTCGGGCCGGATGTCGAGATCGCGGACGTGCGTCGGCGCGACGAACGTGTCGGCGCCGGCGGACGCCAGGCGCGTGCGCGCGATCCGGGCGAGATAGATCGCGAGGAGGCCGGCCAGTCCGAGCGCCGCGACCCACACGAGCACGCGGATCGACTCGCCGAGCCACGCGAAGAGCCCCGCGATCCAGGACAGCCACGCGGGCCGCTTCGACGATCGGTCGGACGGCTTCAGCTTCCAGCGCAGGGTCTTGATCGTGCGCTCGGTGGCGAGGTTCGGATCCGCCTTGACGGTCTCGAGCGCGCGCGCGATCGCCGCGCGGTCCGGCGCACCGGCAGGCGGCGGCGCCTCCTGCGCGGCCGACGCCGGAGACCCGGCCGCGATCGCCATCGCCGCCGCGAGGATCGCCGCCGCGATGCCGGACCTGAAGGTCCGGCCTGGATATCCGGACCGCTCAGTGCACGAACGCACGGCGGAACTCCTGCTCGATGTCCCAGGCCTCGAGCTCGGCCCGGCGGTTCAAGTACAGCCCGAATCCGGCCGCGACGTAGAACGGCTCCAGGAACAGCACGGCCATCGCATACGCGACCGGCAGCGACAGCAGCACGAAGGTCGACGCCTCGCCGGCGATGAACGCGTCCATGTCCGGCGTCTGTCCGGCGGGGGCGAGCCAGAACAGGAGCGAGAGGAGCGCGATCCACAGCGCGGTCTCCGCCAGGCTGAACACGGAGGTCGTCATCAGCGCCGGTCCGATGACGCGGCCGCGGATCTGCTGGATGCGCGGGCTGCTCTTGAAGATGGAGAAGCCTTCGAGCTGATAGACCGGTTCGGTCAGCGAGCGCCACGGCGACAGCCGGCGCACCGTCCAGGTGAACAGGAACTGCCGCCACCAGACCTGGCGCTGCGCGCGCCACACGTCGGCGGGACCGGTCGCCACTCCGAAGGCGGCGCGCGACAGCGCGAACAGGATCGTGCGATCGAGCCACGGCTTGGACCACCAGATCAGGACGCCGGGCAGCCACGTCGCGATCTCGTACGACGCGAACGCCACGATCAGGAGCGGCACCGCGACGATCGCGTAGCTGGTGTAGACGGATCGCGCCGTGCTCTGGCAGAGGCGCACGCCGAGGTCGGCCGCCTCGAGGGCCGAGCGCGGGCGCAGGCGCACCGCCAGGGCGTCAAGCTGCACGGCGGCGTCCCTGGAGGGTGAAGTAGGCGAGCACGGCGATCCAGCAGAGCGCGGCGACGCTGTACTTGACGGAGGGCGCCAGCCAGCTGGCCGACGACCAGAACGCCTCGATCGCCGCCGCGACGAGCAGCATCGCGACCACGCCGTAGAGGATGATCGCCGAGTCGTGCGTCGCCTCGACGAGCGCCTGGCGCCGCGTCAGCCGTCCCGGCGCGAGCAGCGCGTGACCGATGCGCAGGCCCGCCGCCCCCGACAGGACGATCGCGGTCAGCTCGAACGCCGAGTGCGTGGCCACGAACGCGTAGAAGGTGGACGACATCCCGCGCTCGGTCAGGTAGCCGGCGATCGCGCCGGAGAACGCGCCGTTGTAGGCGAGGAAGAAGAGGCTGCCGAGCCCGGCGAAGAGGCCGCCGGCGAAGCACTGGAAGGCGACGCTGATGTTGTTGCGGATGTAGAAGCCGAACATGATCCAGTCCGTCGACGCTTCGCGCACGCGCCCGATCGACTCGGCCGCGGGCGAGTACATCTCCTCGAACGACGCCACGGTGGAGGCGCCGACGACCGACAGGATCAGCTCGGGATAGAGGTACACGAGCACGCCCACCGCGAGCATCGGCACGACGAACAACGCGGTGGCGGCGGCGACGTACCGCGCCTGCGCCCGCACCGCGCGTGGGAAATCCGTCGCCAGCATCGCCTTCAGGCTCGCGGCGCCGAAGGCCTGCTGCCGGTAGATCACCTGGTGGGCGTCGGCGGTCAGCCGCTCGAGGCGATCGACGAGGTAGGCGGGATACGATCGCGCCTTGGCCAGCGCGAGCTGCTCGCACGCGCGGCGGTACAGCGCCGCGACGCGGGCGCCCGAGACCTCCTCCTGCACCAGCGTACGGGTGTCCGCTCGGCCGAGCACGCGGTTGAGCAGCGCGTCGAGCTCGGCCCAGTCGTCCTGGTAGAGCGCCTCGAACTGCAGCGGCGTCATGCGCGCCGCCCCAGCGCCCATTGCGCGACGCCGAGCACGCGCCGCGTGACCTCGGGCCCGCGGCGTCCGGCGTCCCCTGAGACCACGGCCGCGAGCGCGGCGAGCTCGTCGAGGCGGGCGGCCGTCAGCCGCGGCGCCCGCGCCGCGAGCGCGATGAGCGCCGCCTGATCCTCGGGCGCGAGCGGCGTGGCCGGCACGACCGGCGCGACGGTGTCGAGCGCGATCCGGGACACGGGACGCGGCTCGTGGAGGACGAGCGTGCCGGCGGCGATGTCCCCCAGCCGCTTGCAGTCGCGCCGCACCAGCATGCTCACGATCGCGAAGCCGTAGCCGAAGGGCAGGAAATCCGCGGCGCGGAGCAGGTTGCGCGTGACCGACGCGGCGGCCGTCACCGGCAGCCCGTTGTCCATCACGACGCGCAGGGCGAAGACGCGCTTGCCCGGCGTGGCGCCGGCCGGCAGCAGCTCGAAGACGACCGGATAGAACCATTCGAGCGCGAAGATCAGGATCAGCATCACGGCGACGCCGATGCCGCCCAGCATCGTCAGCACGATCGCCGCGGCGTAGATGATGGCGACGCGGATGACCGCGTCGATCGCGAAGGCGTAGAACCGCGCGCCGAGGCCCGCCGGGCGCAGCTCCAGCAGGATGCCTTCCGGTGTTTCCACCGCGACGACCGTGTCGAGGATCTCCCCGCGCCGCGGGCGCTCGTCAGGCGTTGATGACGATCGTGTCGGCAATGTGGTCGTGCAGACAGCGCCGCGCTTCACCGAAGATGACGAGTGAGTCGATGATGCCGTACAGTGGAATCAGGCCGAGCAGCGCGTTGACGACGTTGCGCAGCCAGATCAGGCGCGAGAGCGACGCCCGCGAGCCGTCGCGCCGCACCACCTTGATGCCGCAGGCTTTCTTCCCGATCGACTGGCCGTTCGCGTGCATGAACTTGATCGTGATCCCCAGCCAGACGATCAGGCCGATGACCGCGACCGCGAGCATGACGATCTCCAGTCCGCTCGTCGAGGGCAGCTCCGATGACTGTTCCGCGGTCACCGCCTGCATCGCGCCGGTCGCGAAGGCCGCGATGAAGATCGGCACGTACACCATCACCGCGAAGATGACCGTGTCGAGGATGGCGGCCCCGAGGCGCGTGCCGCGCTCCGCGAGCACGAACCCGATCCCCGGATCCGCGATGTCCTGGACGACCGCCTGGGGCGGCGCATACGGGTTTGTCATGGTCTCCGGAAAAGGGGGAACGGCTAGATTGTGCACAGACCGGGGGCACTTCGCCACAGGATTCGACGGGACGGCCGCCGGAGGGTCATCCGGCATCAAAATGGATACCCCGTGATGAGCCTCCTGCGACTGTTCCTTGCCGCCGCCCTGCAACTGCCGCATCCGGCCACGATCGAGATAGCCGTCACCACCGCCAGCGGTCCCATCCCCCGCGCCCAGATCGTCGCGGCCGGGAAGACGGTTGAAACCGGGACCGACGGCCGCGTCACGATTCACGTCCCTCCCGGGACCGTCGACATCACCGTGATCAAGGCGGGCTTCAATCCGGTGACGATCACCGTCACGGCAGCCGCCGGCGCGCCGCAGATCGTTCCCGTGAGGCTGGAGGCGCAGGACGCCGTCGAGGAACACGTGACGGTGTCGGCGACACGCACGGGCAAGCGCATCGAGGATCAGCCGATGCGGGTCGAGATCCTCGACGCGGAGGAGATCGAGGAGAAACAGCTCATGACGCCGGGCGACATCGTCATGATGCTGAACGAGATGGGCGGGCTCCGCGTGCAGGCGACGTCGCCGTCGCTCGGCGCGGCGAGCGTGCGGGTGCAAGGCATGCGCGGCCGCTACACGCGGTTCCTCTCCGACGGCCTGCCGCTCTTCGGCGCGGACGTCGGCGGTCTCGGCCTCCTGCAGATTCCGCCGTCGGACCTGGGCCAGGTCGAAGTGATCAAGGGCGTGGCGTCGGCGCTCTACGGCGCCGGCGCGCTCGGCGGCGTCGTCGATCTGATCTCGCGGCGGCCGGCCGGCGAGCCCGCGAGAGAGGCGCTCGTGAATCGTACGAGCCGCGGCGGAACCGACGCGGTGCTCTTCGCCGCCCAGCCGCTGGGCGAACGGTGGAGCGGAACGGTGCTCCTGGGCGGACACTGGCAGGAACGAAGCGACGTCGACGACGATGGGTGGGCCGATCTGGCCGCGTACTCGCGTGGCGTCTTCCGTCCGCGGATCTTCTGGGGCGACGGCGCCGGGCGCTCGTTCTTCGCGACCGGCGGGGCCATGTGGGAAACGCGCGACGGCGGCACGATGCCCGGAGCGGTGCTCACGGCGACCGGCGCTCCATACCTCGAGTCGCTGGACACCACGCGTGTCGACGGCGGCATGGAAGCGCAGGTTCCGATCGCGAAGCGGTACGTGCTGACCGCGCGGCTCTCGGCGACGCGGAAGGACGAGCGGTACCGGCGTGGAGACGCGCCCGAGCACGACGTGCAGGACACGTTCTTCGCCGAGGCCGCCGTGCGCGGAACCGGCGCCCGCCAGACGTGGGTGGCCGGCGCCGCCTTCGAGCGATCCGCGCTCGATCCGCTCGATCAGCCGCAGTTCGGGTACGTATTCAACGTGCCGGGCGTCTTCGTGCAGGACGACATCGAGCTGAAGCGGTGGCTGACGCTCTCGGCGAGCGGCCGGCTCGACGTCCACAGCGAGTTCGGCACGTTCTTCAGTCCGCGCGTGTCGGCGCTGGTGCGTCGGGGGGACTGGACCGCACGCGCGTCGGCCGGGACCGGCTTCTTCGCGCCGACGGCGCTGACGGAAGAGACGCAGGCCGCGGGCCTTGCGCGGCTGACGATCGACGGGCCGCTCGAGGCCGAGCGCGGGCGCAGCGTGTCGGTCGACGTCACGCGCACGAAAGGTCCGCTCGCGCTGACGGGCACGTTCTTCCGCTACGAGGTCCGCGAACCGGCCGTGGTCGATCGCGCCACCTACACGCTCGCGACGCTGCCGTCGCCGACGATCGACACGGGCGCCGAGGCCGTCGCGACCTTCCGTCGCGCGCCGTTCGCCGCCACGGCGACCTACACCTACGTGCATTCGCGCGAAGGCGCGGGCCCCGATCGCGGCGACGTGCCGCTCACGCCGCGGCACTCCGCCGGCCTCGTCGCGATGTGGGAGAGCGAAGCGCGCGGCCGCGCCGGGGTGGAGGCCTACTACACCGGCGCGCAGCGCCTCGAAGACAACCCCTACCGGTCGTCGAGCGCCGGCTACGTGCTGTTCGGCGGACTCGTCGAGCGCCGCTTCGGCCGTCTGCGCCTGTTCGTCAACGTCGAGAACCTGGCCGGTGTCCGCCAGACGACCAGGGATCCGCTGGTGCGTCCGTCCCAGGCGGTCGACGGCCGCTGGACGGTCGACGCGTGGGCGCCGCTCGACGGGCGTGTCTTCAACGGCGGAGTGCGTGTTCAGTTCTGAGGCCTGTCACGCACGCAGACAAGGAGCACGCCGAGCACGCCGAGCACGCCGAGCACGCCGAGCACGCCGAGCACGCCCAGCACGCCCAGCACGCCAAGACCAACAGTTGTCTTGCTCCGCGCGCTCTGCGCCCTCCCGCGTATCCGTGACGTGACTGTTCTCGCGATCCTGGACGATCACGCGGCTTCCTCTGGCGGCTTGACGGCGCGGAACGCGCGGAAGAGCAGGAGGTCGTAGGCGATCTTGAGGATCCCGGCGATGTAGAACGGCACGTCGACGAGCGACGGCCGCGCGAACAGCAGGCCCGCGAACAGCGGCGCCAGCGCCGCGCCCGTCGTCCGCGCCACTCCCGTGATGCCCGACGCGGCCGCACGTTCTTCCGGCGCGACGACCGCCATGGTGTACGACTGCCGCGTCGGCACGTCCATCTGGCTGATGCTGAACCGCAGCAGCAGGACGAGCATCGCGAGCGGCAGCGTCGGCATCACGGGGATGAGCATCAGCAGCACGTTCGATGGCAGGTGCGTCACGACCATCGTGTTGAGAAGGCCGATGCGGCTCGCCAGCCGCGACGCCGCCAGCGCCGAGAGTCCCGCCAGCACGTTCGCGGCGAAGAACAGCGCGCCGAGCGTCTTCGGCTCCACGCCGTAGCGCAGGTAGAACCAGTACGCGGCGAAGCTCTGGACGACGAAGCCGCCGCCGAAGGAATCGAGCGCGAAGAGGCCGGACAGCCGGAGGACGACGGCCTGCGATCGGTGGAGACCGGAGAACCGCGCGAGCACTGACGCCGCCTCGGACGATCGCGCGCGCGCCGGCGCTTCGACAGCGGGCGAGGCGCGCATGAACAGCAGGCACAGTGCCGCCCCGATGCACGCGTAGAGGATCACCACCGCGCGGTAGCTCTCGATCGGCGTCGATCGCGGCTGCAGCGCGTCGGTCAGGAAGCCCGCGGCCAGCGCGCCGCACGCCGTCGCGATCGAGCCCGCGAGCGTGTACCACGCGAACACGTCCGTGCGCGCGCGGTCGGGCACCACCTGCGACAGCGCCGCCTGTTCGATCGGCAGGAACGGCCCGACCTCCTGTCCGCTCGGGCTGATGACGCCGATCGTGCCGGCGACGACCAGCAGCCACATCTGGTGCGTGAAGGCGAAGGCGAGCCCGGCTGCCGCCATCAGCGCGGCGCCGGCGACCAGCATCCGGCGCCGCCCGAAGCGATCCGCGCGCGTCGTGAGGTAGAGCGACACGAGCGTGTCGCCGAGCAGCGTCGCCGTCAGCAGGATGCCGGTGTCGGACTCGGAGAGTCCGAGCCCGACGAGATACAGCACGAGCACGACCGACAGCGCGCCGTAGGCGAACAGGCGGACGAAACGCGTGCCGAACAGCAGCCAGCCGTCGGCGGTGAGCGATCGAAGCGCGGTCAACATGGGCCCTGAACCATTCTTGGTGACTCCCGGGACGCCGTGGCGATCCCTGACGCAAAGATCAGGTACTCGTCAGGCGCGCCTGCGCATCCGCCCTCTACGATGGCCGCAGATTGGAGGGCTGATGAATGTTCGCGCATTCCTGACCAACGTGACCGTCATTCTGGCCGTGATGGCGGTTGCGGCAGTGATCGAGATCGCGCTCCCGATGTGCGCCGGCAGGCGATCGGCGCGCGGCCGGCGGACGACGAATCTCGGGCTGACCGGGCTCGCATTCCTGCTCAACTGGCTCCTCGCGTCGGCGGCCGCGATCGCGGCGGTCTCGCTTCGGCCCGCGGGCCTGCTGGCAGGCGCCGCCCTGCCGCTCTGGGCGGAGGTCCTGATCGGCATCGTGGCACTCGACTTCTCGGTCGGCTATCTCTCGCATCGGGCCATGCACGCGTGGACTCCCATGTGGCGGTTTCACCGGATTCATCACAGCGACGACTTCGTCGACGTGACGACGACGTTCCGCACGCATCCCGTCGAGACGGCGTGGCGGTTCCTCTTCGCCATCGTGCCGATCTGGGTTCTTGGCCTGCCGGCGCAGGCGGTGCTGATCCAGCGCCTCCTGCAGACGACCAACGGCGTCATCGAGCACGCCAACATCAGGCTGTGGGGGCCGCTCGATCGCGTACTGTCGATCGTGTTCGTCACGCCGAACGTGCACAAGGTCCATCACTCGCGTGCCATCTCCGAGACCAACTCCAACTATGCGAACCTGCTGACCATCTACGACCGGGCCCTGGGGACGTTCACCCCTTCCGCCCGCGCCGAGACGGTGGTCTATGGGCTGGACGACGCCGAACGGATGGCGGGAGCGCGCCTTCCCGACTTGCTCGCGATGCCGTTCGAGCCGCAGGAGCGCCCGGCGGTTCCTGACAGAAAAGTCAGCGTCCGGACCGGCGCCGGCCGGTAACATGCGGGAGGCGTGCGTGTCCTGATCGTCGAAGACGAGCGGAAGCTGGCGCAGGTGCTGTCGGCGGCTCTCGAGTCGGAACACTACGACGTCGTCGCGGCCGCGACCGGCGAGGACGGGTTCTACCGCGCCAACGCGGAGCTGTTCGATCTGGTCGTGCTCGATCTGATGCTGCCCGGCCGCGGCGGGCTCGAGATCCTGCAGACGCTTCGTGAGCGGCGCATCGAGACGCCCGTGCTGATCCTGACCGCGCGCGACGGCGTCGACGACCGGGTGCGCGGGCTCGATCTGGGTGCCGACGACTATCTCGTCAAGCCGTTCGCGCTGCCGGAGCTGCTCGCGCGGATTCGCGCGCTGCTGCGCCGCGGCCGTCCGTCGGACGTGCTCCGGTTGAAGGTGTCGGATCTCGAAGTGAACCTCGTCGGACGCCGCGTCCTGCGCGGCGACAGGTCGATCGACTTGACGACGCGGGAATTCGAGCTCCTCGAGTACCTGCTGCGGCATCAGGGGCATCTCGTGTCCCGCGAGATGCTCGCCAGGGACGTGTGGAGAGAGCCGCGGCGCGCCACGCCGCTCGACAACGTGATCGACGTCCAGATGGCGCGGCTGCGGCGCAAGATCGACCCGGAGGGGGCGCCCCGGCTCATTCACACGGTGCGCGGCGTCGGGTTCACGATGCGCGAGGGGGAGCCATGACGCGCTGGTGGACCACGGCGTCGATCCGCGTGCGGTTGACCGCCTGGTACACGGCGGCCCTGGCGCTGATGCTCGTGGTGTACGCGACGGTGACATTCGTGGCCGTGCGGCACGAGTTTCGCGAGCAGCTCGAGGAGGACAGCCGCGCGGCGCACGCGCACCTCACGCCGGAGGAGCTGGTCCAGCGCCAGCTGAGCGAAATCCTCGTCGTCCTCGTCCTGGGCCTGCCGGTGATCGTCATGCTCGCCGGCGCCGGCGGATACGTCCTCGCGCGGCGCGCCCTGGCGCCCATCGAGCACCTGGCCGGCGATGCGCGCCGAATCACCGCGGACCGCCTGCACGAGCGGCTCACGGT
>Ga0075362_10000227_pt1 | contig 15680 bp, 14 predicted proteins | sample EndMetdeltDD1762_FD_71397 | JGI IMG/M metagenome (GOLD analysis project Ga0075362, IMG submission 71397) | Populus endosphere microbial communities from Tennessee, USA - Endosphere MetaG P. deltoides DD176-2 | ecosystem: Host-associated > Plants > Roots > Endosphere | place: USA: Tennessee...
CGGACTCGCTCTGTTCGCTTCGATCGGCCTCCCCGGTTTCGCAAACTTTGCTTCAGAACTGCTCGTTTTCTTTGGAGCTTTCAAGAACTCCACCGCTGGCGCCGGCTTCAACCAATTCCAGATTGTCGGGACGATCGCTCTCTGGGGTGTCGTGATCTCGGCTGTCTACATGTTGCGAGCTTACAGGGCGATTTTCATGGGCGAGCGCCAAGCTCGCTGGCAAGCGGTCAAGGACATGCCGTTGAGCCTCAGTTGGGTTGTGAGCCTTTTAATTGCTGCTCTTTTAATTGTGGGCCTTGCTCCCCGAATCGCTCTAGATGTCGTTGAACCAGCCATACGACTTTTTGTGAAATGATTGTTTCTCCTTTTCTACTCGAACTATTGGTTCTCGCGTTAGGACTATTGATGCTTTTGCTAGAGTCTTTCTCGGAAAAAGGGGACCGCAAACTCTTTGCATGGGTCGGAATAGGGGGCTTGGCGATCATGTTCTTCTTTCTGCAGGCGATGACTCCGGAAACCAGTGGGATGACTTCTTACGTCGTTGATTCCACAGCATTATTTTTTAAGAAATTCGTCATCCTCACAACAATTGTGGTTCTGATCATGTCGATCGAGTACTCGGACACGATCAAAAAGTTTGTGCCTGGGGCATCCGCACAATCGGGATTGGGCGAATTCTTTGCATTACCTGTTTTGACCTGTGCCGGGATGATGTGGATGGCATCGGCTGTCGACTTCATCTTAATCTTTGCTTCACTCGAACTAGTGACAATTTCGTTCTACGTGCTCGTGCCCTACATGAGGCGAAACGCGGCTTCCCTTGAAGCCGGCGTTAAATACCTGATCCTTGGAGCGCTCTCGACCGGCTTCACAGTTTACGGCATCGTTTGGATTTACGGCGTTACCCGGCAAACAAACCTTGCCATCATCCAACAGGTATTGCCATCGGTCCCACTGGAAAACCAGCAGGCGCTTCTATTCGGTGTGTTGCTAGTCTTGGTTGGCTTAGGGTTTAAGATCGCCGCTGCCCCTTTTCATTTCTGGGTGCCTGATGTCTACCAGGGTGCACCGACACCAATCACAGCATTCCTGTCCGTGGGTTCCAAAGCGGTCGGCTTCGTCATCCTCGTGCGCATTGTGAATGCCTTTCAAACGCTGCCGGCAATCGGCGACAAATTGATGACTGCGTTGATCCTGCTCGCTGCTGCGACGCTGATTTACGGAAATCTAGCCGCATTGCCGCAGACCAATTTCAAGCGGTTGCTGGCCTATTCGAGCATCGGCCATGCCGGTTACCTCTTAATGGCAGTCACCGGCATCAGTGCCAAAGACTCGCTCCAGGCAGTGGTTGTCTATCTTGGAGCCTACCTAGTGATGACACTCCTTTCGTTCCTTGTGCTAGTGATTGTAGCCAAGCACTCTGAAGGGGACGACATCGTCCACTTCAACGGTCTTGGCAAACGGTCACCTTTCCTCGCTTTCGGTCTCCTAGTCTCAATGATGTCACTTGCTGGCGTTCCGTTAACCGCCGGATTTCTTGGCAAATTCCTAGTCTTCAAAGTCGCTTTTGAATCCCAGCAATTTCTCCTGATCGCTCTTGGAATCCTAACAGTCGGGTGCGGCTTCTACTATTACCTGAAAGTCGTGAAAGCCATGTACTGGCAACCTGTGGCTCCGAACGTTGCAGCAATTTCGATCAGCAAACTTTCACTGGCAACAACCATTGTCCTGGTCGTCTTGATTTTTGCTTTCGGCGTTTTCCCACAGCTCGCGCTGAATTTGATACCGAGCTAACGCGCTTCGCGCAGATGACCGATTGGGCTCATTCGCTGAGGTGGCCAAAGCCATCCGGATTGGCCTTCGCATAAGCTGCGAACACATCAGAGATCATCTCTGTTGTCTTCTTTTGTAGAACCAGCTATCCGAACTCGTTATGCTATCGACCGCTCTTATAAAACCGTGGCATCCTAGGGAATCGTACCTTTGGCCCTCTATAATAAAACCATTGAAAAACAGCTGAGAAAGACAACCACTTTCGGCTTCAAATCTAGTCCATTGAATCAGACGTAACGTTTGCTGCGGTTTGGGTAGAAGTAGGAAGTGCGGTGAACCGAACCAATTCTCACGCGGATCGAGGTTCTCGTTGTACATGAACAGAAAATCGGCGGCGTTGAAATTGTCCTCTTGGTTCTGCACAATGAATTAATCGACATCATATGGGAACAGACATAGACTTTCTCCTTGAGAAATTGAATCAATGCGACGATGTTTATTAGATAGGGGACAGTCCTGCTTTGCTTTTCTGCCCCAAGAACCAATCTCGCAAACGGTTAGTCTTTGTTAGATTGATATAAAAGTCAGAAATATTTTGCATGTGGTCGGCGATTATCGCGAGCTGCAAGCAGTCCTTGAATTCTGGATCGCTCACCGGAACATTAAAAAGAGTTGTTTAACCTTAGGTGCACCTGTTTATGAGTGATTTTCCCGAGATCAAACCATTCGGCCCGAGACCCGTAGCCCGTCACGGAACGAAAGAAATTGCGAACCCACAATTCGACCCCTCGGTGGAACCTATACCACACCCCAACATTACCGCAGCAGTGGTGACCGCTTTCGGAGTCGGATTCATTCTGGGATATCTTGCGTTCCGTAATGAAGAGCGTATCCTGCACCAAACCAAACTCGACCGATTTCTCGACCACGCGGATGAATGGATCCGTAAACAAGGTTCGAAAATCACAAACCCGATTCGGCAAGGACTCGAATCGACCGGGGCCACGGTCGATCAGGCATTCGAATCGAGAGGTTCAAGTGTCGACAACCTTATTAAAAAGGTTAGATCCAGGATTTTTCACTAACGCTCCGCGAAAAGCGGTGCACACTGGCGGCGGCCCTGGAAGGTTTGCGAACTGGAAAGTTCTCCAAAGTGGCTCCGACTCACAGCTCTCGGTATCTCCTCATTTCGTGCCATTAACCTTGCGGATGCTCCGTGTCCGCAAGGTTAATAACCAATTGAGCGATAATCGATAGCCAATGGGATGATTGTCGGAACCACGCTTTTGTGATGCTAATCGTCCCGGGTTTCTATTTGGAATGTCGCGGTTTTAGCAACCTCGCTTTCCTCCTTTGTGGTCTCCGCGACTTTAAAAATCGGCACCAAATGCAATAGCAGCAATCAGTTCATAGAAATCGCCATAATCTGTGCTGGAAAGCTCGTAGCCAACGTCTTGATCAGCGAACCAGACTTCCTTCGAGCAAGCGCCATTTTCGAGGACGAACCCATAGTAGTTGTCTTTCCCGTCATCTACGACAGGAATCCAGCTGGTTTTTTCAAACGGTTTGTTGCCTTTCCAGAGTGTAAAATCGCTCTCAGGATCCGGTGAAAGTACAGTGATTGTCCCAATATCACCAGCACCAAAGCGCTTCAGAAAGCTACGGTATTCCACCGGGAAGGTAAACTCGGCTTTCTGCTCAAATTTAGCCAGTTTGTCCTCCGTTAGCACCTTATCACGCACAAAAAATTCGGAGTCCAGCTGTTCTGGATCCTCTTCACGAATTTCAGAAATTAAATCGTCAAAATCTTCAGGACTCATAGAAGAGAGTATCAATCTTTCCGACAGTGCCCTTTGTTCTCCTTCGTGCAAGTCGAATAGCAAGAAAGATGAAATTTCCAGGTTAGAACATTTTCACATGAGTCATCCCTACCCTGAGTGTTTAGAGTCATTTGCACATTCGCAAGGAGCAAAGTGCTCAAGGAACGAGCCAATGGCCACCCACAGCGCGTCAATCGAGCGTGTCGCCGCTTTTCGCAAGAACGCCTTGAGCTTTTTGCGAAGGCCTGCTCAATCAGGTTAAAATCCAGGCAATAAGGGGGGGCGCCTCTGGCTGAATAGCTTGCTTCTACACCCACGCCTTTTATGGGCGCTTAGATTGTCCATCGCCACGGATATCGCCAGGGGCCAGCGCTGGGTACTAGCATCTGTTCAACATAGGCACGGAAAGTGTGTGGGCCGTTCATTGGGCCGTCAATCACAAGCGGTGCACTGAGCTGATTGTGGTGTAGGCCGGCAACGAAATAGTTGTTTTCAGTGGCGTGAGCTATGGCGGCTACCAGACACTGACCGCACAAACTGTGCCTTCGCACGACGTGCCATATGGGTCGCAGTGCTGGGTTCTCGTCTATCAATTGCGCCGGATTAAAGCTGGACTGACGTTCCTGCCAAACGTTGTGCGCCTGCCTAACATCAGGTCGTATCTGTTCGGCAGCATGGGCACGTTTTTTCTAAAGCTCAGGCCAAGCTTGTTAAGCGTGTTCCACAACCCACCTATGTTGCTCGAGACACCAAAGATTTTGAGCAGCCATCCTTGAAGTTCGCTCAGCGTGATGTCGGGCGTGTAAACGCACTCGTTCCAATAATGCTTCATGATAGCCGACCAGTTTCTTCGCCACCCGTCCCCCACGGGCACCTGTTTCACCGGTCGTACGCCGCCGAATCAACGCCTTGTAAATAAACGAGGTGCTCACCCCGAACAACGCGGAGACCTGCCGGACCGGCAGGCCCCTGTCGGCCCCCCTCAGTATTCGTTGACGCAAGTCGTCTGAATAAGCTTCTCCCATCACTTTACCCTCTTTCACCTCATGCTAAATTCGTATAGTATAAGTTTTGTTTACGTAATTTGCTGCCGTACGGAGCAAAATGATCGGACAGTACCACCGGTGCCTGGATAATAGGATCCCAATTATGGCCAATCCAGCTGCTCCTCCACATGCCACTACCAAAAAACCGAGTGCTTTTATCATGAACCTCTTGAGCCAGACAGGATCCCAAGTATTGCCCTGATCCTGCTTGCTGCACTGGGCAACGGCATTCAGTGACCGTTCAGCCGCCGATTTTCAGGTTACCTCGCGCTCCATGCCAAAAACGCAGAATTTCGATTCGGTCAATCCCAACTGCGTACACGATAATTATCGAGCGTTCGACAAGTCCGTGGACATTTGACCTTTTTCGAATACGAGGTCCCGCCTCTGGAAATGTCCGCAATACCTCGATTCTTTCGCGGAGCCTTTTCACAAACTGCTTTGCTGCGGAAGAGTTGTCTTTTGCAATAAAGTCACTGATTTTGACAAAATCCACGTCTATCTGGGCGGTTGATTCGATTTCCAACCGAACTTTTTCTCCAGACGTTTCATAACATCTTCCAGCGAACTCTTAGGCTCGTTTTCCACAGACCAGATCCCCTTGGTCCACAGCAGCAAGAAACTCAGGGCTTTCTTCCATATCCTGGGCATTGAGCCACTCCCGAAGCTCGGCACGTTCTTCGGGTGCAAGGTGCTCGATCGCCTCTCGGATTTCAGTTAACCACTCATGATCTAAAGGGCTATACGACTGGCTTTTGCCGAGCAACTGCCGAAATTCCGAGAACAGTAGCAGATTTCACAAGGCCATCTGGAGCCGGCACCCAAGTCCCGTGCAAGGCCCTTCTGAATGCAGTTTGAGGTCATCTTTAGCCACCAACCGGCGTGCTCAAGGTCCGCTTGGCATCATCCCAAAGCGGATTCACGCCGCAAGGCTGGAAGCCTCCGCGTTGCTCAATTGAGAATAAACTTTCAACAACTCTGCTTCGGTTTCACCAGTAGCCATTTTCTGCAAGAGCACGTAGACCGGAATTAAGGACTGAGTTTTCAATGAGGGTTTTGTTCCAACGCGGTGTTTTATCCTCTGTATGGACGATGAGCTGAAAAAAGAGTTGGCCTCCTGGAAGGTGCAGCCGCAGATCCCTCCTGATTTTCAACGGAGTGTCTGGACCAGGATCTCCCTTCGCGAGTTGGGATCGCCGAAAGCCTGGCTTTTCGGCATCTGGACTATCCCACAATTCAGTCTGCCACAGCTGGTTGCTTTCGCCATTCTTCTCGGAGCTTTGGCCGGAACGGGATTGGGATTTGTTGAATCATCTCAGGCAAACACGAAGAACTGGAAAACGTTGGAATCGAAGTATGTCCAATCCATCAATCCGTACGAACATTTCCGAATCTATTAAGCCCGAGTTTCGGTTGATCCTGATGGTGCTCGGCGTGCTGGCTGTCGGGACCATTGCTTTTTATGCGTATCACTTCATTGCGACGCGTGAACTACGCAAGATGGTGGCCACTCCGAACGGAGAGATGGAGTGGTTGCGCCAGGAATTTCATCTGAGCGATTCGCAATTTAAAAGGATTGTCGAGCTTCATGCTGATTATGTGCCGGTCTGCAACGAGATGTGCCGCAGGATCTCTGAAGCTAATGAAAAGCTGGATCGGCTTATTTCTAATAACAAGGAAGTGACACCTGAACTACAAAGCGCAATCCAGGAAGCAGGGGTCGTTCAGGAGGACTGCCGCCGGCATACGTTGGCGCACATTTATCAGATCAGCGCGCAAATGGATCCTGTTGAGGCGGAACGGTACTTGCGCTTGATGAAATCACGGGTCATTCGATCGGACTTGGCGAGCGATACCGCGGTTCGAGCGACGACGGAATAAGAAAAGCATCAGCCGTTCTCTCACTCATACTCATGAAGTTCGGCTTTCTTATGATTTGTCTCTTTGTTCTCGGTACGGCCCTCCTGGCCAAGGGACCAACCAAGAGCGAGACGATCGGAGCTGATCAACTGACCTTGGGAGAAGCTGTGGCTACGGCTTTGCAGAACAATCCAACCATTCAAACCGCATATGCCAAGTGGGAATCGGCAACGCAAAAAGTGCCGCAGGCTGCTGCTTGGGAAGATCCCAAATTGAGTGTGAACTCATTGTTAAGCCGCTTCGTTAATATGTCTCGGAACGGTTTCACCGACCAGATGGTAACGGTTGAACAGATGATCCCACTCTCCGGCAAGAATCGGAGCCGAGAGCGACTCGCTTCAGCGGAAGCGTTGGCAACTTTTGAGGATGCCCGACGCCAGGAGCTTGATGTCCTCGCCAAGACTAAGGCGAGCTATTTTCGCCTGGAAAATCTCTACCTGCTTTTAGACCTGAACCGGTACGATGAGGTCGCGATGTCCGAGACCTTGAATTCAAGCCGGGCGAAGTTCGAGGGCAGCCTTCAATCTCAAACAGATTTCCTGACCGCCGATCTGGAAAGGCAAAAGATCATCGAAGCACGTCGTGATATCGAAGGGAGACTCGCAGATGAACAGACGGCGCTCAAAGTATTGATGAACCAGGATCCGTTCTCTCCATTGGGCCGGCCAATTTCGCCTGGGTCCTTGGATCACGATCTTGCAGAGGAATCTCTGCGTCGGCTCGTTTTAGAGAACCGTCCTGAGGTCCGGAAAGTGCACGCGATGATGATCGCTGCGTTGGCGAAGGTTGAACTCGCAAAGCGAGAGTGGATTCCTGATCCGTTAGTCAGCCTGCAGGCTCAGCATTACAACGGCGGATCGCAGGAAGTGAGCGAAATCAATGGCGGTGTCTCCATCAGCCTTCCCTGGTTCAATGAAAAGAAGTACCGGGCGGGTGAACGGGAAGCAGAGGGCGACCTCATTGCTGCCGAACGAATGTTTAAAGGGGCGCAGACTGAAGCGCTGGGTCTGCTCCGCAATCAATTGCAGAAAATCGACACTCTGCACCATCACATCAAGCTCTATCGGGACCGTTTACTTCCAAGTGCGCGGCAAGCCGTTTCGTCAAACCGGTCCGATTACGAGACCAGCAAGACAGGTTTGGCACAAGTGCTCACTGCAGAGACTGGTCTGCGGCAACTTGAAACCATGTATCACCAGGATGTGACGGATTATCAGATCGCGATTACGGAGTTGGAAGCCGTGGTCGGTGCAGACATGAATGTGGCAACGCAGCCTTCCAAAATTACGACCAGAAAATGAAAATGCACCTTTGCCTGATCCTTATTTTCCTGAGCGTTCTCCTTATTACGTCTGGAGTGTTCGTGGGTTGTTCCAAGCCAGCAATAAAAGCGGCTGGCGCTGCTGACGTCGATTACTACACCTGCGCGATGCATCCCTCCGTCCATTCCAAGGAACCAGGAAAATGTCCGATTTGTTCCATGGATTTAATGCCAGTGAAAAAGAAGGCTCTGGAAAGCAATGGGGCCAATTTAGAACCAAGCAGTCGGTCGGGTGCGGGGTCGACGGCGGGGATACAAATGAGTGCCAGTAGCGTGACCCCGGCTCAATCGAGTGAGTTCACCGTTCCAGTAGAACGGCAACAGCAAATTGGCGTTACGTACGCAACCGTCACGAAACAACCGATCCAATTTTCGATTCGGGCCGTTGGTGTTCTGGAACCTGATCGAGCCAGAATTTTTGACTATGTTGCCCGCATTGACGGGTACGTGCAGGAATTGAAAGTCAGTTCTCCCGGCGAACACATCACGCGAGACCAACCGCTGATGATGATCTACAGCCCTGACCTGAGAAGTACTGAGCAAGAGTTGGTCAATCTTCTCAACAATCGTGCTGTCCCCGGTCGGGCATCCAATGATCAGCTGCTAATCGACGCATCCAGAAGACGCCTAAAGCTGTGGGAGGTGGGTGATCAGGAAATCGCTGAACTCGAGCGGAATCGCAAGCCATCGGATCAACTGGTCCTTAGGTCACCGTTCGATGGTGTCATTAGCGAAGTGATGACTCGATCCGGATCAAACATCAAGGTCGGTGACAAACTTGTCAGTCTGCTCGATCTTTCTGCCATCTGGATTTGGGCGGAATTTTATGAGAACGAAATCGGTCTCTTGAAGGAAGGACAACCGATCGATACGACTTTCGCGGCGTTTCCCAATCAGACATTTCAGGGACATATCGCGGTGATCAACCCAACGATCGATCCCACTAAAAGGACCGTCCGTGTCCGGATCGATCTACCAAATCCGACGGGCCAATTACGTCCGGGGATGTATGCGAACGTTGAAGTGAAGGTCAATGGCGGCGAAGGTTTGACGATTCCGGTGCAGGCAGCACTTCCGACCGGTTTGCGGATGCTTGTCTTCCTCGACCGAGGCCAGGGGAAGTTGCTACCGAAGTACGTTAAGGTCGGTCGATCGTTCACAATATTCAACGGCCAAAAGGAGGAGAGCTACTACCAGGTTGTCAACGGGCTTCAGGAAGGGGAGCGGATAGTCGCGAGTGCAAATTTTCTGATCGATGCAGAATCTCAAGTGCAAGGTGCACTCAAGGATTGGCAGGAAGAGGAGACGCTCCAGATCAAAAGGTAACCGCAATGTCAGAACCTTTAGCGCCAGCAAAGCGCGCGGAAACGATCATTGAGAGGTTCATCGATGCGGGTGCACGCAACCCCTTCCTAATTGTTGTATTTGTATTGTTCGGTGTTGCCGGCGGTATCTATGCATTATACCGAACGCCGCTGGATGCGGTTCCCGACCTGAGTGATGTGCAGGTCATTGTCTACACCGACTGGGAAGGTCGTTCGCCCGACCTGGTTGAAGACCAGGTTACCTATCCGATCTCGACCCGATTCACCGCGGCGCCAAAGGTAAAGTTTGTCCGCGGAGAATCGATGTTCGGCAAGTCGTTCGTCTACGTCATTTTTCAGGATGGTACCGATATCTACTGGGCTAGATCGCGAGTCATCGAGTATTTGAACTCAGTCAGAGGGTCATTGCCGGAAGGTGTCAATCCGGTCATTGGACCCGATGCGACGGGCGTTGGGTGGGTATACGAATATGCGCTGGTGGACAAGAGCGGCAAACATGACTTGGCGCAGCTACGGTCCCTGCAGAATTGGAACATTCGATATGCGCTGGAATCTGTGGAAGGGATCGCCGAGGTCGCGCCAGTGGGTGGGTTCGTGAAACAATACCAGGTCGATCTCGATCCGAACAAACTGTTAGCATACAACATCCCAATTGGTGATGTCGTCAATGCGATTCGGATGAGCAATCAGGACGTCGGAGGAAAGACGTTCGAGGTCTCGAGCACCGAGTTCTTTGTCAGAGGCCGTGGGTACATTAAGAGTTTGAGCGATTTCGAGGACATTGTTCTCAAGGTTCAGAGTGGTACACCTGTCTATCTTAGGCAGGTTAGCACAGTGCATCTCGGACCCGATTTGCGACGCGGGGTTGCAGAGCTGAATGGGGAGGGGGAAGCGGTTGGCGGAATTGTCGTCATGCGGTACGGCGAGAACGCACTCAAAGTGATCGATGGAGTAAAGAAGAAGTTCGCGGAGATCAAGAAGGCATTACCGGAAGGTGTTCAAATTGTTCCGGTCTATGATCGCAGCACCCTGATCCACCATGCGATTGGCGCACTGCGAGAAAAATTGATCGAGGAGAGCATTGTCGTTGCTCTTGTATCCATCCTTTTCCTATGGCACGTCCGGTCCGCTCTTGTGGCAATCATTACCCTTCCGATTGCCATTCTTCTTTCTTTCATCCCGATGCTCTGGCTGGGACAAACGTCCAACATCATGTCGCTGGGTGGAATCGCGATTGCGATCGGCGCTATGATCGATGCCGCGATCATCATGGTCGAGAATGCGCACAAGTCTCTTGAACACTTTCACAATAAACATGGACGCGATGCAGATGGCCAGGAACGCTTTGAGGTGATTTTGTCGGCAGCCAAAAATGTCGGGCGACCGCTCTTTTATTCCCTGCTGGTCATCACGGTTAGTTTCATACCGGTCTTTTCGCTTGAAGCTCAGGAGGGTCGTTTGTTTCGTCCGTTAGCATTCACGAAGACGTTTTCAATGTTCTTTGCCGCCATCCTCAGCATTGTTCTTGTGCCGTTACTGATGACCTGGCTTATCCGCGGCAAGCTTGTACCTGAAACCAAGAACCCGATCAATCGTCTTCTAATTTGGGCGTACCAGCCATTCGTCAACTTTGTCCTCCGATTCCGCTGGTTGACTCTGGGCCTGGCTCTCATCGTGCTTGCTCTCACCTACATTCCATTCAGTCGATTGGGGAAGGAGTTCATGCCTCCTCTCAATGAAGGAACGATTCTTTACATGCCGACGGCCGTCCCTGGCATGTCAATCACAGAAGCCACAAAGGTACTGCAGATCCAGGATCGTATTCTTCGCAAGTTTCCGGAGGTGGAGAGCGTCTTCGGTAAAGCCGGCCAGGCGGATACTCCGACGGATCCAGCGCCCTTATCGATGTTCGAAACGGTCGTACAACTTAAGTCGCCGGATCAATGGTCTCCAGGTATGACTTGGGAAAAGTTGATTGCTCGGATGAACGAAGCCAGCAAGACGCCGGGCATGGCGCAGGTCGTCTGGATGCCGATTCAGACGCGAACGGAGATGTTGACCACTGGATTTCGTTCGGTCCTAGGAGTTAAAGTGTTTGGTTCAGATTTGAAAGAAATTCAGAACGTCGCTGTCACAATTGAGAAAGCGCTCTCCAATTTGCCTGACACCCGAAGTGTGTTCGCGGAACGCACCACCGGCGGTTACTTTCTCGATTTTTCGGTGAACCGTCAGGTAGCAGCGCGGTACGGATTGCGGGTCGACGATGTGAACCAGATTGTCGAAACAGCCATCGGCGGAAATACGATCGGCACAACGGTTGAGGGAAGAGAACGATACCCAATCAGTGTTCGGTATGCTCGTGATTTTCGAGATGACATCAACCAGTTGAAGCGTGTGTTGGTTGCCACGCCGACAGGGGATCAGGTGCCAATCTCGCTGCTCGCGGATATTGAGTATCGAACGGGCGCACCGTCGATCCGAACTGAGAACGGGCAACTCGTGGGGTTCGTCTTTGTCGATATCACCAGCAGCGATATCAACGGATACGTCAATGCGGCAGATCAGAAGATCGATCGGGAGGTAAAGTTTCCACCGGGCTATTACATCCAATGGGCGGGCCAATTTCAGTACCTGCAAGCTGCGGAAAAACAGTTGGCTATTCTCGTTCCGTTCACGTTACTGATTATCTTTGTGCTCATCTACATGAACACAAAATCAGTCACGAAGACGTTCATCGTTCTTCTGGCTGTGCCGTTCTCCCTCGTGGGAGCGTTTTGGTTGCTCTACCTTCTCGGCTACAACATGAGCGTCGCGGTCTGGATTGGTTTGATCGCTCTCGCCGGGCTCGATGCTGAGACTGGGGTTGTGATGCTGCTTTACCTCGATCAAGCCTGGGACAAGTATCGTCTCGCGGGACGGATGAACGGTATGGCCGATCTCTATAGTGCGGTGAAGGAAGGTGCGATCCAGCGGATCCGACCCAAGATGATGACAGTCTGCGCTATCCTGTTCGGTTTGCTTCCGATCATGTGGTCACCGGCTTTACAAGCCGGAGCAGACGTCATGAAGCGGATTGCAACACCTATGATTGGTGGCGTGATTACCTCGGCGATCCTGGAGCTTCTGCTTTACCCGGTGATCTATGTTCTCTGGCGGAAAAGAGACCTGCCATCAAACGGCGTGGTTTAGAGTGGTGCGCCGCGACGCAAGGAGAAAAGAGGGTCAATGCCAACAAAAGGATTAGTGCGATTTGTAATTGTCGTGTGAGGGGCGGCGTTATTGTCTCTGGGTGGATACACTCTCTGGAATGAACAGAACTCACAAAAAAGTTCCGAAATAAAGGGCAAGCCATTCGCCTCATGCACAGTCGGTGGTCTAACGATTCGTCTGTACGGTGACCTCCACAATGGTCGAAGCGAAATAATGGTTCAATTTAGTGAGGTGACCGGTCACGCAAAGGATGTCGGGGAAGTGGAGACCGATCTTGCGATGAGTATGTCGGGAATGGTGCTGCATTCCAGCAGCGATATTATGAAAGGAAACACAATAGGCGTTTATCAAGCTAGGATCGAGCCTCGAATGATAGGCAACTGGGTGATGAAAATCTCCTGGAAAGGGCCTGATGCCGAGGGACAGGCTGATGTTCAGGTAACGGTGAACCAATAGCACACGAGCAGACTTGAGATGGAGATCGATCCTGATGCCGAGCTGATGCTTCGTCTGAAAAATGGCGAAGACGTGATTCTCAACGAACTAATGGCTCGTTGGCAGCAGCCGCTCATCGCGTTCATTTACCGTTATATCGGTCACCGGATCGATGCCCTCGATCTTGCGCAGGAGACGTTTGTGCGTGTCTACGAGACGCGCCACCGGTACACGGTAAAGGCAAAATTTTCGAGCTGGCTTTTCACCATCGCTGCAAATCTGTGCCGGAATCATTTGCGATGGCGACAGTGCCACGGTGAATCCGTTCCTGAATCCCCAGCAATTGAAGTTGCTGATTTTGCAGAATCGATCCCGAGTTCTGGTGATGCTCCGGATCAGGCAACTATTCGCTCAGAATCGATTTCGATCGTCAAAGAAGCTGTCGGCAGGCTGCCACACGATTTGAAGACGGTCCTTCTCCTCTACGAATATGAAGCGCTTTCGTACGAAGAGATCTCTATTATTTTACGCTGTAGCATCAAGGCGGTCGAAATGAAATTATACCGTACGAGGAAACTGCTTCGAGAAAGCATTTTGCGAAGTGTCGCTCAGTAGAACATCTAGGAGTGTCGCCTTCCAATCTGCCATGACGGGGAGACCACCCTTCACAAACAATGTCCCAGGGTTCGGAAACCCTGGGCTGTTGTTTTACCCTTTGGAGCAGATTATACATCATTGGGACTCAAAAACTGAACCGTGTTCCAGTAGTAATCCCGTGCCTTGCAAGCGGCAGAACATCCTTTGGAAGGAGGTGTCGTCTCGCGACTTCACCCAAGAGATGCGTGCCTTTGACGTACAGATCGTATGTGGCTCCATGCGACTGGAACGCGTAAGCCAAGCTCGCATTCATCATCGTGTACCCAGTGTTTCCGTTTCGAACTGAGCCGTGCGATCCTGGTTTTCGACGCGGATAAATCAACCTGGGAACCCCATCACCTTTTCATAGTCGGTAGGCGGCTCTTTGCTCGCATCAAAGAAATCTGTGAAGTAGAGTTTCATTCCTAATGATGCCATTTTCTGCAAGAGTATGTAGATTGGAATTCGAGTACCTTTTATGCAGGGTTTGCCCATTAAAATTTCTCGATTTACTTTGATGCGTTTCGGCAAGTTTATCCCATAACAACCCGATCTGCTTAAGCCTTTGCAAATCGATTCGCGGCCCCCTTTATTCCTAGTACGACAAGCACTTCCTCTCCCTTTCCTTTCTCCACTCATCCGTAAATCGACGGAATGCAGGTTATGTAGCACTATTTTGAGGTTGCTTGCTTTCAAGCGGACGGCGTGTACTGTTGTAACAACACCCGCCAAGCCTCTGTGAAAGCATGCTCAAATCGGCGGATTACCTGTTTTTAGAAATCTGGATGAGTTTTCCCGAGCAGCCGAAACCCTTCCAGGAACAGGTTGACATACCTAATTACTCGAGGTCCCTAGCCTCAAGGAGGGGGACTTTTTCATTTGTATTTATCATTTCCGTGATTTGACTCTGATCGAAATTCATGTATCTTTCTTATGCTCCACTGGAGCATAAGAAAGATACATGAATTTCGATCATGGGATTCCTCTAGAGCGCTGGGAAATCTTCTTCCATGCATTAAGAGATCGTCTGTCCGAAGCTAACGAGAAAAATCCGAGTGCCCGTTACTGGAAAGGTATCACGCTGCGAGCTGAAATCATCAACGTGATCAAGAGAAACCGACCCAAGTTGCTCACTACGTTCCCGCCTGCTTATGAAGTCATGGAACACCTACAGCGGATCGGTTGGATACAGCCAATTAAGGTCCAATATCCAGAGGAAGTTAGCCCTATCGAGTTTTTTCTTGCGGACATGGCGGCCGGTGAAAACGAACTCATCGACCCTCTGGAACTGCTTCAAGCCTATTTACCGAGTGGAGTCATCTGCTACTTCAGCGCCTTGGTTTATTACGAACTCACTACACAAGTCGCAGCACATCACCATATCGCTCAGCTAAACCGCCCAAAACCAAAGGCCAACTTGGGGGGTGCAGAGCCACCGAAATTTGACGAATCAATGAAACGAATAAAACGCAATCCTCTTGGAACAGAGATTTTCCGATTTCACGATGTTATTTATTATAAGACCAGACGCGACGCCTCGTTGATCCCCGGTATCCAGATTCGAATAGTCTCGCCGCGAAGCTGGCTGCGAGTTACAACTATGGAGCAAACGCTGCTGGACACACTGCTTCAGCCGTTGCGGTGCGGCGGCGAAGCAGTCGTCTTGGAGGCATGGGAAATAGGAATTAAGCGGATCGATGTTGACCGCATGGCCGAGCACTTGGCTAAGATTGGGCGAGAGGATTTGGATCGGCGCGTAGGTACTATTCTGGACCTGGTCGGTGCCGATTTCTCATCAACCCTTCTGGGCAGTCGATTGAAGAGACTAAAAGAGCGGTTGACCGGTGGTTCACAAGATGTTGTCAGCATCCCACTCTTACCTAGCTTCACGTTTACAGAGTGGAACGATACCTGGAAAGTCCAAGTACCCTAGAGCGCTACATCCAATGAACCGCGCGGATCGTAATAGCTGGACCAATGAAGTCCTCGACGAAGTTTTGCTCGCTGTAATTGCATCGCAACCGCTTAGGGAGGCACTCATTTTCAAAGGTGCCCGAATTCTCAATTTACACATTAGAGCGTGTTATGCACTTTTAAATTAAGGCAGGTATATTTGCGTGGATGAAAGCACGCAAATCCTACCCCAGTGATGTATCGGACGAAGAGTGGAGCTTTGTGGAGCGGTATTGGGTCT
>Ga0075362_10000228_pt1 | contig 15674 bp, 15 predicted proteins | sample EndMetdeltDD1762_FD_71397 | JGI IMG/M metagenome (GOLD analysis project Ga0075362, IMG submission 71397) | Populus endosphere microbial communities from Tennessee, USA - Endosphere MetaG P. deltoides DD176-2 | ecosystem: Host-associated > Plants > Roots > Endosphere | place: USA: Tennessee...
TGGCGCGCGTCAGCAGCAGGTTGGCGACGTTGGCGCACGCCAGCAGCAGGACGAGCGCGACGACGGCCAGCAGGACGCGCAGCGGCTGCGCGTAGGTCGATCGCAGACCCGAGACGCCGCTCGCGCCGTCGCTCAGCTCGATCCGCGAATCGCGAATCTCCGCCGTCCGCTCGGCGCTCGGGGCGGCGCCCGCGCTCGCGGTCAGGAACCGCCGCAGCGATCCGGTGGCCGCTGTCGCCACCCGGGTCCGTGACTGACCCGGCGCCAGGCGTCCGATCAGGCTCAGCCAGTACGTGTCGGTGCGGTCGAGCACCGACGGGCGCAGCTCGATCGCCGGTTGAAAGACGAGAGGCATCCAGAAATCCGGCGCGCGGCGGACGCGCTCGCCGAAGAACTCCGGCGGCGTGACGCCGACGATCGTGAAGGCGGTCTGATTGAGCACGATGGTCCGGCCGATCGCCGCCGGATCCGACTGCAGCGTCCGCTGCCAGAAGCCGTCGCTCACGACTGCCACCGGTGCCGCGCCGGCGCGATCGTCGTCCAGCGTCAGCGCGCGTCCGCGCGCGACCGCCACGCCCATGGTGTCGAAGTAGTTGCCCGAGACCAGGTGCGCCTGTGCCCGCTGCGGCTGCGCCGCGGGAGCGTCGGGGCGGCGTACCAGGATCGCCGTCTCGCCGCTGCGGACGGCGGCGATCGACGAGAACCCCAGCGAGACGTCGTCGCGCAGATGGCGGTACACCTCGTTCGAGAACTCAATCCATCGTCCCGTCGGCGGACTGCCCGAGGACGTGCCTTCGCCGGCCTCGTCGGAGAACAGCACCAGTCGCGACGGCTCGGCGACCGGCAGCGGCCGCAGCAGCAGAGCGTCGAAGAGCGTGAAGATCGCGGTGTTGGCGCCGATCCCGAGCGCGAGCGTGACGATGGCGACCAGCGTGAATCCGGGACTCTTGAGGAGCGTGCGGACGGCGAAGCGCAGGTCCTGCGCGCCGTCGCTCAGCCAGCGATGCACGTCGGCGTCGCGCGTGCGCTCGCGGAGCGCGCGGGGGTTGCCGAAACGGCGGCGCGCCTCGCGCCGCGCCTCCGCGGCCGGCATCCCGCCGCGGACCAGCTCGTCGATCAGCTCGTCGACGTGAAAGCGGGTCTCTTCGTCGATCGTGCGTTCGGCACGGTCGGGCAGCAGCGTGTTGGCCAGGCGGCGGAGCCATCCCATGGTGCGTCTCCAGCGGGGGACTACGTGGCGCGAAGGACCTTGCCGACCGCGGCGGTCAGCCGCGTCCATTCCGCCCGCTCCTCGGCGAGCCGCGCGCGGCCCCGCGCGGTCAGCCGGTAGACGCGGGCGCGGCGATTCCTGGCGGTGAGCTGCCATTCCGCGGCAATCCAGCCCGACTGCTCCATGCGATGCAGGGCGGGATAGAGCGATCCTTCCTCGACGCGCAGCTCGTCGTCCGACATCGCGTGGACGAACGAGACGATGCCGTAGCCGTGCTGCGGTCCGCGGGTCAGCGTCTTGAGGATCAGGAGATCGAGCGTGCCGCGGAGCGCGTCGGGTTTGCGGCGGCGGAACATTGCCTAGAAATCTAGGTGAACGGTCCGCCCTGAGTCAAGCGGCTAGGTTCGCGGCCCTTTCTTCATCGCGGCGACGAACTCCGCCGGCGTCTCGACGCGGAGACCGTGGCGCAGGGCGGCGACGAAATGACGGCGGTTGTCGGTGACAATGACCGACGCGCCGCAGGCGCGGGCGACATCGGCAATGTGTGCGTCGTAGATGCGGCCGCCGGCGGCGCCCTCGGCCGCCGCGGCACGGAGCAGCGCCACGCGATCGGCCCCGGGCAGATCGTGAACCGTGAGGCGGCCCAGGATCTCCTCCTCGATCAGCAGCAGCGCGTCCGCCGGCGTCAGCCGAAACTCCGCAGGCAGGCGCGTCGACACCGAGTAGAACTCGAGGCAGCAGTGCCACGCGGTCGCCGCCGGCGCGATGGTGCGCTCCGCCACGCCGTGCAGCAGCTGGTGCGGCGCATGGCTCTGCGGCCCGAGTTCGATCAGCCCCGCCAGCAGCACGCTCGTGTCGAGAAAGACGGGCGTCACGGCCACCGGTTGCGCTCTTCCTCGACCAGGGCGGCGATGTCGACCGCCGGCCGGTGAGTCGAGCGAACCGTCGGCTTCGCCACCAGGCGTTTGCCCACCCTCACCAGCTTCGGACCGGGCGCGACGCGCTCGATGCGAATGCCGGTCTCGTTCGCCGTCACCTCCAGCGCCGTCCCGGGAGTGAGGCCCATGCGCTCGCGGAGGGCCGCCGGAATCACCACCCGGCCTGCCTTGTCGATGGTGGATCGCATGCCATCACAATACCATCCGGCGACGCCGACAAGCAGTGGCGGTGTGGCCACGTGTGACATATAGATGTCAAGCATGATATGCTATGACATATGCGTACGACCGTGCGGCTGCCGCCCGGCCTGATGGTCCAGGTCAAGAAACTGGCGCGTGAGACCGGGCGTTCGATGACGCAGGTGATCGAGGACGCGTTGCGGGTGGCTGTCGCACGCACCGGCAGCGCCCGTGCGCGGAGCGTCACGATCGTCACCGTCAACGGCGGCGGGCTGCAGCCCGGCGTCGATCTCGACAACTCGGCCGCCCTGCTCGACCTGATGGACGGCCGCGAGTGACGCTGCCGGACGTCAACGTCCTCGTCTACGCGCACCGCGAAGATTCCCCGCACCACGCGGAATGCCACGCCTGGCTGCTGGCGACGCTGAAGTCGGACCAGGCGTTCGGCCTCTCGGAGACGGTTCTCGCGAGCGTCATCCGCATCGTGACCCACCCGCGCATCTTCAAGCAGCCCACCCGTCTCGACGTCGCGCTCGCCTTCGTGAAGGCGCTGCTCGCGCAGCCGCACGCCGTCCTGATTGGACCGGGACCGCGGCACTGGGAGATCTTCGAGCGGCTCTGCCGCGACGTGAGCGCCCGCGGCAACATCGTCGCCGACGCCTACCTCGCCGCGCTCGCGATCGAGTCCGGCTGCGAGTGGGTGACGATGGACGGCGACTACGCGCGGTTTCCGGGACTCAAGTGGCGGCGGCCTTCCTGACGGCCGGGCCCCATCACGCGTTCGGCGCGATTTTGTGCATAATCTGCCTCGCGGATCGCGCGCTGACCAGGAGAAAAGACGCTTGAGAATCTACAACGTCCTTGGATACGGAGCACTTGCGCTTCAGCTCGTGTTGTCGGCCTGGCTTGCGCCCGCCTGGCTCGGGCCGTGGTGGGGCATGGCGATCGGGTTCGGGTACCTGGTGATCTCCTGGTTCGTCGCGGGCGTCTACTTGTCCGACGTGATGCACCTGGGCATCACGCACGGGGCCTTGGACTACAAGGAGTGGTTCATCAAGGGGATGACGATCGTCAACAACACGTTCGGCGTCTACGTCGACCCGGTGAGCTGGGTCAATCGCCACCGGCTGCATCATCAATTTGCGGACCACCCGGGCGACCCGAACAAGCACGGGGCCGACGGTTTCTGGAGGACGCTGTACCTCTGCCTGTTCCCCTACCCGTGCGCCATGAACGTGGCCACCGACGACATTCTCCGGACGTGGCCGTTCCGTCTCGTCTCGCATCCGCTGTTCATGTGGCTCTCGCCGGTCTTCAGCTGCGGTCTCTTGTGGCTGGCCGTGCGCGATTGGCCGTTCGCGATCGGCGTGTGGCTGGGCACCCGGGTGTTCGCGCTGTGGGTGAACATGATCCAGAACTACTGGTCGCACGACCGTCGATGGGGCACGCGGCGCTATGACGATGCCGACGACAACGCGATGAACATCGGCGACTGGCTCCCGGTGACGGCGACCTTCAGCGCCTGCTGGCAGAACAACCATCACCACTATCCGCACCTGCTGCGCACGACCCACGGTCCCGGCGAGTTCGACTTCGGCTACAAGACGGTCCGCGTCATGAGCGCTCTGGGACTCGTCAAGCCGTCGAGGACCGGCGCGGACAAGCCGAGCGACGTGGCCCTGGCGGAAATCGCTCTCTAGCGCTGCCGCGTCTACCGCTTGAACGGCGCGAGCAACTGCGCGAAGAAGCCGGGCGGCACGGAGCTGTTCACGAGGCCGTAGCGCGCCGGCCAGGCATCCTTGGGCAGATAGTGCGTTCCGAACAGGCGATCGATGAACGGCAGGTGGATGGCGAAGTTGACGTCGACCGCGTTCTTGTCCGCTGCGTGATGCCAGTGGTGGTAGCGCACGGTGACGAAGTACGGCTCGATCCAGATCGTGCGCGGGCGGAAATCGGTGTGGCAGAACGTGGCGTGGAAGGACACGAAGACGAGATAGCCGGCCAGCGCCGCCTGCGAGAAGCCGAAGATCGTCATCGGGATGAGGATCAGCCCGCGCGTCAGCAGGATGTCCACGTAGTGCGACCGCGATCCGGCCACCCAGTCCATCGTCTCGATCGAGTGATGGATCGAGTGAAAGCGCCAGAGGAACGGAATCGTGTGGAACGCCCGGTGCGTGGCGTACTGCGAAAGATCCGCGACGAGAATCGCCAGCGGGAGCTGGATCAGGAACGGCAGGCTGCCGACGTGTTGCGCGAGCCACGGGATCGCCAGCCACTTCGACGCGTAGCTGGCCGGGATCACCATGCCAAGCGTAATGAGCTGGGCGGGCAGGTGAGTGGCCACGAAGTAGAAGAGATCCGTCGTCCACTGCGGCCGGAACGTCTTCTGGTCCGGATGGAGCGGCCAGAGCCGTTCCAGCGGCAGGAAGGCGACCGTCATCACGAACAGGTCCAGCAGGAACCAATCCAGACCGAGGCCGAATCTCGTGGCGACCTTGTCCGGCAGCGGCGTGCTTCCACCCCCGATGAGCGCGGCCAGGAGGCCCAGTGACACGCCGGTGACGGCCAGCACCTTGCGCCGCCGCAGGGCGCCAGAGATGGCGCCGAGCACGATCGCCAGGACGATCGTGGCCTGAATCAGCCCCCGGATGATCGCCATGGGGTAGTGCGCGCGCGCATCGGGAAGCGTCAGCAGCTCGGGGAAGTGCAGGCACAGCGCGCCGCCGAACCCGAGGAGGCCGAAGAAGACGGAGGCGGTGCCGCTGATCCAGCCGGTCCCCGCGTGTCCCGGCTCCGAGTCCCCGAAAGCTTTCTCGAAGAATGCGTCGGACATGCGAGGCTCTCCCTGCCGTTGTCGGCAAAGCCGATTCGATCAGCGTGGTGGGGGCCTGACGATTATAAGCGGGATCTACCGTCCCCGCAGCTTCGCGAACATCCGCTCGTATTTGGAGATGATCACGTCCCACCGGTAGTTGCGGCGGACGTACGAGCGACCGTTGCGGCCCATGGCGGCGCGGAGCCGGTGATCGGCGACCAGCAGCCTCAGCGATTCGACGAACTCGTCGCGATCGGCGTAATACAGGCCGGCGTTGCTCTTGTGGCAGTGATCGACGAGCACTTCGCTGCGCGCGTTGGCGAGCACGGGCGTGCCGACGGCGAACGCCTCGAGCGCCAACAGTGACAGGCTCTCGTACGGCGACGGGACGACGACGACGGTTGCGGCTTCGAGCGCCTGGAGCCGCTCGCTGTCGGGCAGGCGGCCGGCGAAGTGCAGGAACGGCTCCTCGGGCAGCGGCATCAGCTTGACGCCCATCAGCACGAGCGACGCGTCCCCGCCGTCCTTCACGTAGGTGCTGAAATACTCGATCAGCTCCTCGCAGCCCTTGCCGGCGTCGATGCGGCCGCCGTAGAGCGCCATCGCGCCGTGCAGGCGGTGACGCCGCTTGAACAGGACGCCGCGGCCCGCGAGATGCGGCCGCCAGCTCGGCGGCTGCTCGTCGTCGGGAACGGCCTCGCCCCCGTCCTCCTCGTCCCCCTCGAGCTCCTTCGCGGGCTCCTTCGCGTCCTTCGCGTCCTTCGCGTGCTGGCCGAGATCGACGCCGCACCCGACAGTCTCTTCCTCCACGGCGCGGATCGAGAAGTGCGTCGTCAGGAACCGGCGCTCGACCTCGGTGTTGTAGGCGATGCCGGCCGGCGCGCTGAACATCTCCTTGTAGATGTCGAGATGGATCGCCGGCTCGTCGTGCGCCGTCGGCACGAGGATGCTCTTGTGCGGCGCGATCCGTACGCCCAGCACGGTCGGGGCGTACAGGTACGTCATGAAGATCAGGATGTCGTACTGCTGGTGGTGGCGCTCGAGGTAGTCGAGCAGCGCGGGGCACCAGGGGCCCTGCTGCTTCAGCCACTCCATCTCGTCGTCACGCGTGTGCTTCGACGTGAAGATCCATTCGGAGTAGCGGTTGAACGCCTCGATGTCGCGCGTGCGGGCGTTGGCGAACCGCCGGACGGTGACCCCGCGGATGCGGTCGGCTCCCTCGGGGTACTCGTTCTGCCAGGTGATGTAATCCTGCGCGCAGGTGGTCAGCACGTCCACCTGGTGCTTGGGCGCGAGCCGCTCGGCGATCAGCCGGCAGTGATACTCGGACCCGCCCAGGATCTCGGTGCCGTAACGTTGGACGATGAAGGCTATACGCATCGCAAACGCCGGGTCTGACGACCCGGCCTACATTCCAGCCAATACTTCCCGAAGTCGCGACTCGATGCGATCGGGGGCGAAATCCCGGAGCCGGCGGCGCTGGCCTTCGAGCACGCCCTCGCGCACGCCGCGATCGTACACGACCGTGCCGAGCAGCTCCGCGGCAACTTCCATGTCCTTCGGCGAAAAGAGCAGCCCGGCCCCGCCGAGCGTCTCCGGCACGGCGCCGGCCGCATACGCGACGATCGGGACGTCGGCCGCCATCGCCTCCACGAGCGGAACGCAGAAGCCCTCGTGCTCGCTGAGCGACACGTAGGCGTCGGCCCAGCGGTAGAAGGCCGCCAGGTCTTCGTCCGGCACCGGACCGGTGAACCAGAACCGGTCGGGCAGCATCTCGTACTGCTCGAGCAGCGCGCGGATCTGCGCGTAGTAGCGCGGCAGCCCGTCGTAGCGCCCGACGAAGATGAAGCGATAGTAGGCGTCCACGTACCGCTTGTAGGTCTCGGCCAGCCGGATGTGATCCTCGATCCGCTTGTTGGGGACGATGCGGCCGACGAAGAGGATGTTGATCAGGCCGTCGCCGAGAATGCGCTCGAGCGCGGGGCGCGGCGGGCCGTCCGTGATGCGCGCGGTGTTCACCGCGATCGGCATGACGCCGGTGCGCTCGAAGCCGAGCGATTCGAGCTCCTGCCGGTTGAAGTCGGAGTCGCCCAGCCCGAGGTCGACCCGTCCCGCCAGCGTCGCCAGCTCGCGCCGGCCGAGCGCCGCCAGCCTGAACAGCCCCGCGTCGTACGGCGCGAAGAACGCGGCTGGCGTGATGTTGTGGTACTGGAGGATCTTCCTGCCGCGCAGGTTCGCGAACGCCTCGGTCATCGGCGACGGCAGCGCAAAGTGAAAGATCGTCACGTCGCCCGCGGCCGCCGCCGGATCGGTGAACGGCCGCGCCTCGTCGCGCATGTCCTCGTCGATCGTCAGGGCGAAGATGTCGGAGTCGTGCCCCATCCCGCGCAGCATGCCGCGCACCGCGCGCGCGCTGTCGCCGATCGCGTCGCCGCGGTGCGCCGCCGGAACCCACTGGTGGATCCTCACCGACGTCCGGGATCCGGGGTCCGAGGTCCGGAAGACCCCGAAGCCCGCGAAGAGAGTGTTGGTTCTGCGGACGTCTGACCGCGGTCGTCGGACGCCGGCAGCGCGCGGTAGATGGCCGGACGGAACTGGCGCAGTTCTTCGAGGCGCTCCGCCTGATCGAACATCGGCCAGAAGTCGTACGGCACTTCCGGCGCGGGCCGCGGCGCGCCGGTGCGGATCCGATCGACGAAGCGCAGGAGCGTCCCGCCGAAGTCCTTCGCCAGCAGGCGCGCGAGCGCGGCGTCCTGGCTGGCCACCACCGCGTCTTCGACGTCGCCGTCGTCGAGAATCGCGGCCATCACCCTGGCGATCTCGAACGGATCCTTCGTGTCGTAGAGCACGCCGCCGCCGTCCATCGTCGCCGGCACGGCCGTGGCGGCGAACGCCATCACGGGCACCTGCTTGTAGAACGCCTCGATGAGCGGGACGCAGAAGCCCTCGTGCTCGCTGCCGCAGAGGAACAGGTCGGCGACGTCGTACAGCGCGGTCAGCTCCTCGTTCGAGACGTGTCCGAGAAAGTGCACGTCGGGTGTGCCGAGGCGCGCGACGAGGCCGTTGAGCATCGTGAGGTAGCGCTCGAAGCCGCTGTAGGAGCCGACGAGCAGCAGGCGCGAGCGCGGATTGTGCTTCGTGCGGTAGACGTGGAACGCGCGGATGACGTCCTCGAACTTCTTGTTCGGGATGACGCGCCCGACGAACATCACGTTGGTCCACCCGTCGTCGAAGCGGTCCGACGTCATCGTGTTGGGAGGCAGATCGAGGTGCGCGAAGTCGGGGACGACGGGCAGGACGCCGGTGTGGGCGAAGCCGAGATGCTCGAGCTCCTGCCGGTTGTATTCGGAGTCGCCGAGCGCGAGCTCGCAGCGCGGGATGTAGGCGGTGAGCTCGCGGCGTCCGCGGAAGCAGAGCTTCACGAGATCCTTGTGGACGCCGATGAAGTACTCGGGCGGCGTGATGTTGTGGTAGACGAGCGCCATCCGCCCCGGCAGCGCATACGCCGTCCGCGACGCGCGCGAGCCGATCGAGAAGTGATGAATGAGGACGTCTTCCGGGGCGATGGCGCCGACCATCTCGCGATAGTCGGTCGTCAGGTGCTCGAGGCGCCGATCCGCCGTCTCGACGAAGATCTCGGAGTCGTACCCGGCGTCGTGCAGCACGCGCTGGATGCCGAGCACTTCGTGGCCGATGGCGTCGCCGTAGCCGAGCGTCGCGAGCACCTGGTGGACGCGTGCGCTCACGCGCTGCGCCTCCCGGCCGACGCCCGAGATCCGACGTCCGGGGTCCGAGTGCCCCTGCTCTCACTCATGTAGCTCCCGCCTTCAGGCGGAAGCTCGAGAGCCGGGCCGGTGGGGATCCGCTCCAGAATCTCCCGTGCAGGCGCGATCTCGCGCCTCCGGCGAGCAAAGAATCCCGGGATCGGCGCGATTCTCGGGTCGCTCCGGTCTTCAGGCCGGAGGTCTGCCTTCTTCAGCCGCTCGAACATCTCCAGATACTTCCGCTCGATGACCGGCCACGCATAGTTCTGCCGGAAGAACTCGCGGCCGTTGCGGCCGAGGCGGGCGTTGAGCGGACCGTTCGATTCGAGCGAGTACAGCGCCTCGACGAACTCCTCGTAGCTCTCGTAGTAGAGCCCCGCGTTGCTGCGGATGCACTGCCCTTTGAGCACGTCGCAGCGGCCGTTGGCGAGGACGGGCTTGCCGAGCGCCCAGGCCTCGAGCGCCACCATCGACAGGCTCTCGTAGTACGACGGCATGATCAGCAGGTCGGCGGCGGCGAGCGCGTCGAACTTGTCGCGGTCGTCGAGGAACCCCAGGTGATGGATGCGGGGGTGCTTCGGGACGTCGATGATCGCCCTGCCGATCAGGACGAGGTCCATGCCGCGCGGAAACGCCGTCGCGTAGCGCTGGAAGTGCGAGAACAGTTCCCTGCACCCCTTGTTCTCGTCGATGCGCCCGATGTAGATCGCCAGCGGACGCGGGAGCTTGAACTTGCGGCGGAACCGCTGCGGATCGGTCCGGTCCGGCACGTCCGATCCCACGCCGACGACGACGCCGGGGACGGCCTGGTTGCCCGACGCGGCGTTGATCATCGCGCGCTCTTCGGGCGAGTTGTACATGAGCGCCCGGACGCCGCGGAACACGGGACCGAAGATCGACAAGGCGATCGCCGGGTCGCGCTCGGCGGTCGGCACGATGACGGCCTTCTCGGGGATGCGCCGCGCCAGGTGCCACGAGTGGTAGTAGCGCGCGCTGAAGAGGACGGCGAAGTCGAGATTCGGCGCCGCCTGCTCGATGTAGTTCAGGAGCGCGGGGCTCGCGGGTCCCTCGCTTTCGAGCCAGCCCAGCTCGTCGGCGATCGAGTGGGTCTTCTCGAAGACGCGGACCGATCGCCGGCCGAAGTCGTCGGGCTTGCGCTCGTGCGCGACGGGGAAGCGGCGGACGGCGATGCCGTTGACCTGCTCGACGCCGGCCGGCAGCTCGTTCCTCCACGTCACGTAGTCGCGCGCGCACGTCGTCACGACTTCGACCGAGGCGTGGCGCGACAGACGTTCGGCGACGTAGCGCGCGTGCTGCTCCGCGCCGCCGTTGATGTCCGCGCCGTAGCGCTGGACGACGATCGCCAGCTTCATTCCGACGGCGGTTCTGTGCCGGACGCCTGTCGCGGTTCGGACGGCTGGCTGCTGTCGAGGCGATCGGCCGAGGTCCGGGCCCCGACGTCCGGCGTCCGGTCGGCGTCCGGGGTCCGAGGTCCGAGGTCCGACGTCCGGGCCCCGAGGTCCGGCGTCCGGTCAACGTCCGGGGTCCGCGGCACGAAGTCCGACGGCCGGTCTCGTGGTTGTTCGAACGGCTGTGCGCCGGTGTCGCCGGCCGTGCTGGCCGGCGAGTCGTCACCGGCTTCGTCGTGGCCACCCGCTTCGACGTCGGCATCCGGCCCACGGCCGTCGGGCCTCGGGCCCCGGTCGTCTGCACCACCGCGGCGGCGGCCACGGCGGCGGCGACGGCGGGAGCGGCGCTCGTTGCCGTCGTTGTCGAACGCGTTCTGGCCCGGCTGCGACGGTTCGACGCCTGGCTGGCCCGGGATTGGTTGACTCGGTGCAGTCTGCCCTGGGCCTGGCTGACCCTGGCCTGGCTGACTCGCACTCGCGGGATCTGCGGGACGCGGACCCTGGCCCGGCTGTCCCTGCTGGCCCTGGTGCCGCGGCTGGCCCTGGTGTCCCTGCTGCCGCTGATCGCGGCGCTGATCGTGACGCTGATCGCCCCGTTGATCGTGCCGCTGGTCGCGCCGGCCGCGATCGTGCTGGCCGGTCGGCGGCTGCAGCGGCGCGGCGACGCCGGGACGGTACTGGACGACGCCTTCGAGGGCGCGCGCGCGGCGCTCGTCGAAGTCGAGCCGGCTGGCGATCGACTCGAGGCGCATCTTGAGCGTCTTCACTTCGAGCGTGCTGCGCGTCACCTCGACGACGAGGTTGTGGATCACCTCGTAGTGCAGCGCGTCGAGCTGCTCGCGCTTCGCCCATCGCTCGGCGTTCCGCTGGTTCAGGTCCGCCTGGATGTGCAGCGCCTGGATCAGCGGGTTCGGGTTGAAGAGCATCTTGAGGAGCGGCCGCAGCAGCGAGCGGATCCACTTGATCGGGCCGCGGTGCGTCTCGTACAGCGTGTCCTCGCCGAACGCGTAGTTGGGCGCCGGCGCCGCGGGCGTGCTGACGCGGCGGTATTCCTCGAGCAGGCCCGAGCGCACGCCCTTCGGATCGATGAACTTCTCGAGCTTGACGCTGGCCAGCTCGCGGATCTCTTCCTCGGTGTAGTCGACCCCGCGCTTCTCGCGGATGCGCGAGCGGATCTGCTTCATGATCTGCTCGACGTCGACGTTGTCCGAGCGGACGGAAAAATCAGACATGTGTGGATTCCTTCATGGCTTCCCTGCGATCGCCGCCCCGCGCCTGACGCATGCGCTTGCTCAGGAACTCGGGGGCCTGTGTGATGCAGGTGCCCAGGATGGCGAAGGACCGGACGAGCGCCTTGCCGCCGGTCAGCTTGATTTCCGCGCCCTCGTCGCCCACCTGCGGATAGCCGTTCGCATCGGGGGTCGCCGTCTCCCAGTTGCGGAACAGCCTGCCCCACGGGCTCGCGAGGACGTCGCGCATCATGCGCTTGGCGTTGAACGGATACCAGAAGCTGTCGTGGTAGATCACGCTCGCGATGTAGGCCCAGGGCGCCAGCACCGTCTTGAGCGACCACTCGATCGGCTTCTTGAAGGGGCCCCAGTAGATCTTGTGCTGCATCCGCGAGGCGAACGTCATCTTCTTGAACGGCCCCACGAAATGCCAGTTCTCGCGTCCGGCCTCCTGGTCGCCGACGATCTCGATCTCGCGCGGATCGCCGCAGCCGAGCCCCATCTCGTGCGCCATCCGGATGAACTTGATGTTCATCGGATCCAGTCCCATCAGCTTGGCCGCGACGGCGTCGATGGCGACCTGGTCTTCGCTCGCCAGGATCACGTTCTTGACGTGCGGCAGCATGCAGCGCGGACCGGGACCGTCGCCGGCGAACGTGCCGTCCATGACCGCGAAGATCCCGCGGTGGATCTTCTTCTGGATCATCAGCAGATCAACGAGCGTCTCGTGGATCACCGGATGCGTCCAGTGCCGGTGCTCGTTGAGCAGTCCGCCGAACGCATTCTTCATCGCCCCCGTCGTCGTCGTGAAGATGTGCGTCTTCACCGTCGGCAGGTGGATGATGTTCTCCCCGATGAAGCGCCGCGGGATCATGAACCCCTTCGGGTAGACCTCGTTGAGGCAGGTGAACTTCTTCGTCAGGTCGCCGACCGCCTCGCGCACGTCCATCCACTCTTCGGTCTCGTAGATGTGGATGTTGCGCAGGCCGTGCGCCTGGATGACGTTCACCTGCTTGTTCTCGGTCTCCCCCAGGTGCGCGTCGATGACGACCGTACGGTTGTGGCATGCGTGAATCAGATCCGGCTTGTAGCCGTCCTGCTTCATCGCGCGGATCACCCCTTCGAGCTGCCAGGGCGTCGTCGAGGACGAGGGGAAGAAGAAGTGCCACGAGATGTTGATCTTCAGCCCGGTGTCGGCGTCCTTCGCGACGACGTCCTGGTACCCGGCGAGGTTCATCAGCTCGTGATAGTCGCGCAGCACGGTGGCGGGCGACGTCTTCAGAATGGCGACTTTGGATTTGGGCATTACGTGGCACTGCCGGCGGCGGCATAGACGATGGCGGCGACGGAGACGGCCCACAGCGCGACGCACGCGAGCAGCGGGCGATCGTTCTGCAGCAGATCCGACGGGCTGCCGCCGCCTTCCTTCTGGTGAACGAGGTAGAGATACCGGAAGATCCCGTAGAGCGGGAACACGAGCGTCAGTCCGAGATAGCTCGTGTGGAACTTCTGGATCGTCTCGGGACTGATGGTGTAGATCACGTACGAGACCAGCGTCGACGCGGTGACGACGCCGATCATCTGGTCGAGCAGGTACGGGCTGTATTCCTGCAGGATCGGGCGATGGCTCGTGGCGCCGTCGGCGAGCAGCACCAGCTCGTGGCGCCGCTTGCTCAGCGCGAGGAACAGCGCGAGCAGCAGGATGAGGATCAGCAGCCAGTGGCTGATCGGGACGTCGATCGCCAGCGCGCCGCCCGCCGCGCGCAGGACGAACCCGATCGCGACGATCAGCACGTCGATGATGACGACGTGCTTGAGGGGGCCCGAGTAGAGCCCGTTCAGCGCGACGTAGGTCACCGCGACGGCGGCGAACGCCGGACGCAGCAGGTAGGCGGCGGTCATCGCGCCGATGAACAGCACGACGGCGGTCGCGATCGCCAGCGACGGCGACACCGCGCCGGAGGCGATCGGGCGGTGACGCTTGATCGGATGCTGCCGATCGTTCTCGCGATCGGCGACGTCGTTGATCAGGTAGACGACGCCCGAGAGGGCGCAGAAGACGAAGAAGGCGCCGATCGCCTGCGCGATGGCGGGCGGATCCACGAACGCCGGGTGGCCGGCGCGCTGTCCGAAGAGCAGCGCGCCGAACACGAACAGGTTCTTGGTCCACTGCGCCGGGCGCAGAGACACGAAGAGGCTCAGCGCGGTCGACCGGTCGGTCTCAGCCTGGTTCGTGATGGGTAGTGTGCTGTGCGCCATGCGCAAGTAGCCGCGTGGCGGGCCCGGCGCGCGCGGGGCGCGCCACTGGCATTACTTGAAGCTGTTCAGCGCGTCCGGTTCGGTGTCGTAGGTCTCGAACACGGTGAGCAGCTTCGTGATCGCCAGGAGATCCGTGATCCGCTTGGTCAGGTTCAGCAGCTTCAGCTTGCCCCCCTGACGGCTGACGGTCGTATATGTGCGGACGATTTCGCCCAGGCCCGCCGAATCGATGTAGGGAACGGCTTCGAGATTCAGGACCAGCTTCTTGCGATCCTGCTGGATCAGCGAATTGATCTTGTCCTTGAGGAGCTCGTCGCCCTCGCCGAGCGTCATCTTCCCCTTCAGGTCGAGAATCGTCACTCCGTCGACGACTCGTTCCTCGATCTGCATGTTATCGAGCCTCCGTCCCTACAGTTTCGACGTAAAAAAGACCCGCCAGCGTACTACGGGCCTCGCAAAAGTGTCAAATATTCAGCGGTTTGCCGGCTGTCGACGACGGAAACGTAACCGCCGTCGGCCTGGCGAACACACCGCCGGTTCGCCGCATCCTCTTTAGACACCGCTTTCGACGCCGCGCCGACTCGACTTCAGGGTTGTCGCGTACTGATGGGGCTGCTACAGTAAAGGTCTCCCAAAAAACGGCCCTGGTGGGGGCTGTTCGTTATCCGGTGAGCTTCGGCTTCCCCAGCCGCTGCGGGCTCACGATCGCTGCGAGTCGTACAAAAATGAGGGAATCCCGTCAGGGCGCCGTCCAGGGGCGGAGTGTGCCCGACCGCGTCAACGTGCGCGCGTCGGCCGTAAGAATCGCCGTCGGCGCGCTCCTCGGCTGGGGCGTCGTCACGGCGGGCCAGGCGCCGCCGGCAGGGTTCGCGCCGGCGTTCGAGCCGCCGAGGGTCGCCAAGGAGACGATCGCCGCCGCCCTTCGGGCCAACCGCGATGCGAAGCGCCGCCCGGCGTTCACCGTGACGATGGGCGCGGCCGGCCAAGCGGCGCCGCTGACGGCGACGCTGCGCGATGCGTTGACGGGTGACGCGAACGCGGACGGACAGGCCGGCCCCGGCGACACGCTCACCTACACCGCGACGATCGCCGCCAATGGCGCCGATGCGACCGGCGTCAACTTCAGCGCGCCGCTGGATCCCAACACGACGCTCGTCCCGGGATCGCTGCGCGCGACGCCGGTGTCGCTCAACGACACGTACGCGGCGAACCAGAACACGCCGCTCACGCAGCCGGCGGCGACCGGCGTCCTCGCCAACGACTTCGCCGGTCTGCCCGCCGCGACGGTCACGGCGTTCCAGAATCCGACGCCGCATAGCGGCGCGGTGATCGTCGCCGCGGATGGCGGCTTCACCTACACGCCGGCCTCCGGATACACCGGCCCCGACACGTTCACCTACACGATCACCAACGCGAACGGCGCATCCACCGCGACCGTCGCGATCGACGTGCGCCTGCCGGCGTCCGCCGTGGACGACGCCTACAACGCGACGAGGGACGTCGCGCTCTCCGTGCCGGCGCCCGGCCTGCTGGCGAACGACCTCGGCATTCCGGCGCCGGCGGTGACCGCGGCGACGATCGCGACCACACAGGGCGGCAGCGTCACGATGCTCGCGGATGGCGCCTTCAGCTACACGCCGCCGGCCGGTTTCGTGAGCCCGCCGCAGGACACGTTCACCTACGAGATCTCCAACACGGCGGGCACGTCCAGCGCGACCGTGCGCATCACCGTCGACGCGGCGCCCGCGGTGGCCGCGCGCGCGCCTGCCGCCGGCGCGACCGGCGTCGCGACCGACGCCAACGTCAGCATCACCTTCAGCGAGCCCGTGACCGTGACGGCGAACGCGTTCGTGCTCGCGTGTCCCGCCGG
>Ga0075362_10000229_pt1 | contig 15648 bp, 18 predicted proteins | sample EndMetdeltDD1762_FD_71397 | JGI IMG/M metagenome (GOLD analysis project Ga0075362, IMG submission 71397) | Populus endosphere microbial communities from Tennessee, USA - Endosphere MetaG P. deltoides DD176-2 | ecosystem: Host-associated > Plants > Roots > Endosphere | place: USA: Tennessee...
CCCATCCCCAGCGAAAGGAGCCCTCAATGAATCTGACGATCAGCGGCCATCACCTCGATGTCACTCCGGCCCTGCGCGAGTACGTGCTAACCAAGTTGGACCGGATCACCCGCCACTTCGACCAAGTGGTCGACATCAGTGTGCTGCTGTCGGTGGAGAAGCTGAAGGAAAAGGAACGCAGACAGAAAGCCGAGGTCACGCTGCACGTGAAAGGCAAGGACATCTTCGTCGAGCAGTGCAACGAAGACCTGTACGCCGCGATCGACCAGTTGATGGACAAGCTAGACCGCCAGGTCTGCCGACACAAGGACCGGGTGCAGGACCATCACCACATGGCGCCCAAGCGCATCGACGCCACACCGGCCTGAGCAGGCGGCGCCCCGGCAAAGCGGCCTGCGGGCCGCTTTTTCATGCCCGCATCCGTTGCTGCGAGGCAGCAACTGCCGCACATTCCACCCGACCTGGGGGCTCTGTAAGCCCCGTGCCAGCCTCATGCGTTTCATAATTCATGATGCTGTCAAACGCGACAGTCGACCGATCGGCGCCGAAGGCGCGCCCACTAGCCCGAGCACACAGATGAATCGCCTCGCTGCCATCCTCCCGGCCGCCAATGTGCTGGTCGACGTCGACGCCACCAGCAAGAAGCGCGCGTTCGAGCACGCCGGTCTGGTATTCGAGAACCAGCACGCGATCGCCCGCGCGACCGTCACCGACAACCTGTTCGCCCGCGAACGCCTCGGCTCGACCGGGCTCGGGCACGGCGTGGCGATCCCGCACGGCCGCATCAAGGGGCTGAAGAACCCGCTCGCTGCCGTGCTGCGGGTTCAGCAGCCGATCCCGTTCGACGCCCCGGACGACGAGCCGGTCAGCCTGCTGATCTTCCTGCTCGTGCCGGAGGCGGCAACCCAGCGGCATCTGGAGATCCTGTCCGAGATTGCCGAGATGCTCTCGGACCGCGAACTGCGCGAACGCCTCAAGACCGAGGGCGACGCCGAGGCGGTGCATCGGCTGATCGCAAACTGGGAACCGCTGAAGTCGGTCGCCTGAGGCCCAAGGGCCATTCCAGCCGTTCGGGCACACTGCGCGGGTGAAGCCTACTGTTATCAGCGCCGAGGCGCTGTTCGAAGAACACCGCCCGATCCTCGAGTGGGAATGGATCGCCGGGCACGCCCACCCGGAGCGCAAATTCGACGAAGCGGCCATCCGCAGCGCCCAGTCGGCGGCCGACCTGGTCGGCTACCTGAACTACATCCACCCGTACCGGGTGCAGATCGTCGGGCGCCGCGAGGTTGCGTACCTGAACCAGTGTTCCGACGACGTGGCCGAGCGCCGCATCTCGCGCATCGTGACGCTCGAGCCGCCGGTGCTGATCGTCGCCGATGGCGAAGCGCCGTCGGACAAGCTGGTGGCGCTGTGCGACCGCGCGGAGATTCCGCTGTTCGCGACGAAGGAGTCGGCAGGACACGTCATCGACGTCGTGCGCAGCTACCTGAGTCAGCACTTCGCCGAGCGCACCACCCGCCATGGTGTCTTCATGGACATTCTCGGCGTGGGCGTGCTGATTACCGGCGAATCGGGCCTCGGCAAGAGCGAACTGGGCCTCGAGCTGATCTCGCGCGGCCACGGGCTGGTGGCCGACGATGCGGTCGACCTGTACCGCGTGTCGCAAACCTCGCTCGAGGGCCGTTGTCCCGACCTGCTGCTGAACCTGCTCGAGGTGCGCGGCATCGGCCTGCTCGACATCAAGGCGATCTTCGGCGAGACCGCGGTACGGCGAAAGATGCGCCTGAAGCTGATCGTCCACCTGGTGCGCAAGGAGACGATGGACCGCGAGTTCGAGCGCCTGCCCTACGAGCCGCTCAACGAGGAAATCCTCGACGTGCCGGTGCGCAAGACCGTGATCGCTGTCGATGCCGGCCGCAACCTCGCGGTGCTGGTCGAGGCGGCGGTGCGCAACACGATCCTGCAGCTGCGCGGGATCGATACCTACAAGGAATTCATCGAGCGCCACGCGAAGGCGATGCTGAAGCCGGAGTGAAAGGCAGCGTCAGCGCCGGACGAGCGCCGGGCCGCTCCCGAGCCTGTCCTGAGCCCCGGCGCACAGCGCCAGCGGACTGTCACTTGGCTCTGTGAGGGCAGTTCTTCTTCGTGCAGGTGGCGTACAGCGCCAGCGCATGGTCGTGCAGCTCGAAGCCCCGCGTCTGCGCAATCGACCGCTGACGCTTCTCGATCTCGGCGTCGAAGAACTCCTCGACCCGGCCGCAGTCGATGCACACGAGGTGGTCGTGGTGCTTGCCCTCGTTGAGCTCGAACACCGCCTTGCCGGTCTCGAAGTGGGTGCGCGAAAGGATGCCGGCCTGCTCGAACTGCATCAGCACCCGGTAGACCGTGGCGAGGCCGACGTCTGCGCCTTCGGCGAGCAGCATCTTGAATACGTCCTCGGCGCTCATGTGGCGCTGCTCGGTCTTCTGGAAGATCTCCAGGACCTTGATACGCGGCAGCGTAGCCTTCAGTCCGCTGCTTTTCAGTTCGTCCGCGTGGGTCATGCGATTTCGGCGCCCGAAGGCCTGCCGCTAGAATGAACCACATCATATCGAGGTTGGCGCCCGCTGCCGGTGCCGCGCCCATCAGCACAGCCATGCGTTCCGATCTTTTCGCCCCCGGGCGCGCCGCCGTTGCCGCGCTGCTCATCGCATCGGCAGGGCTCGGCGGTTGCCAGTCGATGCTGCAGTCCTCGGACAGCTTCCTCGGCGTGATCACGCCGTACAAGGTCGAGATCGTCCAAGGCAACGTGATCACGAAAGAGCAGGCCGCCCTGGTCAAGCCCGGCATGACACGCTCCCAAGTGCGCGACGTGCTCGGCTCGCCGCTGCTGACCGACGTGTTCCACGCCAACCGGTGGGACTATGTATTCACGATCCGCCGCCAGGGCGCCGAACCGCAGAACCGCAAGGTGGTGGCGCTCTTCGAGGGCGACGCGCTGAAGAGCCTGGACACCGGCGGCGAGCTTCCGGGCGAACACGACTTCGTGGCGTCGATCGACACCTTCAAGACCTCCCGAAATGCGCCGCCGCTGGTGCTGACCGACGAGCAGCTGAAGGCGTTGCCGGCCCCCACGCCGGTCGCCCCGACCCAGGTCGAGCCGACAGGGCCGGCCCGCACGTACCCCCCGCTCGAGCCGACGTCATGAGCGGTGGCGCCCCGAGCACCGCCACCTTGCGAATCACGGTGGCTGGGGCATCCGGCCGCATGGGGCGGATGCTGATCGAGGCCGTTCTCGGCGCTCCCGACCTGCGCCTGCATGGCGCACTCGACGTCGCGGGCAGCCCGGCGCTCGGCCAAGATGCCGCCGCGTTCCTCGGCCGCGACAGCGGTATCGCCATCACCGACGACCTGACCCGTGGCCTGACCGGCACCGACGTGCTGATCGACTTCACACGTCCCGCCGGCACGCTCGCGCACCTCGCGCGCTGCAGCGAGCTCGGCGTCAAGGCAGTGATCGGCACGACCGGCTTCGACGACGCGCAGAAGGCCCAGATCGCAGCGTTCGCACGCCACACCGCGATCATGACCGCGCCAAACATGAGCGTCGGCGTCAACGTGGTGTTTCAGCTGCTCGCGAGCGCCGCGCGAGCGCTGCACGAGGGTTACGACATCGAGATCATCGAAGCCCACCATCGCCACAAGGTCGATGCGCCGAGCGGCACCGCGCTGAAGATGGGCGAAGTTGTCGCGGCGGCACTCGGGCGCGACCTGAAGGACTGCGCGGTCTACGGGCGCGAAGGCGTGACCGGAGAGCGCGATCCGTCGACCATCGGCTTCGCCACCGTGCGCGGCGGCGACATCGTCGGCGACCACACGGTGCTGTTCGCCGGCACCGGCGAACGCATCGAGATCACCCATCGCTCGAGCAACCGCACCGCCTACGCGCAAGGCAGCCTGCGCGCGGCTCGTTTCCTGGCCGACAAGGCAACCGGGCTGTTCGGCATGAACGACGTGCTCGGCATTGCCTGAGATGAGCGGCTTTGCCCAGTTCTGGACGCAGGGCGACCTGATCACCCGCAGCGTCGCGGCGCTGCTGCTGCTGATGTCGGTCAGCGCCTGGGTCGTGATTCTCTGGAAGGGCTGGCTGCTGCAACGCGTGCGCAACGACATCGAGCGCGCGGTCCCGGCATTCTGGGCCGCTCCTTCACTGGACGGCGGACGCGACCAGCTCGCCGCATTCGACCGCGAAAATGCGTTGCAGCCGCTGCTGGCCGCGGCGATGGCGGCACCGGCCGGGCAGACGCTCGAAGCCAAGGGCCACGCCGATTCGCAGCTGACGCGCCGCCTGCGCGACGCGCTGCACGGCGTCCTCGAGCAGCTCCAGTTCGGCCAGGTATTGCTCGCATCGATCGGCAGCACGGCGCCGTTCATCGGGCTGTTCGGCACCGTCTGGGGCATCTACCACGCGCTGATCAGCATCTCGACGGCCGGATCGATCACGATCGAGCGCGTGTCGGGCCCGGTCGGCGAGGCGCTCGTGATGACCGCGGCAGGTCTCGCGGTCGCGATCCCCGCCGTGCTCGCCTACAACGTCTTCGGCAAGCTCGTCGGCTCGTGCGAAGCCGACCTCGAAGGCTTCGCACATGACCTGCGCGAGATGATCATGGACAGTTCCACGTCGAACTGAGCAAGCCAATGGCCTTCGGTCGTCTCGAACGCGTGAACCGGCCAGCGCCGATGAGCGACATCAACATGACGCCGCTGATCGACGTGATGCTGGTGCTGCTGGTGATCTTCATGATCACCGCGCCGCTGATGACCTCGAGCCTGAAGCTCGACCTGCCGAAGGCCGAGGGCGCGAAGCCGAACGAGGCGCCGCAGTTCATCAGCGTCGCGATCGATCCTCAGGGCAAGCTGTACTTCGGCGAGGAAGCCGTCGAAACCGCGGCGTTCGCGCAGCGCATCGCCGAGACGGCACGCAACAACCCGCGCACCGAGGTGCAATTGCGCGCCGACACGACCGTTCCATACGGCCGGGTCGCCGAGCTGATCGACATGGTGCAGAAGGCGGGGCTGAACCGGATCGGCTTCGTCACGGCGCCGCCTGGCGCCAGCAAGCCCTGAGCCTCGATCGTCGCTTGCAGCGGTCGAGTCAGTCGACCCGCTCGGTACCGGTGATCAGCGCGACGAAGCGCTCGATCCCGATGTTGCCACCCGACAGCGTGACGCCGACACGGCGACCCCGGAATTGCTCGCGATGGTGCATCAGCGCCGCAAGCGCACATGCGCCGGAGGGTTCGAGCACGACCTTCATGCGCTCGAACACAAAGCGCATGGCCTCGACGACGACCGGGTCCGGCACCGCGAGCACGTCCTTCACCATCGCGCGGATCACCTCGAACGGCTGAAGGCCGACAGCCTGCGTCTGCTGGCCGTCGCAGATCGTTCGCGGCACGTCGATCGAGACGATTTCGCCGCGCCGCAGCGACTGCTGCATGTCGTTGCCGCGCTCCGGTTCGGCACCGTAGACGGCAATGTTCGGCAGCAAGTGCCTGGCCGCGACGGCGCAGCCCGACAGCAGCCCACCGCCGCCGGCACAGACGACCAACGCATCGAGCGCACCGACTTCCTCGATCAGCTCGAGCGCCGTGGTGCCCTGCCCAGCCATCACCGGCAGATGGTCGTAAGGCGGAATCAGCGCGGCGCCGCGCTCGTCGACGAGCGCCTTCGCGATCGCCGCGCGGTCTTCCTTGTAGCGGTCGTAGAGCACCACCTCGGCGCCATAGCCGCGCGTCGCGGCGAGCTTCAGCGCCGGTGCGTCGTGGGGCATCACGATCGTCGCGCGGCAGCCGTGCAGCTGCGCCGCGAGAGCGACCGCCTGCGCATGGTTGCCCGACGAAAACGCGACCACCCCGCGATCGCGCTCAGCGTCGCTGAGCACGTTCACCGAGTTGTAGCCGCCGCGAAACTTGAACGCTCCCATGCGCTGCAGGTTCTCGGCCTTCATGAACACCTGCATCCCGAGCAGCGTGTCGAGGGTGCGCGACGTCAGCACCGGCGTGCGATGGGCGACACCCTTGAGCCGTGCGGCCGCGGACTGGACTTGCGAGAACTCGAGCATGTCGATGGACCTCAGGCAGCATGGGTAGGCGATGACGCAGCGCGGATTCTGCCCCGCACGCGGTGCGCAAGCGCGCGCAGCGCCGCGAGAGCCGCGAGCGCCGAATCGGGCCCCGCAAGCGAAGGCTCGATCAGCACGTCGGCGCCAGCCTCGCTGCTCAGCGTGACCCAGCCGGTGCGCTGCACGATGAAAGGCAAGCCCGGGCACAGGGTCGACACGGCGCGCAGCATGGTCTCGGCCAGCCATTGCGCAGGCGCTTCGATGCGCAGCGTACCGGCCAGGGCAGTGATTCGACTGCCACGCGCCAGCCTGCGAAGCTCGGTCTGGCCGGGCTGGATCCGGCGCCTGTGGGTTGTGTGGTCGTTCATTCGATGGCCTCGCTGTCGTCGGGACGGGATGACGGCAAGGTTAGAAGGCGCAGCCCGATCGAAACAGGCACACAGCGCGGTCATCTGTGCCGGATCAGCAAGGAGATCGACGGCCTGTTATGGTCGAGTCTCAGGCCAACTGTTCCGGCGCCCCGGGCGCGGTGCCGTGCATCATCCGACGATGGACCCGTCAAGCGCATCACAACCGCTCTACCGACGCCTCGCGCTGCATTACCGCGGCGCGATCGACAGCGGCGTGCTCGCGGCTGGCGCGCGCATGCCGTCGGTGCGGGCAATGACGCGGCTGCACCGCGTGAGCCTGTCGACCGCACTGCAGGCCTGCCGCAGCCTCGAAGGCGACGGCCTGCTCGAAGCACGCCCGCGTTCGGGCTACTTCGTCCGCAAGCCACGCCGCAATGCCCTGCCCGACGCCTGCGAGCCCGACCTGACGCGCCCGCTCGACCCGGCACAGTACGTCGGCATCCACGATCGGGTGTCGTCGTTCGTCGCGACCAACGAGACGCATCCGGTCGCTGCCGACTTCGCGATCGCCTGCGCCGCGGCTGACGCCTACCCGGCCGAGGATCTGAAGAACCTCGCACTTCGCGCGCTGCGGCGCGCGCCCGAGATCCTCGTCGAAACCGCCTCGTCGGCCGGCGACCCGGCCCTGCGCAGCGCGCTGGCGCGCCGCGCGCTCGACTCGGGCATGCGCCTGACCAGCGCCGACATCCTCGTCACCCAGGGCTGCATCGAGGCGCTGAACGTCGCGCTGCGCGCGGTCGCGCAGCCGGGCGACACGGTCGCCGTCGAGTCGCCGACCTACTACGGCTTGCTGCAGGTGCTCGAAAGCCTGGGCCTGCGCGCGCTCGAGATCCCGACCAGCCCACGCAGCGGCCTGTCGGTCGACGCGCTCGAACTCGCGCTGCGTACCCATCCTGGCATCAAGGCGGTGGCGGTGGTTCCCAATTTCCAGAACCCGCTGGCCAGCGTGATGCCCGACGACCAGAAGCAACGCCTGGTTGCGCTGTGCGAGCAGGCCGACGTCGCGCTGATCGAGGACGACACCTACGGCGCGCTGAGCGACGACAACGCCACGCTCTCGTCGCTGAAGACCTGGGACCGCAGCGGCAACGTGATCCACTGCGCGTCGCTGCGCAAGACGCTGGCGCCTGGCATGCGGGTCGGCTGGGTCAGCGGCGGGCGCTGGCAGCCGCGCATCCAGATGCTGAAGTTCGCGCAGAGCCGCGCGAACGACGCGCTCGCGCAGCGCACGGTCGGCGAATTCATTGCCTCGCCTGCGTACGACAGGCACCTGGTGCGCCTGCGCCGCGCACTGCGCAGCCAGCGCGAGCAGACGGCCGAGGCGATTGCCGCGCATTTCCCCGCCGGCACGCGCTCGAGCATGCCGCAGGGCAGCATGATGCTGTGGGTCGAGCTGCCGCAGCGAGTGTCGAGCCTGCGCCTGTTCGACACCGCGCTCGCCCACGGCATCCGCATCGTCCCGGGCTCGCTGTTCTCGAACTCCGACCGCTACGACCACTTCATGCGGATCGGCTGCGGCCTCGCGTTCTCGCGCGAGCACGACCAGGCGCTGCGGCGGCTCGGCGAGATGGTGGAGCGCGCCGCGCGCTGACGCTCAACCCTCGTAGCCGATGCGCTTCTGCAGCGCGGCCCAGCCCGAGTCGCCGAGTTCGCGCAGTGTGCGGATGTTGGCCTCGTAGATCGTCTGGGCTTGCGGGAACGCCTCGACCGCACGCTCCACGCTGTCTTCGCGCAGCAGATGCAGGGTCGGGTATGGGGCGCGGTTGGTCGCGTTGTCGAGGTCGTCGGGCGCGGTGCCGGCAAACTGATAGCGCGGATGAAAGCTCGCGATCTGGATCGTGCCCTCCAGGTCGAGCGCGACGACCGCGGCATCGGCGTCGTCGAGAAACTCGTTGAAGTCGTCGAACCCGGCGAACTGGTCCGGCACGACGAGCAGCGTGGTTTCGGTCTTGTTCGAGTCGGTTTCGACCAGCAGGCGCAACTCGGCTCGCAGTTCTTCGAGCAGGCTCGCCGGGTCGCGGCTGGCGCTGACTACGCAGCGCACCTGGCCCTTGACCCACGGCGCCTTCGCGAACGGGCACAGATTCAGCCCGATGACCGCGTGCTCGACCCAGGCCAGCGTGCGGGCCGCCACCGCGCTGCCGGATTGGTGCGTCGTGGGCGGCACGTCGCGGGGTTCGTCGTCGGCTGGAGCCATGTACTTCCTTGCTGGCCTACCGGGCGTGGGGCGGCCGCCAGTGTACGGCGGTGCGCGCCTGGCGAGGGCTCGTCGCGGGCCGGTTCCTATAATCGTTCGAATCATCGAATGCGCGCAGCGCCCACCATGAACCCCGACTTCAAACCCGACGAGATCGAGCGCACCGCGCAGGCCGCTTGGGCCGCCGCCGACGCGTACCGCGTGCGCGAAGATTCCTCGAAGCCGAAGTTCTACGCCTGCTCGATGCTGCCGTACCCGAGCGGCAAGCTGCACATGGGCCACGTGCGCAACTACACGATCAACGACATGCTCACGCGCCAGCTGCGCATGAAGGGCATGAACGTGCTGATGCCGATGGGCTGGGATGCCTTCGGCCTGCCGGCCGAGAACGCCGCGATCGACAAGAACATCGCTCCGGCCCAATGGACGCGCGACAACATCGCCGACATGAAGTCGCAGATGCAGCCGCTCGGGCTGGCGTTCGACTGGTCGCGCGAAATCGCGACCTGCGATCCGAGCTACTACAAGTGGAACCAGTGGTTCTTCCTGAAGATGCTCGAAAAGGGCATTGCCTACCGCAAGACCCAGGTCGTCAACTGGGACCCGGTCGACCAGACCGTGCTCGCCAACGAGCAGGTCGAGAACGGGCGCGGCTGGCGCAGCGGCGCGCTGATCGAGAAGCGCGAGATCCCGGGCTACTACCTCGCCATCACGAAGTACGCCGACGAGCTGCTCGACAACGTCGCCGACCCGAAGGCGCCCGGCTTCCTGGCCGGCTGGCCCGAGCGGGTGCGGCTGATGCAGGAGCACTGGATCGGCAAGAGCGAAGGGGTGCGCTTCGCGTTCACGCACCAGATCCGCGGCACCGACGGCCACCTGATCGACGACGGCAAGATGTGGGTCTTCACGACCCGCGCCGACACGATCATGGGCGTGACCTTCTGCGCCGTCGCGCCGGAACACCCGCTGGCGCTGCATGCGGCCCACGGCAACCCGGCCATCACCGCGTTCATCGACGAGTGCCGCCACGGCGGCACCACTGAGATCGAACTCGCGACGCAGGAAAAGAAGGGCGTGCCGACCGGGCTGTTCGTCGAGCATCCGCTGACGCACGAAAAGATTCCGCTGTGGATCGGCAACTACGTGCTGATGGCCTATGGCGACGGCGCTGTGATGGGCGTGCCGGGCCACGACGAGCGCGATTTCGCGTTCGCGAAGAAGTACGGCCTCGAGATCCTGCAGGTCGTGCACGTCGACGGCGAGCCGCACTACACCTACGACCATTGGCAGGACTGGTACGCGCTGAAGGACACGAGCGGCGAGCGCGCGGTCACGATCAATTCCGACAACTACAGCGGCCTGGCCTACCAGGTCGCGATCGATGCGGTCGCGGCCGCGCTCGAACATCGCCACCTCGGCGGCAAGAAGACGACCTGGCGGCTGCGCGACTGGGGCATCAGCCGGCAACGCTACTGGGGTACGCCGATCCCGATCATCCATTGCGATGCGTGTGGAACCGTCCCGGTGCCCGAGAAGGACCTGCCCGTCGTCCTGCCCGAAGACCTGATCCCGGACGGTTCCGGCAATCCGCTCAACAAGTCGGCGGCATTCCTGAACGTCGCCTGCCCGAAGTGCGGCAAACCGGCGCAGCGCGAGACCGACACGATGGACACCTTCGTCGATTCGGCCTGGTACTACATGCGCTACGCGTGCCCGGACAGCCACGGCGCGATGGTCGATGCCCGCAACGACTACTGGATGCCGATGGAGCAGTACATCGGCGGCATCGAGCATGCCGTGCTGCACCTGCTGTATGCCCGTTTCTGGACCAAGGCGATGCGCGACCTCGGCCTCGTGAAGATCGGCGAGCCGTTCACCAAGCTGTTCACGCAGGGCATGCTGCTGAACGAGTCGTTCTACCGCGAAACGGCCGATGGCGGCGGCGAGGCCAATGGCGAAGGCAAGAAGCAGTGGTACTACCCGAGCGAGGTGAACGTCCAGTACGACGACAAGGGCCACCCGATCGGCGCGACCTTGATCGCTGACGGACTGCCTGTTTCGCTCGGCGGCATCGAGAAGATGTCGAAGTCGAAGAACAACGTGGTCGAGCCGCGCGACATCATCAAGAAGTTCGGCGCCGACACCGCGCGGCTGTTCACGATGTTCGCGGCACCGCCCGATCAGAGCGCGACCTGGTCCGACTCGGGCGCCGAGGGCGCCTATCGCTATCTGCGCCGTCTGTGGGCTTTCGCGACCAAGAACGCCGACCGCATCCACAGCGCCGGCGCGAACGCAGCCGGCGCGAGCGGGGCGGCGAAGGATCTGCGCCGCGAGGTTCACCTGCTGCTGCGCCAGATCAGCCACGACTACGACCGGCTGCAATACAACACGGTCGTCTCGGGTGCGATGAAGCTGTTGAACGCGCTCGAAGGCGCGAAGCTGGGCGACGGCGCCGCAGCGACGGCGCCGACCGACGCCGCCGTGCTGCGAGAAGGCCTGGGCATCCTGCTGCGAGCCTTGTATCCGGCCGCGCCGCACGTCACGCACGTGCTGTGGAACGAGCTCGGCTACGCCAAGCTGCATGGCGAGTTGCTCGACACGCCATGGCCGCAGGTCGACGAAGCGGCGCTGCGGCAAAGCGAGATCGAGCTGATGCTGCAGGTCAACGGCAAGCTGCGAGGCAGCATCAAGGTACCGGCCGACGCGGGCAAGCACACGATCGAACACGCGGCGCTGCACAGCCCCGACTTCATCAAGTTCGCCGAGGGCAAGCGGGCGAAGAAGGTGATCGTGGTGCCGGGCCGGCTCGTCAACGTCGTGGTGTGAGGAAGCTCCCGATGCCCCGTCGCCGCGGCCTCCTCCTGGCAGCGGCAGGCTTCTCCTCGGCCCTCGGTCTGCCGCTCGTGGGCGGCTGCGGGTTCGAGCTGCGGCGCGCCCCCGAGATGCGGTTCCGGACCATCCAGCTGGCCGGCTTCAAGCCCCGTTCGCCGTTCGCCGACGAGCTGCGCATGAACATCGACGCCAGCACGACGACCAAAGTCGTCGAGACGGCAGCGCAGGCCCAGGTCGTGCTGGAGGTGATCGACGATGTGCGCGAGAAGACGGTCGTCGCGAGCACGGCAGTCGGCCAGGTCACCGAGTTCCAGCTGCGCGCGCGCTTCAAGTTCCGCGTGCGCGGCGCCGGCGGCAAGGAGCTGATTCCCGCGGCCGAACTGCTGCTCACGCGCGACATGAGCTACACCGAGAGCGCGGCCCTCGGCAAGGAGCAGGAAGAGGCATTCCTGTATCGCGCGATGCAAAGCGACATCGTCGCTCAGGTGCTGCGCCGGCTCGCGTCGATCCAGAACTTCTGACGTCACCGACGATGCAAGTCCGCGCCGACCAGCTCGCGAACCACCTGCAAAAGGGCCTGCGCCCGCTGTACACCGTGTGGGGCGACGAGCCGCTGCTCGCGCAGGAAGCGGGCGATGCGGTTCGGGCCGCGGCCCGCGCCGCCGGCTGCAGCGAACGCCAGGTCCACACCGTCACCGGCGCGCACTTCGACTGGAGCAGCCTGATCGGCGCGTCGATGGCGCTCAGCCTGTTCGCCGACAAGCAGCTGATCGAGATCCGCATCCCGTCGGGCAAGCCCGGCAAGGAAGGTTCCGAGGCGTTGCAGCGCTATTGCGAGAACCTCAGCGACGACGTCGTCACGCTGGTGCAGTTACCGAGACTGGACCGCACGCAGCAGAGCAGCGCCTGGTTCGGTGCGCTGGACGCGGCCGGCGTCACGGTCCGCGTCGATGCGATCGAGCGCAAGGCGCTGCCGCAATGGATCGCGCAACGCCTGGCCGCACAGCAGCAGCGAGTGCGCGGCGGCGATGAAGGGCAGCGCAGCCTCGCGTTCTTCGCCGATCGGGTCGAAGGCAACCTGTTGGCCGCGCACCAGGAGATACAGAAACTCGCGCTGCTGTACCCCGCCGGCGAGCTCGGTTTCGAGCAGATCGAGGCGGCCGTGCTGAACGTTGCGCGCTATGACGTGTTCAAGCTCGGCGAGGCAGTGCTCGCTGGCCAGGTGGCCCGCGCCCTGCGCATGCTCGACGGCCTGCGCGCCGAGGGCGAGGCCGCGGTGCTGGTGCACTGGACGCTCGCCGAGGACATCCGCGCACTCAAGCGCGTGAAAGACGCGCTGGCCGCCGGCAAGCCGATGCCGATGGCGTTGCGCGAGGCGCGCGTGTGGGGCATGAAGGAACGCCTGATCGAGCGCGCGGCGCCGCTGATCGCCGACAACGCGCTTGCCCATCTGCTGGCTGCTGCGCACATCTGCGACGGGCTGGTCAAGGGTCTGCGTCATCCCGATTGGCCGCAGGATGCCTGGGACGCGATGAAGCGCCTCGCGCTGATGACGCTGCAGCACACCGCGACGCTGCCGCGCGCCGGACACGGGGCGACTGGCATCGCGCTGGCGCTGCCTGCGTGAAGAGCACGGCGACGGTCGGACAGGCGCGCGTCACCGAGAGGCAGGTCTTCGCGCCAAGAGCGCTGCCAAGACACGCCCACGCAAACTGTTCGGTGCCGGCCACCGTGCCGATCACGTCGAGTCAATAGCCGCGGGAGCGGTCGACAAGGTGCTCGAACGGGCGCCCATCGCGCAGCGCCCGGACGTTGCGCGCGGCGATCGCGGCGGCGCTGCGCGGATCGGTCTGCGCCGCGACATGCGGCAGCAGCGTGATCGCCGGATGGCTCCAGAACGGATGCGTGCCCGGCAGCGGTTCGGTGTCGAATACATCGAGCACCGCATGTCCGAGCTGCCCGCTGGCGAGTGCGTCCAGCAAGTCGGCCTCGACGACATGGCCGCCGCGCGCCAGGTTCACCACCGCCGCGCCGCGCCGTAGCAATGCGAAGGTGCCGGCGTTGAACAAGCCACGGGTTTCATCGGTCAATGGCAGCAGATTGACAACGATATCGGCCTGGGCGAGCACCTGCGGCAGCGCCGCGGCGCCAGCATGCGTGACCACGTCATCGACCTCCACCGCACGGGAGCTCCAGCCGACGACCGGGTAGCCGTTGCGCGCAAGACGCCGCGCGCAGGCACGCCCCATCTGGCCAAGGCCCAGCACGGCGACGCCGACCTCGTCAGCGCGCCGCTGCGACAGCGGCTGCCAGCGCCTGTCGCGCTGCGCGCGGGCGTACGCGAAGTGGTCACGGTGCAGGCTGAGGACTGCCCACAACGCGGTCTCGGCCATCGCCTCGTTCATCGCCGGGTCGACCATGCGGGCAAGCGGCACGTCGCGCGGCACGGTCGAGTCGGCCAGCAGTTTGTCGACGCCGGCCCACAGCGATTGCACGAGGCGCAGGTCCGGCAGATCGGCCAGCGCGCCGTTGGGCGGGTTGGCGACCAGCGCGATCGTGATCGGGTCGCCGGGCACGGCCTCGGCTCGGTCGCGCAGCAGACGTTCGCCCTGCAGCGCTTGCTGCAGGGCCGGCCACCAGGCGGTCCAATCATCGGCATCGAACTGGGTTGCGAGCAGGATGGCCATCGTGCGTGCCGCCGTTGTCGTGTACTCGTTCGCCGTCGGGCTCAGCCGGCTGCCGACCGAGCCGCCTCGACCAGGCGGGCGAGCGCGGACCGCACCGTCTGTTCGCGGATGGCGCGGCGGTCGCCGCTGAGCTGCAGCAGCTCGCTGCGCGTCGCCGCGCCAGTCCGGGCGAGCGCCATCCAGACTGTCCCGACCGGCTTGCCGGGCGAACCGCCGCCGGGCCCCGCAATGCCGGTGACCGCAACCGCGAGCTGCGCATGTGAACGCGCGATCGCGCCCTCGGCCATCGCCTTCGCCACCGGCTCGCTGACGGCGCCGTGCGCATCGATCAAGGCGGGCGACACGCCAAGCATCTCGGTCTTCGCTTCGTTCGAGTAGGTCACGAAACCGCGCTCGAACCAATCGCTCGAACCGGCAACGGTTGTGCACGCGCTCGCGATCAGGCCGCCGGTGCACGACTCGGCGGTCGCAACCTTGAAGCCGGCCTGTCGCAACGCGTCGGCCAGCACCGGCACGATGGCCTCGATCTCGTCGTTCAGACAAACCTCCACAGCGCGATCACGAAGAGTGTGCACAACGCAGCCACCAGGTCGTCGAACAGGATGCCGAAGCCCTGTGCCCAGCCGATGGCGTGCCCGCGCCGCACCTTGAAGAGCGCGTCGGCCCAGGCCACCGGGCCGGGCTTCGCGGCATCGAAGATCCGGAACAGCACGAACGCGGCGAACTGCGCCCACAGGCTCGCCGGCGTGACGAGCCACAGCACGATCCAGAACGCGACGATCTCGTCCCAGACGATCGCGCTCGGGTCGGCCACTGCGAGATGCCGGGCGCCGAGCGTGCACGCCCACCAGCCGATCACCAGGCCCGCGGCGATCAGCCATGCCCATTGCGCGGTGCCGAGGTGCGGCTGCAGAACCAGGAAAGCGACCCAGGCCCACAGGGTGCCGACGGTGCCCGGCGCAACCGGCGACAGCCCGCTGCCGAAACCGAGCGCAACCACATGGGCCGGGTGCGACAGCATGAAGCGCCAGGACGGTTTTTGCGGAGCAGTGCCGAGCGGCGGGCTGAGCGGAGAGTCGACCATCACGGCTTGAAGTGATCGAACGAGCCGAAGCGGTTGGCGAGCGCGGCGCCATGCGCGTCGACGAGCCGCAGTCCCGGTTCGGCATCGAGCCGGCCGATCCGCGTGACGTTGACACCCGCCGAGCTCGCTGCAGCATGCACTTCGGCAGCCAAGCCAGGCGGTGCGCTGAACACGAGCTCGTAGTCGTCGCCGCCGGCGAGCGTGAACTCGCGCTGCAGCGCGGCGGACAGCGTGCCCAGCACGGCGCTGCGCGGCAGCGCATCGACCTCGAGCGTCGCGCCGACCTGCGAGCGGCGCAGCACGTGGCCGAGGTCGCCGAGCAGGCCGTCGGA
>Ga0075362_10000231_pt1 | contig 15494 bp, 15 predicted proteins | sample EndMetdeltDD1762_FD_71397 | JGI IMG/M metagenome (GOLD analysis project Ga0075362, IMG submission 71397) | Populus endosphere microbial communities from Tennessee, USA - Endosphere MetaG P. deltoides DD176-2 | ecosystem: Host-associated > Plants > Roots > Endosphere | place: USA: Tennessee...
ATGCCTTCGGCTGTCTGGTAGGATTTCTTGATGCCGGAAAGTGAAAGGACCATGGCTCTTCGATCTCTGCTTCGTCCTATATGGACCGATATGCTGGCGGATCTCAACCGGTTTAGATACTGATATTCCGCGCGCTGCCTTAGCGATCGCACCGTTTCTGGCGGTAAAGTCGCCCTCCTCCTCCCGTTCCGAGTTTGAGATGGCACCCGACACAGAAACGCTCGCCGTAATCTTCCGCCAATCCTGGCGGCTCTCGGGGGCCGGATTGACCGACGAACGACATGATCAACCTGAAGGTTTATGTCGCGGCACCTTAGATCGTTTCTAAGCCGGGGACCATCCGGACAGCGGACTGCAAAATGACGGGTTCATCGTGCGAATATCTCTTCTGCATAAAAGAGAGACGCGACGTCTGAACCCGCTCTTGCTCTGCTGTGGTCTTGCGAACGCGGTGACGCGGTCGGCGCCCAAAGACAGCCGCCTGCACACCCGCTCGCAGCGTCAAGGAAGGTGCCTTGGCGCCCTCGGTTTTTTCAGCGTATCCATGAGTTCCAGCGCTGCACCAGCATGCCCATGTTCGCGTTGATCCATTGTGCATCAGGGACGATGATCCGGTTTTCAACATCAGCCGCAGATGGCAGGGTGGCGCGAGCTTCCGATGACATCTGCGAAATCGCTTTCTGACTTGGAGGTGTGCAGGAAAGCGTTTCGCAGGCTTTGGCCTGCACCGCAGGATTGCGTAGCCAGAACTCAATGAGCTTCAGCGCATTTTCCCGATTCGGTGCGCCACGCACGAGCGCTATGCGATCGCCCACAAGAAATGCGCCATCATAACTCCAGCCAATCTTGTAACCTTCTTCCTTCAAGGCCTTCGCGCGCGTCAACCAGATCTGTCCAACGCGATACTCGTCATTGCGAAACGCCTGAACGCTTTGATCTCCCGTCCTCCACCAAACCTGTACACTGTCCCTGACTTCGTCAAGCTTGCGAAATGCTCGATCTACATCAAGTGGGAAAAGTTTGTCTCTCGGCACTCCGTCCGCGAGCAATGCTGCGGCCAACACTCGCCATGGATCGTCAAAGTTAGGAAAACTTCGTGCACCCGGAAACTTCGCTAGATCCCACATGTCAGCCCAGGTTTGAGGGTTGCTGCCGTTCTCATTCAGTTTGTAAGCCAAAAGGGTGGAGGTTGACTGTAATTTCGCCCCGCCGCGCGTGCAAGAGTCGGCCAGCAGGTCCGTGCTGTTAATGAACTGTTTGCAAAAGTCTGAGAGGTCTTCCGTTATGGCGAAGTGTGCGTCGGATCCAGCTTGGATTTCGCCATCCAGATAAAGGTCCCAGGTGACGTTGCCTGTTTGAACCATAGCAGTGACCTTTGCCCGCTTCTCCGCATCTGTTCCAGAAACAGTGACGACGTTTATTCCTGTCGCTTTAGTGAAGGGCTCGAACCACGCATCACGCAGGGCCTTTTCGTAGGTACCTCCCGTGGTAGCAATGACCACACGTTGCTCGGCACTCGCCTTTTGAAACCCAAGAGCGAACATGAGAGCAAAGGCGACGAGCATGTAATACGCGGACTGCAGGCAAGCCTTCGGCGTCTGATCCGATCTGATCATTTCAAATCCTCTTCAGTTAATGTGGAGTTAGTGTTTGCTTCGAGTAGTCAGAAGTTGCGCCGCCGTCATAAGCACGAGTGAGATCGCGACAAGCACGGTTGATGCGGCGGCGATCACTGGCGTGAGGTTGAAATCGATATCTTCAAACATCTTGCGTCCAATCGACTTCCCGCCAATGTCAGAGATAAAGAACGAAACCGTCGCGTCATCGAACGACGCAAGAAATGCAAAGACCGAAGCCGCGGCGACGCTCGGGCCTATGTTGGGCAGCATCACGAGGAAAAAGCTCTGGATTCGATTTGCGCCGCAGTTGAGGGCCGCGAGTTCGAGCGAAGGGTCGAACTTCTGCACCGCAGCACCCACCACGATCATGACATAGGGGACGGCTAAAACTGTGTGCGCGAGAACAAAGCCTGCAAAAGTCCCAGTTATCCTCCACGGTGAAAACACGAGGTAAAGCGATACACCCAGTACCACGTGCGGGACGATCATTGGCCCAAGCGCGAGGCTTTGCAGAAGCCCCTTAAGAGGCAATCTGCTCTTTGCGAGCGCAAGCGCTGCTGTCGTGCCGATGGTTGTTGCCACAATAGCTGTCGCGAATGCGACCTGCAGGCTGAACAATGTCGCCGCCATCCAATCAGGATCCGAGAAGTACGCCCTGTACCATTTTAAAGTGAGGCCTTGCGGTGGAAACGCAAGATAGCTGCCGTCATTCAGGCTCATGGGGATGACGAGAAATGTCGGCAGGACCAAGAATACCGTTATCAGGAAGACAAAGAAGCCTGCGATGTAGATGCGGACGATATTGCGATACCGTCCGACGGCATTGCGCAGTGGCCGCGCCAAAGAAGGCCGGACCGGAAATGTTGAACTATCAGATGCCACTGTTCAGCCCCTTGCTTAGCGAAAGTGTTCTTCGAAATATGATTATGACGGCAAGCGTGACGACCAACAGTGAGGTTGAGAGCGCAGCCGCAAATGGCCAATCGAGCAGGACAGTCGTTTGTTGACCGATGAGCGTTGCCATCATGAGCGATCCTGCTCCCCCTACCAACGCCGGGGTGACATAGAAACCGAGTGCAAGAACGAAACTGATAACGCAGCCCGCAAATATCCCAGGAAGGCTCAGAGGAACAATGATTGCGCGAAAGGCATGCAATCGAGTTGAGCCAAGATTCATTGCCGCCTGAACGTACTCCGGAGGGATAGCCCGCAGTGCCGCAAAGATAGGCATGATCATGAAGGGAAGAAGGACATGGGTCATTGCGACGATGACCGCACCCTGTGTGTAGATCATGCGTAGGGGCTCGTCGATGAGTTTGCTCGAGAGAAGTGCCTGATTGATGATGCCGGTTCTCTGAAGCAGCACGATCCAGGCATATGATCGGACCAGGACCGATGTCCAGAGCGGGATGAGCACACATCCCGTCAATATGAGGGCCCAAGGGTGTTTGAGCCGGACCATCGCGTAGGCTACAGGAAAGCCCAAGAGCAGGCAGCAGCACATAACCGCAAGTGCCACAGCCGTCGTGGAGAACAGGACCTTTAGATAAAGCGGTTCGCGAAAGATGCGAATGTATAGCTCGAGGCTCATGTCCGGCACACTGAGCGCGACGAGCCTTGCCAGAGGATAAACGAACCCTGTCAAAAGCATGAGTGCAGCTGGCAGAAGCAAAAGCAATGCGCCTGCATGGGAATATGTTTTTGCAGAGGGTGTAGAAAACATAACACTTTGCAAATTGGCGAGTGCTCTGGAAGCGGGTGAAGAAGCGCTCATGCCGCAGACCTCTCCTCTTTTGAAAAAAAGCTGACAGCGTGCGGGTCGGGTACGAGATCGACCGTATCACCGGCGCGGAAATTTACCTCACTTCCGGTCACGACCTGAACCTCCACCAGCGGTGATCCAGGCAGGTGTAGACGGACCATGAACGCATGGAATGATCCAACGAATGCAAGGCTCTCGATCTGAGCTGGAATTGCCCCGAGGCCTTGTGGACCTCGTTTTTTCAAGGCGATCCTCTCGGGACGCATGGCAAGAATCACCTCGTCACCAAGCCGGAGGGCCTTCCGGGCCGCATCGACAGAAGCGGTCAGGACAAATACGTCGTCGGCCAATCGGACGAGCATCCCGTCGTCTTCAAAGGAAACAACCTCTCCCTCGACGAAGCTCATTTTTCCGACAAAATCAGCAACAAAACGGGTTGCGGGCGCGTGGTAAAGACTGGAAGGAGCCCCTATCTGGACGATGTTTCCGCCCTGCATTATCGCAACGCGATCGGACATCGTCAGCGCTTCTTCCTGATCATGCGTTACATATAGGACGGTTGCTCCCACCTGCCTCTGGATGCGCTTGATTTCGAACTGCATGGCTTCACGCAGTTTCTTGTCAAGCGCGCCGAGGGGCTCGTCCATCAGCATAACGGGCGGCTCAAACGCAAGCGCCCGTGCGACCGCCACACGCTGCTGCTGACCACCCGACAGTTCAGAAGGAAACCTGTCAGCAAAACCGGCCAGGTGAACGAGGTCAAGCATGTCGTCTGCCCGCTGCTTCCATCCGGAGCGCCACCGCGATCTGAGCTTTAGCGGGAAAGCGATGTTCTGACGGACAGTGAGATGGGGGAAAAGCGCGTATTTCTGAAAGACCATCCCGATATTTCGCTTATTCGGTGCAAGGTCGGTCACGTCACGGTCGCCGATCACGATCCTGCCTGCCGTGGGACGCTCAAAACCGGCAATCATCGTCAGGACGCTGGTCTTGCCCGACCCGGATGGACCCAGCACTGACACGAATTCGCCTGGCTCCACGCAGACGTCAACACCAGCGACCGCAACGACGTTGCCATAGCTCTTCGCGAGCCCGTCAAGATTTAGAGTCTCACCTATCAATACCTTACCCCTCCTTTTTTAATGCCGCGACGAACGTGAAAACGAGTGCTCGGAGCAGCTTTCAAGATTATCTTGCCAAGCCAGCGACGCGGAACAGATTAGATGCTAATAGCGCCTATGATGTCACATAGCGTTCGCAAAAACTTTATATTCTATTTTTGTGACATCAAAAATGCAGTGAGTCAACGGAACAAGAGGGGAAAATGATCGACATTTTACGCGATGAGAGCGATACCGGCGTCCAGGGCCAGCGAATGGGAAGCATGGTCTATGACGTGCTACGGGAGAGAATGATCCGCGGCAGCTACCCTCCCGGGCACAAGTTTACTGTCCGGGGGATAGCCAGTGAACTCGATGTGAGCACGACGCCTGCGCGCGACGCGTTGAACCGCCTAACGACAGAATCGGTACTTGTTTTTTCCGGTCCCAAGACGCTCATCGTTCCGACGCTTTCAAAGGCGGAATTGCGCGATATCACCGTTACGAGGATCGCCCTGGAAGGAACCGCCGCGGAATACGGAGCAAGGAATCCCGACGAAGCGTCAATTAAAAAACTTATTGAAATACAAGAGGTTATAAACGATAGTCTAGAAGCAGGCCGGTATCACGATGCTCTTTGGCACAACAAGGAATTCCACTTTGCCATCTATAATCTGTCCGGAATGAGCGGCCTGCTTAGCATGATTGAAACCCTGTGGGCGCGCATTGGCCCTACGCTTCTCAACCTCTACCCCGAGTACGCGCAAAACCGCCAGGGCGTCCACAATCACATGGTCGCGATTGAGGCTCTTATTGACAAAGATCCGGCCGGCGTGCGGGCGGCTATAGAGAACGATATCAGGGAGGGCTACCGCAAACTGCGAAACGCCGTGTCAATGACAGACGAATAATAACCTGACCTTTAAATTGACGTCACATATTGACTCATCGAATTTTTGTTGCAACAAAATTGCAAATGACCGGCGCAGTGTGCCTGTCTTCCTCCAGGACAAGGGTTTATGATTCAATGCTGTCATCATCGAATACCCCGCTAACAGGTCCCACTGACCGGCAAACGTCTATCGCGTTCTTTGAACGCGCCTCCTCCGTTTTTCCAGGCGGTGTCACACGCGCGACAATTGAGCTGGATCCCCACCCCGTCTTTGTTGCCTTCGGGGAAGGCGCATATGTGACCGACGTCGACGGGCACCGTATGCTGGATCTAAACAATAACTTCACGACCCTGATCCACGGACATGCCTATCCCCCCATAACTGAAGCGATTGCCGGACTACTAAGAACAGGCAGTTGCTTTGCTAATCCGATGAACCATGAAATTGATCTTGCCGAATTGCTAATAGGCAGGATTCCGGCTGTTGAGCAGGTCCGCTTCGTCGCGAGTGGAACGGAAGCCGTCATGTTTGCCATCAAAGCCGCTAGAGCAACGACCGGCCGGGTCGCAATCGCTCGGGTGGAGGGTGCGTACCACGGCGCATATGACTGGGCGGAGGCGGGCCAGCACGCATCGTCGAATACGCCCTGCGCCGCCTATCCAGGCATGCCAACAAGCGTCATAGATGACGTAGTGCTCCTCCAATTTAACTGCCCCACGCAGTTGGAGCAGCAGATCGCGATGAATGCCGGGCGCCTTGCGGCTATTCTTATCGATCCGATGCCCAGCCGGGCAGGTCTCATAAAGCCGACACAGGAGTTCATCACAACAATCAACAAGGTGGCGAAGCAACATGGGATCATCATTATCGCGGATGAAGTACTGAACCTGCGCCAGGACTTCACTGGAGCGTCAGCGCGCTACGGTCTGGAGCCGGACCTCGTCACAATGGGGAAGATCATCGGCGGTGGCTTTCCAGTAGGGGCAGTCGGTGGACGTCGGGAGATCATGTCGGCCTTTGGCAAGCAAGGAAGTAAGGCACCAGTGACGCAAGGTGGAACCTTTTCTGCAAATCCCGTGTCTATGGTCGCTGGCCGTCTTGCGATGGAAGCCCTGACGGAGGATACCTTCCAACGTCTCGAACATATGGGTAACCTGGTTCGCGACGGGTTGAGATCACGCATCGAACGACACGGCGCAAATCTGAGCGTGACGGGAGCGGCTTCGCTTTTTCGAATACACGCCAAGAAGGTAGCGCCGGTTTCTTACCAGGACAGCATTCCGACAGCTTCGGAAGACACCGTTCTGAAACTGCTGCGCAGGCACTTTGCAAACAATGGGATTTTGATGCCCTACGGCGCCGCTGCGTCGCTATCAACGCCCATGACGGACAGTGACATGGGTGACATTGTTTCCGTCTTTGACGATTTCCTCGTGAATCTCGATCGACATGCCTGGGAGGCCGCATAATGGATACCGCAGTTTATGAAACAACCGTCGCTGAGCGTATTGCCCACGCGTTGAGGCGCCATGATGTGGAGGTGATCTTTGGACAAAGCCTTCCGTCGGCGGTCATTTTGGCGGCCGAAAAGATCGGTATAACGCAGATTGCCTATCGGCAGGAAAACATGGGGGGCGCCATGGCCGATGGCTACGCCAGGCGTTCTGGCAAAATCGGCGTCGTGGCAGCCCAGAACGGGCCTGCGGCCGCGCTGCTGGTTGCTCCGCTGGCGGAAGCACTCAAGGCGAGCGTCCCGGTCGTCGCACTTGTCCAGGATGTGGAGCGTGATCAGACTGATCGGAACGCGTTTCAGGACCTCGATCACATCAGCCTGTTTCAGTCATGCACAAAATGGGTTCGTCGTGTTTCCGTGGAGGAGCGGGTAGACGACTACATCGATGCTGCGTTCACCGCCGCCTCGTCTGGCAGAGCAGGTCCAGCAGTCCTGCTTCTTCCTGCGGATCTTTTGCGATCCGTATGTACTGCCCCTACAAGGAGAAGAACGAACAATCTCGGCCATTGGCCGCTCGACAGATCACGTCCCGCCGACAAAGATCTTGATATCGCTGCGAAAGCGATAGCGAACGCCCGCGCACCTGTCGTGATAGCAGGCGGCGGCATCCACGCCTCCGGGGCTGCCCAGCAGTTGCGACTGCTGCAGGACGAGTGCTCGCTACCTGTGTTCACAACGAATATGGGCAAGGGCTCAGTTGATGAGTGGCACCCGCTTTCAGGAGGTGTACTGGCATCTCTTGTCGGCCCGAAGTCACTGGGCCGACACACGGTCGAGATCGTTCGCGAAGCGGACCTTGTCGTCTTGATCGGCACGAGGACTAACCAGAATGGTACAGACAACTGGCGGCAGTACAGTCCCGATGCCCAGATTATTCATATAGATACCGATCCACAGGAGGTCGGTCGGAATTTTGAGGCAATTCGTCTTGTTGGTGACGCACGGGAGACCTTGGCCGGCCTACGTGAAAGGATCAGGCTTTGTGACTTGCACCTCAGAACCGTTTCCCGCGAGGCTGTCTGCGACCGTCTTCGGGAAAGCTGGAGGAAATTTAATGATGATCGCCGGGTCTATTACAGCTCTGAGGCCTCACCGCTTCGTCCCGAACGGATTATGGCCGAGCTTCAGGGGGTTATCGATGAAAACACCACAGTGGTGGCGGATGCGAGTTATTCATCGATGTGGGTCCTCGGACAACTCAGAATTTCTTCCGAAAGGACACGTGTGCTCACCCCCCGGGGTCTTGCAGGACTTGGGTGGGGAGTTCCCCTTGCAATCGGAGCCAAGGTCGCCGCACCTCAGAGCGATGTTGTAGCGCTGGTGGGAGATGGGGGATTTGCGCACAGTTGGGCCGAGCTTGAAACACTGGTCCGCATGCAAATTCCGATCACGATCATCGTGCTGAACAACGGGATTCTTGGCTTCCAGCGTGATGCCGAAACTGTAAAATTCGGAAAGTACACAACCGCCTGCCATTTTGCAGAGGTCGATCACGTCAAGATTGCACAGGCGTGCGGATGCGATGCGGTCCGGGTCACGCAGCCGCAGGACCTCAAGGCCCATATGCAAAAGGTCAAGAAAAGAAAGTTGCCATTGCTGATCGAGGTTATGACCGATCCCGAAGCTCACCCTGCACTTTCTCTCTTTGCTCAGATGGATAGTGCGGCATGACGAGAGATCGCCAGAGCCGAGTCGCAGTGGTCGCCGGAGGCACGTCCGGTATCGGACTGGCGGTTGCACGACATTTACTCGGTATTGGCCACAAGGTCGCAGTTTTTGGGCAGACAGAAAGCGCGGCGAAGGCCGCGCGCTCGTCGTTCGAGGCTGAGATAACATCTAACCAGCTATTGGTCGGTTGTTGCGACGTCAGAAATCCAGGCGAGGTTGCCGATTTCTTTCGCGATGTCGAAACCTTGTGGTCGTCCACTGCGCTACTGGTTTATTGCGCGGGCATTTCGCCTAAAGCAACGGACGGTGTGGCCAAGCGATTTACCTCGGTTGACCTGGACGAGTGGAATGATGTGCTGGACGTGAATTTGACGGGCGCCATGCTCTGCTGCCAAGCAGCCTTACCAGGTATGGTCGACAAGGGATTTGGCCGGATTGTCCTCATCGGCTCGCTTGCAGGTCGAACACGGCCTATGATCGCCGGTGCGGCATATGCAGCATCAAAAGCCGGGCTCGCTGGCTTGGCCCGTGCGCTCGTCAGCGAATTTTCAGCCGAAGGGATCACAATCAATGTCGCCGCTCCGGGTCGCATCTTGACGCCAATGGCGGGAACCGCGGCGACGCCAGTCAATCTCGACGCAGTAAAACGAATACCCACCGGGCGACTAGGAGAGGCCGAAGAAGTGGCACGGCTGGTCGGCTTTTTAGTCTCCGATGAAGCCGCTTTCATCAATGGAGCGATTATAGACATCAACGGCGGCGAGTACACGCCCGCCTGACCCACAAATTGTCAGACGCAGAAAACAAAGCGAAGGGAGATGCTCTTGCGTCACTCGATCTTAATCCACACGACTGACCCTGAGCTCTACCTGATTTTGCGTTACATTCTCGAGCAGGCCGGCCACGACGTCTACCTGCTGCCGAGCATCGACATGTTTTTACCGGATGATGCGAAGAGTCAGCCACAACGCCGCACGGTACTGATCTGCCTTGCAATGGACGATCTGCTCCGCTCAGCGGTTCTTGTAAAGGAAGAACAGCCGGACATTCGAGTTGTCGGCTTCCCACTTGACAATAAAAAGATAGACGGCGTTCAATCATCCGTATTTGACTATCTGGTGAGGCGCCCTTTTGACCCGGGCAAACTGCTTGAGTTTCTCAAGTTTGGCCTGCGGTGCAACACAACCGCACCAACTGATGTCAGCGTTTTTCTCGATGACGTGGAAATCAATGTTGCAGCCGTCAGGGTCCGGCGGGGTGAGACGCACATCAGTCTTTCGCCCCTGCATTTCAGGATCCTGTTGTATCTTGCAAGAAACACAGACAGGGTCGTTAGCCGTGACGAACTCATAACGCAGGTCCTATTGGACATCTGGAAGCTAGCAGAGCGGCGTGGAGCGCCTCGCTCGTTCGTAACGGCACCCAAAACGGCATTTCTTACTACACTTCAGTGGGCACCGGTGCTGGAGCTACTCACAGGATAGAAGGTAGTTTTTTCGTAGAGTTCGTAAAGCCGGTTGAAAATTGGGAGGCCAAATACAAATGCCACCCGCCAGGTGTACTGTGGGATATCAAAAACGTATCCGCTTGGCCGCCCTAAAGGTCTGGATTAATATAAGTCCGCGTCTAACGGGGGATAGCGCTCTCGGTGCTCTAGTGCCCCCCGCGACGAGGCGTACCGTTTGCCCTGCCTGCTTTATTTCTGCCGCGCCCGGTGTCCTGGTGTTCGAATTCTCCGCGGAGAAGGGTCGATTGCGGCTTACCGCTCGGCACGCTCCAGAAGCTGCCGCCGGCGTTCGTTGCGCCATTGGGCATAAGCGAGGTCATCCGCCCTCACTTTTTCCTTCTGGCCGGTGACTTCATCGTCGCCAGTCCGTGGCGCATTTCTTTGAAGCTACCGTTGTTGATGCGTGTTCTACGCCGATTTGCGCCACGCCGTCCAGTGAGGTCGTCAACCGGATTTGATGCTTTTGGTTGAGGTTGTCCGCAATCTGTTGACAATACGCCTGAAATCGGCGGTCGAAAGTTCGTCTCGACATGTCGATTTTCCGCAGATAGGCCTCAAGATACATGCCTTTTCGGATTTTGATGAACGAGTAAGAGTAAATCATCTTCCGCCCTTCCTCATCGAGGTAGGCGTTGATCCAGTCCCAGACCTGATGCATCCGGCTTATCGCACCGGCCGACGGTGGCGCTCGGCGCACGTTGTGTTCGCTCTCATCGAACGCGCCAACCATCTCTTGCAGCACGGATGCCATGGCACCGGTCTTCAGTCCCGGCCCAGCGTCGGAAGGAGATGCGCGCAGCGTGTCAGCCGCCTCGATGATCTGCCGGATTATATGTGGTCAATGGATTCCAGAGCGGTTGCCGTTTCGGAGACGGTAGAGGCCACAGGATCGCTTCAAGCCGCCCAGGAGTTGGCGACACACAGCACGCCGAAAATGACAAAAAGGTATAGCCGCTGTGGCGGTTTGCAGTCGAGCAGACGAATCGCGGAAATGCGCGCAGAAATGCGCAAGTGACATGACGTGACACGGGTGACACGTCGCATCCTCTAAGTTATTGAAAAGACAGGAGCGGGTGAGGGTAATCGAAACCCCATCATCAGCTTGGGAAGCTGCTCGTCGAGACGATGCTGGACAACTGAAAGATGTCGCATCAAAAATGTACATTCCGCCTCGTTCGTGCAAGGCTACGCGACGTCGTAAATGATGATTTTGGTTGCATAAATGCATCCAGCCTATCGCGAGTGGACTACGGTTGCAGCGTAAGCGTCCGGTTAACTGATTTTCCAGGCTTGGGATGGTGTTTTCCGTGTCTACGACGCTAGAATAACAACCTCAGCGTTTAGAGGTTAGGCTTTTGATGCGTGCTATTATTTTGCTTCTGGTCGTGGCTTTTGGAACGCCGAGCTACGGTCAAGATGCAGCGGAACTTGGGCCCAATACGGATGAGCATCCTTTCCAGTGTGGAGCGGCCTTTGCGATGATGGCAACGGTTTACCAAGAAGCTGGAGACACCAAAATGTCCGCAGGCTACCAAACAAAATTCGAGAGGCTGGCTACCCAGGCGGAAAGCATTTTCCAGCGATCTCAACGATCTAAAAGCGATGCAGAAGCCTACATGCAAAAGCATGTGGACTCTTTGGCTGCTGTCGCAGAGAAAGACGCCGCGCTTGTAATTAATTTTGCCCGACTTTGCGACCAGCGATTTCCTGGTTAGGTGGGTTGACCTCGGTGTTCCGGCGAACGCATTTTCGGCAGGTCGATGGATGGAAGTTATGGGACATGTTTCATCTCATCGGCCATGACGCGGTCGATCATTTCGGGATCGCACCGTGCGTCAATGAGGAACTCGCGGATACCGCCCTCCCACGTCCTGATGTCGGCAAGTAGGCTTTGAAGTTCGTTGATGCCATTCTCGGTCAGACCCTTCGTGCCATCTTCACTGCCATCGCTGACGTAAACCAGTTCCCCTTCGGAGATGTTGTCCGAGTTGGCCGCCACTTCCTCGATCAGTTCGAGATTCTCGCCGATCATGCCGGGGACTTGCTTCAGCGTATAGATGAACCTTGAGCGTGCCATCAGGCGGCCTCGGACCGAGCGTTTGCCAGCGCCCAGTTCCAGGGCAGCAGGTCTTCGAGCCGGTCCTTGGGGTGATCCTGGATCTGGGTGGGGATATCTGTCAGACAGACCTCCGGACGGCCGTGCAGTTTGTTCATTTCTATGATGGTCAGGATGTTGGCGATGCGCTCACCGCCCTTGCCCGAGCCGAAAATAGCGAGATGCTATGACCATTTCTCCTTGCTACGTCGTCTCTTGAGCGCAGCTCCAGTTGTGCACGAAGAAGCTCGATTATCGAGTCACGCTTTATGACCTCGGCTTCCTGGCTCTCAAGCTTCGCCGCCTGCTCGGCGACCAGTGCGCGCAAAGCAATGAGCTCGTCCTGACTGTCCAGTGCCGCTGTTTCCATATAAGCAAATCTAGCCGATTTGCCTCGTGCACGCCAGCATTAAGCCCCGGATGTCCCTGCAAAATATGGCTTTTATCCTGGTCGAACAGGAGCGGAAGTCCACGCCGGGCGTCGCCAATCGATCCCCTCAACCAGCATCGAAAGCTGCGCCTGCGTCAGTTGCGCTACCCCCTCTTTCGCCGTCGGCAGGGAAAGTATCCACGCTCCAAAATCTTGTAGAACAGGCACAACCCCTGACCGTCCCACCAAAGAAGTTTGATCCGATCAGCGCCCTTCCCGTGGAAGCCGAAGATCGCGTCCGAGCTCGGCGCCTCCGTCACGACCGTCTCGACCAGCGGGCCAAGCAGCTTCAACTCAACGTCTATCGGCACCTTCAAGCACCGCCCGTTCCGAAGCAAGATCTCGAAAATCGCCCGCCTCGTTACCGCGGTAGACGGCTGGCTTACGCCAACCTCCTTGGTGATGTCCACCGGGAGGAACACCGTCGGCCGATCGACATAGCTGAATGACTGCCGCCACAAGCGGATCTGTCCAGGATGAATGTCATGCCGGCGAGCAACATCACTAATGCGAGCACCGGGTTCATCTGCTTGCGCCAATATCCCGAACTTCGCTTCTTGCGACCAGCGCCGCCTGCGTTGGGTACCGGACATGATCTCCATGCGGGCCATGAAACCACTTTGTTCTGGTATTAATGTCAGCATTAATGCTGGTTCTAATGCCAGAACATCGCCTGATTTGCCCCATCAGCAAAAACCGCTCACCGGACGCTCACACTGAAACTAACAATTGTCGCAGAGAAAATTGAGACCGGGGAACAGCGCGAGATCGTGCAAAACGGCATGTAGCCAGCAAGGCCAAGGCTATCTGTTTGATCCGCCATTGACTGCCGAAAAATCAATTTCACGCCCTGAGTTCGAACGCTTTTCGAGGCCAAATGTGAGATCCAGCTTATCTAAATAGAAGTCTGTCTATGAGTTACGCTCGGACTGCTTTTTCTTCGATGTATTATAATCAGTTCGAAAATACTAAATTGACCTCGATACGCATTAAAATTGAAAATTTTGAAACCACCACAACCTTATGAAGAATACTGAAGTTCTGGTTAAATCCCTGTGCAAGAATTTACATCGTAGCACCTTTTTATTTGAATGATATTTTAGATAACCGTCAGACTCCTTACCAAATGGCAATGTTTCACATTATAATTGTTGCAGCAGTGAAGCAACCATCATCGGTCGATTACACTCAGAGACGAACTTGCTGTAACGACTTACGGCAGTCCGACTTAGCTCGGACCGCCGCAGCGGTTCAAAGAAGCCTTGATGATCAAGGATATTTGACGTGCAATGTCAGTCTTGCCGAACACCTCCAGCACGGGGAAGGAGCGGTATTTATGCCTTGAGGTTTCTCCGTGTCCTTTCTTCAAAATGCCAGTATCCGCACCAAGATCCTGTCGCTCATTCTCCCGCTCTGCATTGTCGGCCTTGGTGCTACTGCCTTCATGGGCAGCCGCTACAAGGAAGCGGACACCGCCTATTCAGATTTCATCGCCACTGACAACGCCGCCCTCGTTGAGCTTTCCCGTGCCAACCGGAATCTGCAGGCAGTTGCCTATGGCGCCTATCAGGTGATGGCGTATGACACGAGCATTCCTGAATTTGCGATCGTCAAGCAGGAATACGATGCTGACAAGGGCGAATTGATCTCCCGACTGAAGAACGTCAAGTCTATCTTCCCGGAAGAGTCGGCAGCGATCGACAAGCTGCTTCAACAGTCCCAGACCGTTATCGCTGTTACGGACAAGGCTGTCGAGCTGGGTTCAGTCAATCGCAATCAAGAGTCCGCTGCCGAACTGCTGAAAGCCGATAGCCAAATTCGCGCCACGGGAGTGGAGTTAACTTCGTTGCTCGACCGCCTTGCTGCCGGGGTCGCCAAGGGCAGCGACGATCTGACTAACCAAACCAATTCGACGATCCTGACGTCGTTGGTGGTTGTTGGTATTGTTTTCGCGATGGGCATCATCGTTGCGATTTTCGTTGCATCGCGAGGCATCACCACACCGATCGCCCGTCTGCGCGAGCGGATGGCATCGCTTGCGGGCGGTGAGACCACGGCTGAAATCGACGGCATGGACCGCAAGGACGAAGTCGGCCAGATGGCGGTTGCCGTTCAGGTGTTCCGCGAGAGTGCGATCGAGCGCATTCGTCTCGAACAGGAAACCGAAGCCAATCGCAGCCTTTCGGAAAAGGAACGCATCGCGCGCGAGCAGCAGAAGGCCAAGGAAGCTGCCGACGTCAAATTTGCCGTCGACAATCTTGCAACCGGTCTTTCGAAGCTTTCGGATGGCGATGTGTCCTACCGCATCGGCCAGCCGTTCACGGCGACACTCGACGGCGTTCGTAACGACTTCAACATGTCCGCCGAAAAGCTGCAATCGGCATTGACCCGGGTTGCGCAGAATGCTGGTGGCATCGGCGCGGGCGCAAACGAGATCAAATCGGCCGCCGACGATCTGGCCAAGCGTACCGAACAGCAGGCAGCAGCCGTGGAAGAAACCGCTGCCGCTCTGGAAGAGATCACCACGACAGTGAAGGATTCCACCAAGCGAGCGCAGGAGGCCGGCTTGATCGTCAGCCGCGCCAAGGCAGGTGCCGAACAATCCGGCGAAGTGGTACGCCGCGCCGTGGTCGCAATGGAGCAGATCTCCAAATCGGCCAACGAGATCAGCAACATCATCGGCGTGATCGACGAAATCGCCTTCCAGACCAATCTTCTGGCGCTCAATGCCGGCGTGGAAGCCGCGCGTGCGGGCGAGGCCGGCAAGGGCTTTGCCGTCGTCGCACAGGAGGTGCGCGAGCTTGCGCAACGCTCCGCCAATGCGGCCAAGGAAATCAAGGCGCTGATCACCACCTCGAACGATCAGGTGCAGCAGGGCGTTCAGCTGGTGGGCGACACCGGCAAGGC
>Ga0075362_10000233_pt1 | contig 15482 bp, 14 predicted proteins | sample EndMetdeltDD1762_FD_71397 | JGI IMG/M metagenome (GOLD analysis project Ga0075362, IMG submission 71397) | Populus endosphere microbial communities from Tennessee, USA - Endosphere MetaG P. deltoides DD176-2 | ecosystem: Host-associated > Plants > Roots > Endosphere | place: USA: Tennessee...
TCCTGCCGGCGCGGCAGGCGCGCGCGCCGGTTCGCTGAGATCAGACTCTGTCGATGCAGGAGATGTTGTGGCGGTTCGGTGAAAGTCCGATGGCAGGTCCGACGTCCGACGTCCGACGTCCGACGTCCGACGTCCGACGTCCGGCGGTTCGGTCCTCGGTCGTCGGTCGTCGGTCGTCGATACGCTACTGCCCGCGGAGCGACGCGTCCTGCAGCGGTGGCAGGACGACGTTCAGCGTCTGGGGTTCGCCGGCGCGAATCGTCACCGTGGTCGAGTACGGCTTGAAGCCGTCCTTGCGGACCTCGAGGCGATGCTGGCCGGCGGCGAGCTGGACGATCAGGCGGCTGCCGCCTTCGGGACTGTCCCATCGCTCGCCGTCGATCGTCACCGAGGCGTCGGCGGGCTGGACGCGGAGGTTCAGCGTCGCGAATCCGCCGGAGATCTCGACGCGGTTGCGATCGCCCGATCGATCGGGCGGCGGCTGCGTGCGTCCGTACGGCGCAGGATCGCGCGGCGGGGGCGCGCCATAGGGATCGTTGCCGGGTCCCGGCCGGTTGCCATAGGCAGGTGGATTGTCGTACCCGGGCTGATTCCCGTATCCCTGCTGATTCTGATCGGGACCATTCCCGGACGACCGGGGCTGAGGCACCGGCTTCGGTTCCGGCGGCGCGCCCGGCGGCAGGGGCTGGAGATCGGTCTTGTAGTGATAGCTCTGGCCCGGACGGAAGAGCGTCCGCTCCGTGTAGGTCTGATAGCCGGGCATGTAGATGGCGATCTCGTGCTCGCCCGCCGGCACGTCGAGGCGCTGGAACACACCGTCGAACGAGTCGACGACGCCGACGAAGGTGCCGTCGACGTAGACCTGCGCGTCGCGCGGCCTCACTTCGATACGCGCGCTCGACCACGGAGCGTAGGCGTAGGCCGGGTAGGGATAGGGAGAGCCGTACGCGCCGTACGGATAGCCGTACGCGGAGTAGTACGGATATCCCCCCCAGCCGAAGCTCGAGTAGTACGGATAGCCCCAACCCACGCCGAAATAGAACGACGTGTAGAACCCGTTATAGAAGTAGGGGCTGTAGTAATAGGGGCGATAGTACGGGTAGTACGGCCGATAGGCCGGGCGGTAGTAGCCGCCGTGGTACCCGCCGCCGTTGCCTCCGCGGTAGCCGCCCGACGGATACCCGCCGCCGTGGCCTCCACCCGACGGACCGCCGCCGCGTCCGCTCGGCGCGGGACCGCCGCCGCCACCGCCGCGGCCGCCACCCCCGCCGCCGCCTCCGCCGCGCTGGGCCAGGGCGTCCGACGGCCACATCAGCAGGGCCATGCTGCATGCGCAGACGAAAATGACGAAACGTTTGGCGGTCACGACAACCCTCCGATGGCAGGCACCATCGGTACAAGCAATGGAAGTGCCTGCCGCTGAGCCCGATTCTACGGCGAAACGCCCCGTCGGCGCGTCCTCGCGCGAACACAGCCTGTCCGCCGCACAGGACGGCACGCCCGGGTGTCCTCTACAGGCGTCACAGTTTCTTCACAGAAGGCGGCACAACCAAGCCTTGGGCGGCGGAGTCAAACTAATCGAACGCGAACGGATTCGCCGCTCGGCTCCGACAAAGCGACTCCTCCCAACTGCATGACGGAGTCCGGGTGGCGAGTCCGCCAGCGCCTGCGGCGCTCGACGTCAGCGGCCGTGCGTGACGCGAACCACGCACGGTGCGACACCGCGCCGGGACTCAGCGGGAGTTCCGGCGCGGTCTTTTTGGAGGGAAACGCGGCGCGGGCGCTCGAGAAAGCCCGCAACGGCGTTGACACCGGCGGCGTCAAAAGAGCGGCGAAGCCGCTCGCAGCGCCGCGGCCACCCAGGGCTCCGGGTACAGGCCCATCACGACCACTCCGACGGCACAGAAGAGGATCGCGACGAAGAGCGGCGTGCTCAACGGCACCCGGCCGGGTGTGTCGGGCGCGTCGATGTACATCCGGCTCGCCAGCACGAGATAGTAGTAGAGCGCGACGATCGTGAGCACGGCGCCGATCAGGACGAGCGTATACATGTGGCGATCGATCGCCGCCTGGAAGATGAAGAGCTTCGCCCAGAACCCCGCCACGAACGGAATCCCGCCGAGTGACAGCAGGAACACGAGCATGCTCAACGCGAGGACGGGCGATCGCTGCGCGAGCCCGCGGTAGCCTCCCATCAGATCGTTGCCGGCTGGCGCGCCGACGGCCTGCACGACGAGAAACGCGCCCATGTTGCCGAAGAGATACGCGACCAGGTAGAACAGCACCATCCCGGCGCCGTTGAGCGACATGGCCGCGATGCCGATCAGCATGTAGCCGATGTGCGCCACGCCGGAATAGGCGAGCAGGCGCTTCACGTTCTGCTGCGGGATCGCCATCAGGTTGCCCGCGACGATGGTCAGCACCGCCAGCGCCGAGACGACCGGCACCCACATGGCCGCGCCGCCCCCCGCCCCCTGCACGTACAGCCGGAAGATGACGAGAAAGCCGGCGGCCTTCGGCGCCACCGACAGCCACGCGACAAACGGCGTCGACGCCGCTTCGTAGGTGTCGGGCACCCACATGTGGAACGGCACCGCCGCGATCTTGAACGCTACGCCCGCGAGCGCGAGCACCAGTCCGAGCTTCACCAGCGGCTGCCCCGACGCGAGCGCCGGCGCGACGTCGGCGATCGCGGTGGAGCCCGTGGCCCCATAGACGAACGACAGGCCGTAGAGCAGGATCGCCGACGAGACCGACCCGACCAGGAAGAACTTCAGCGCGCCCTCGGGCGCGATGTCGCGGTTCTTGGGAAAGGCCGTGAGCACGTAGAGCGGGATCGACATCAGCTCGAACGCGACGAACAGCAGCACGAGGTCGCGCGCCGCGGCGAGCACGAGCATGCCGAGCAGCGACGCCAGGAGCGCGACGTGATATTCGGCGCCGCGTCGCGCGAGCCACTCGCCCGGGAGCCCGAGCGTCGCCAGCACGCTGACGGCCGCCGACACCAGGAACAGCCGCCAGGCGAAGACGGCGAGCGGATCCACGACGAACGCGCCGCCGAACGACGATTCCCCGTCCGGCAGCGCGAACGCCCACGCCGACAGCGCCACCAGCCCCGCGAGCGACAGCCACCCCGTGCGGCGATCCGGCACCGCCGGGCGGAAGAGCCCCGCCAGCAGCACCAGGACGCTCAGCGCGCCGAGCGCGATCACCAGCGTCATCGCATCAGCCCCATCCGCACGAGCAGCGGCACCGTCGCGGTGTCGATCGGCGCGACGATGATCTGCGGGACGACGCCGAAGAGGATCAGGATGCCGACGAGGAACACCAGCGCGACCCACTCCGTCCCCTGCGCGTCGGGCAGGTGCTGGAAGTGCGGATCCGTGCTCTGAGCGCCCCAGAAAATCTGCCGCACGACACGCAGCACGTAGATCGACGTGAGGAACGCGCCGATGACGCCGGGAAAGAGCCACCAGGGATGCGCCGAGGCCCACGCGCCGACGAAGGTGAGGAACTCGGCGACGAACCCCGCCGTCGCCGGCAGGCCCAGCGACGAGAAGCCGCCGATTGCGAACGCCGTCGCGATGCCCGGCATCATCCGGCCGAAGCCGCCCATCGTGAAGATCGCGCGCGAGTGCGCCTTCTCGTAGACCAGCCCGACGAGCGCGAAGAAGAGGCCCGTCATGATCCCGTGCGCGACCATCTGGAAGACCGCGCCGTTCAATCCCTGCTCGGTCAGCGTCGCGACGCCGAGCATCACGATCCCCATGTGCGACACCGACGAATACGCGACGACGTACTTCAGGTCGGTCTGCGCCATCGCGCTCAGCGCGCCGTAGACGACGTTGATGCAGGCGATCGCGCCGACCAGCCAGGCCCACTCGACCGCCCCCATCGGCGTCAGGCCGAGGCCGAGACGCACGACGCCGTAGGCCCCCAGCTTCATCAGCACGCCCGCGTGGAGCATCGAGACCGCCGTCGGCGCCGACGCGTGGCCGTCGGGCGACCACGTGTGCAGCGGCCAGATGCCCGCCAGGATCCCGAAGCCGACGTAGAACGCCAGGAAGACCCACGACTGGAGCCGCGGCGAGAACTGCGCCTGCTGCAGGTCCAGGAACGAGAAGCTGGTCGAGCCCGCCGCCGTGTAGAGCGCGAGAATGCCGACGAGGATGAAGGCGGAGCCGAGCAGCAGATAGAGCGTCAGCTTCATCGCCGCGTATTCCTTCGTGCCGACGCCCGTCCGCCCGAACGCCCACCCGAAGATCCCCTGCGGCCGGACCTCGCCGCTCGATCCCCAGATGCCGATCAGCAGGTACATCGGCAGCACGGCGATCTCGTAAAACAAGAAGAACACGAAGAGATCGAAGGAGACGAAGACGCCGAAGACACCGGTGACGAGGAGGAGCAGGAGTGCGTAGAATTCCTGGCCGCGCGTCTTCACCGTCCACGACGCGAACACGCCGGCGAAAAGGATGATCGAGGTCAGCAGCACGAGCACGAGGCCCATGCCGTCCAGCGCCAGGTTGTAGGCGATGCCGAACGACGGCACCAGCGGGAAATGCTCGGCGAACTGGAAGCCGGCCGCCTGCTGGTCGTAGACGAAGCAGAGCCAGATCGACAGGACGAGCGGCAGCGCGGCGCCGAGGGTCGCCGTCATCCGGACGAGCAGCGGCCTGTGCCGCGCGAACGCCATGATCACGAGCGCCGCCACGAACGGCGACCACGTGATCACGGAGAGCACGGGGAATCCGCTCACCAGGCCACTCCGATCCACGCCATCAGCGCGAGCAGGCCGAGGCCGACCGCCCACACGTAGTCCTGCACCTTGCCCGTCTGGATCCGCCGCAGACGATCGCCGGCGTCGAGCGTCCACGCGCTGACGACGTTCAGCACGCCGTCGACGAGGTAGCGATCGATCCAGCCGACCAGGCGCGCGAACGTCAGCAGCACGCCGCGGTAGATCCCCAGGAACACATCGTCGAGCCAGAAGTTGCGTCGGGCCGCGGTCCGGATCGGCGCAAAGGCCGCCGCCAGCGCATCAGCACTGATGGCGCGGCGCTGGTAGGTCAGGTAGGCCAGCAGAATGCCCGACAGCGCCACCGTCACCGCAACGTACGTCAGCCAGTGCGGCGCCTCGAACTCGTGCCACGGCTCGTTGACGGTGAAGTAGATGCCGATCGTGACGGCGAGCAGCGCCAGCACCCACAGCGGTCCGGTCATGAGCAGCGGCGCATCATGCGCGTGCGCTCCTTCGTGTCCTTCGCCGCCTTCGTGTCCTTTCGTGCCGAAGAACGCCAGGAACACCACGCGGAACATGTAGAACGCGGTGAGGAACGCGGCGAACAGCAGCATCGCGAACGGAACCGTGAAGCCGCCGTGCCAGACGGCGCCGAGCACTTCTTCCTTCGACGCGAAGCCCGCGAACAGCGGGACGCCGGCGAGCGACAGCGTGCCGACGAGGAAGACGATCGCCGTCTGCGGCATCTTCTTCGCCAGCCCGCCCATGTCGGTGATCTCGTTGCTGTGGACGGCGTGGATCACCGCGCCGGCGCCGAGGAACAGCAGCGCCTTGAAGACGCCGTGCGTGAGCAGGTGCAGGAAGCCCGCGCCCGCGACACCTGCGCCGATCGCCGCCATCATGTAGCCGAGCTGCGACACCGTCGAGTAGGCGAGCACGCGCTTGATGTCCGTCTGCACGCAGGCGAGGATCGCCGCCAGCAGCGCCGTGAACGCGCCGTTCCACGCGACGATCGCCAGCACGCCTGGCGTCAGCGCGAACAGCCAGTCGGTCCGCGCCAGCAGGTAGACGCCCGCCGTCACCATCGTCGCCGCATGGATCAGCGCGGAGACCGGCGTCGGCCCCTCCATCGCGTCGGGCAGCCAGACGTGCAGCGGGAACTGCGCCGACTTCCCCGCCGCGCCCATGTAGAGGCAGAACGTGATCAGCGCGAGGCCGTCGATCGGAATCCCGCCGGCCGCGGCCATCGCACGCAGCTCCAGGAGATCGAACGTCCCGGTTGCGCGATGCAGCAGGACGATGCCGATCAGCAGGCCGACGTCGCCGAGCTTCGTCATCCAGAACGCCTTCAGCGCGGCGCGCGCGGCCTCGGGCTTCGTGTACCAGTAGCCGATCAGCAGGCACGAGCAGACACCGACCAGCTCCCAGCAGATGAACAGCTGCAGCAGATTCGGCGCCAGCACCACGCCCATCATCGAGAACGCGAAGAGCGACTGCAGCGCGTAGTAGCGGCCGAGCGCCGGACTGGGCTCGTCGTGCAGGTACGTCGTCGAATAGATCTGCACGAGCAGCGCGACGAGCGTCACGAGCAGCAGCATCGTCGTCGACTGCGCGTCGGCGAAGATGCCGACGGTGGCGAACGGCCCGTTCGCCGACGGCAGCCACGGCCAGACGACGTGCACGGGCGTGGCGCCGTCGAGCGCAGCCCAGCCGAGGATCGCCGACACGAACGCCCCCGCCATGCAGGCGATCGAGAACCATGCGGCCACGCGGCCCGACCGCCGCAGCGGCGGGACGACGCCGATGACGAAGGCGGCCGCTGCCGGGAGCAGCAGCGCGGTCAGCACGAGCGGGACGGCGTTTCGCGTCATCCCTTCAACCAGTCCACGTGATCCGCGCTGGCGGTCCGGCGCAGGCGGAAGAGCAGGATGACGATCGCGAGACCGAGCGCCACTTCGGCGACGGTGATGCAGATGGCGAACAGCGTGAAGACCATCCCCGCATCGCCGCCATGGAACCGGCTGAAGGCGACGAGATTGATGTTGACGGCGTTCAGCATCAGCTCGATGCCGAGCAGGATGCCGATCGTGTTGCGGCGGGTCACGGTGCCGAACAGACCGAGGCAGAAGACGACGGCGGCCAGCGTCAGGTACGCCTGCAGGCCCACGGTTACTCCTCCGGCCTCGCGAAGTAGCTCGCGCCGAGGAGTCCCACGACGAGCAGCACGGCGAGCAGCTCGAACGAGAGGACGTAGCGCGTCAGCAGCGACGTGCCGATCTGCTGGGTGAGGCCGGCCGTCAGCGGCGGGCGCGGCAGGCTCACGTTCGCCTGCGCGATCGCGCGGACGAGGAGCGCGAGGAGCCCCAGCGAGACGATGGCGCCTGCGCCGATCCGGCGGTTCGTCTGCGACAGCTTCTCCCCCACCAGCCGCTCGGTGACGACGATCGCGAAGACGACGACGGTGATGACGCCGCCGGCGTAGAGCAGCACCTGCACGGCCGCGATGAACTCGGCGTCGAGCGTGAGGAAGATGCCGGCGGTCGAGACGAGCGCCAGCGCCAGCCACAGCACGGCGTGGAACAGGTTCTTGCCGAGCACGACGGCGAGGCCGGCCCCGACGAGCAGGATCGCGAACGCCCAGAAGGCGATCACTTCGAGCGTCATGCGGGAGCGCTCCCGGCGTCCGGCTTTCCGCTTCCCGCGTCCGGCTTCGCGCTTTCTTTCTTGGGCGGCTGCTGCATGTCGCGCAGCAGGTTGCCCGTGGCCCACGACGGCTCGTACTGCAGGCCGATGGCGTGCAGGCGGTCCTTGTCGAGCAGCATCTCGCGGCGATCGGCGGTCGCCATGTCGAACGACTTCATCATGATGATGGCGTCGGTCGGGCACACCTGGACGCACAGCTCGCAGAACTCGCAGGCGTAGAGCTCGAGGCTGAAGAACTTCGCGTAGTTGCGCTTCTCCCCCTTCAGCATCTCGACCTTGATCACGGCGGGCGGGCAGATGAACTCGCAGAGGCGGCAGCCGATGCAGTTCTCTTCGCCCGTCTCCTTGTCGTAGGTCAGCGCCAGCAGGCCGCGGAAGCGGTTCGGGAAGGGACGCGAGACGGTCGGATAGTGGACGGTGACGGGCTTGCGGAAGAAGTTGATGAACGTGATCCGCATCGCCTGGCCGACGGCCTTGCCGATCGTCCACGCTTCCGCCAGGACGCCCTTCTTGCGATCATGCATGGGGCGTCCTCCACACGATCGTCGCGGCGGTCGCGAGCAGCAGCAGGAGCGACGCCGGCAGCATCAGCTTCCACGACACGCGCAGGATCTGGTCGACGCGGATGCGGACGAAGCTCCAGCGGACCCACGTCAGCAGCAGGAAGACGGCGAGCGCCTTCAGCAGGAACCACACCGGCCCCAGCCAGACGGGCCCCGGTCCCGCCCACGCGCCGAGGAACAGCAGCGCGCCGAGGAACGACGTGCCGAGCACGTGCGCGTATTCCGCGAGCTGGATGATGGCGAACTTCATCCCCGAGTATTCGACGCGGAATCCGGCGACCAGCTCCGACTCGGCCTCGAGGATGTCGAACGGCACGCGGTTCTCGGCCGCGACGGCGGTGATGATGAAGAAGACGAACGCGATCTGCCCGATGACGGGATAGGCGATGAACCACAGGCCGGCCTGCGCGGTCGCGATCTCCGACAGCCGCAGCGACCCGGCGAGCATCACCGGCACCAGCGCCGTCATGATGAACGGCAGGTCGTAGGAGATGATCTGGTTCACCGCGCGCATCGCCGACAGCAGCGCGTACTTGTTGTTCGAGCCCCAGCCGGCCATGAAGAGCCCGACGATCTCGAGCGACGAGATGGCGAGGAAGATCAGGATGCCGTTGTCGAGATCGGCGACGCCGATGCCCGGGGCGAACGGAATCACGCCGAACAGCAGCAGGCACGGAATCATGAACACGACCGGCGCCAGCTTGAACACCGGACGGTCGGCGGAGTCCGGCATGACGTCTTCCTTCAGCAGGAGCTTGACGCCGTCGGCGATCGGCTGCAGCAGTCCGCGGGGACCGACGCGGTACGGGCCGATGCGCGACTGGAGGCGCGCGGCGAACTTCCGCTCCAGCAGCGTCACGTAGGCGAGCAGCCCGACGATCGCGCCGAGCACGGCGCTGCCCATGATCAACGACTGCACGGCCGGCGGCAGCGAGGCGAAGCTCATCGATCGACCTCGCCGAACACCGGATCGACGCTGCCCATGATCGCGACGACGTCGGCGACGCTGCAGCCGGGCAGGATGTGCGGCAGGACCGCGAGATTGGAGAACGAGGCGCCGCGCCACTTCATGCGGTACGGCTTGTTGCTGCCGTCCGAGACGAGGAAGCAGCCGACTTCGCCGCGCGGCCCCTCGACGCGCGCGTAGGCCTCCCCCTTCGGCACCTTCACCTGCGCCAGCGACTTGACGCCCGGCCGCGACGAGATCGGCCCGGCCGGCAGGCCGTCGAGGATCTGCCGGATGATCCGGATCGACTGGCGGAACTCGACCATCCGCACCTTGTAGCGCGCGTAGCAGTCGCCGCCGGTCTCCACCGGCACGGTGAACGCGAAGTCCTCGTACGACGAGTACGGCTGGCTGCGCCGCAGATCCCACTCGACGCCCGATCCGCGCAGCAGCGGTCCGCTGATGCCGACGTCCTGCGCCAGCGCCGTCGAGATGACGCCGACGCCCTTCGTCCGCATCATGAAGAACGGGTTGTCCTCGAGCATCCCCTCGTACTCGCCGAGGCGCTGCTCGATGAGGGCGACGGTCTTGCGGCATTCGGCCGTCCAGCCCTCGGGCAGGTCGTAGCGCACGCCGCCGACCTGGTGGAACCCGTAGAGCAGCCGCGCGCCGACGAGCGACTCGAACAGATCGAGCACCAGCTCGCGCTCGCGGATGCAATAGAGGAAGATGGTCGCGCCGCCGCCGAGCGCGCCGCCCATGTCCATGCACCACGTGCCGAGCCAGAGGCAGTGCGACGCGATCCGCTGCAGCTCTCCCATCAGCACGCGCAGGTACTGCGCGCGCTTCGGCACCTCGAAGCTCCCGATCCGCTCCGCCGCCATCACGTAGGCCAGCTCGCTCGACATCGCGGCGACGTAGTCGGTCTTCGAGGCGATCGTCGGGTACTGCACGTAGGCGAGGGTCTCGGCGAGCTTCTCGTGGCAGCGGTGCAGGTAGCCGATCACCGCGTCGACGCCGACGACGGTCTCCCCCTCGAGCGTGAGGATCGCCCGGAACACGCCGTGGGCCGACGGGTGCTGCGGCCCCATGTTCATGGTCAGCCGCTCGCTGCCGGCGTAATCGAGGGCGCGGACGTCAGGCATCGGTCGGCGTCACCTGTACGGCGGATGCGGCGTGTCGACCGCGTAGGACTTCAGGAGCGGATGCCCTTCCCAGTCGTCCGCGAGCAGGATGCGGCGCAGGTCGGGATGGCCCTCGAACCGCACGCCGAACATGTCGAAGCCCTCGCGCTCCATCCAGTTCGCGCCGCGGTAGACCGGCGTGAGCGACGCGCACGACGTGACGCCGGGGCCCAGCTTCGTGCGCAACTCGACGGACACCCTGGCGTCGAGGTTGTCCACCCAGGCGACGATCTCGAGTCCCTGTTCCTTCCAGTCGATCGCGGTGAGGAACGAGAAGAACGCGCAGCCGAGCGTGTCTTTCGCGAAGCGCGCGGCGTCGAGCCACTGCGCGGGCTCGACCTGCGCGACGACCGGCGTCCCCGCGCCCGACAGCGTGACGCCGGCCACCGTGCCGAGCAGCTCGCGCGCGCGGTCCGGCGTCACCTAGTCGACCTTCGGCGTCGGCTCGGCGCGGTGACCGGTGCGACGGAAATGAGCGATCTGATCCTGCAGCAGGAGCAGGCCGTTCAGCAGCGACTCGGGCGGCGGCGGACACCCGGGCACGTAGACGTCCACGGCCACCACGCGATCCACGCCCTTGACGACGTGGTAGCCGTGGCGGAACGGACCGCCGGAGTTGGCGCACGATCCCATCGACACGACCCACTTCGGGTCGGGCATCTGGTCGTAGATGCGCTTGAGCATCGGCGCCATCTTGATCGTCACCGTGCCCGAGACGATCATCAGGTCCGAATGCCGCGGCGACGCCCACGGCACCATGCCGAGCCGCTCGACGTCGAAGCGCGACGCGAAGGTCGCCATCATCTCGATCGCGCAGCACGCGAGGCCGAACGACACCGGCCACACCGACGACTTGCGCGCCCAGTTGAAGAAGCCGTCGGCGACGGTCGTCAGGGCGAACCCGCCGGGAAAGTTGTGGATGCCCTCGGTGACCTGCTCGAAGAGCGCGGAGTGCTTGTCGCCGGCGTCGGGACGCCGCTGATGGTGCGTCTCCCACTCCTGCAGGTCCTTGACGTCTTTCCAGAACGGAACGGGAATCTGGGGGACGGGGGCCTTTATTTCCACTCGAGGATCCCCTCCCGGTAGGCGTACATCCAGGCCAGCCCCAGGATGGCGACGAAGCCGAACATCGCCTTCAGGCCCGCCGGTCCCAGCGCCCGCAGCGTCAGCGCCCACGGGAAGAGGAACACCACGAGCGTGTCGAAGACGAGGAAGACGAGCGCGACGAGATAGAAGCCGACGGGGAACTGCACCCAGGCCTCGCCGATCGGCTGCGCGCCGCATTCGTAGTTCTCGGACTTGGAGGCGGTCGGGCGCGACGGACGGACCGCCCACGCGCCGGCGAGCGAACCGATCGCAAAGGCGAGGATCAGGCCGAAGAAGATTGCGATCGGTAGATAACCGCTCAGCATGAAATGGGCGCGATCGAAACGGTGGTGAGCATAACACGCGCTGGCCAAGTGGCGTAGAATCGGCGCGGCAGGTCCTCCTCATGCAGATCATCCGCAACCGCACCATCTACGACGTCGCGATCATCGGCTCCGGAGCGGGCGGCGGCATGGCCGCCAAGGTCCTCACCGAGGCCGGCGCCAGCGTCGTCATGCTCGAAGCCGGCCCGGACTGGGATCCGGTCAAGGACTCGTACATGATGCGCTGGAACTACGACTCGCCGCGGCGCGGAGCGGCGATTCCGACGCAGCAGTTCGGCGAGTACGACGCCGCCTTCGGCGGCTGGACGCTGGACGGCGAGCCCTACACCAACGCGCCCGGCAGCGAGTTCGGCTGGTTCCGCTCGCGCATGCTGGGCGGCCGCACGAACCATTGGGGACGGATCTCGCTGCGCTTCGGTCCTGACGACTTCCGCCGGAAGAGCGTGGACGGCCTCGGCGACGACTGGCCGATCACCTACGACGACATCAAGCCGTACTACGACGAAGTCGACAAGTTCATCGGCGTCTTCGGCGAGAACCTCGGCCCGCGCTTCCCCAACGAGCCCGACGGCATCTTCCTGCCGCCGCCGAAGCCGCGCTGCTACGAGCTGCTGATCAAGCAGGCCTCCGCGAAGCTCGACATCCCCGTCGTCCCCTCGCGGCTGTCGATTCTCACGCGCGATCACAACGGCCGCCGCGCCTGCCATTACTGCGGGCAGTGCAACCGCGGGTGCATGACGCACTCCAATTTCTCGTCCCCGTCGGTGCTCATCCCGCCGGCGAAGGCGACGGGACGGCTGCACCAGATCTTCAACGCGATGGCGCGCGAAGTCACCGTCGACGAGGGCGGCCTGGCGTCGGGCGTCGCCTACATCGACAAGGCCACGGCGCGCGAGAACCACGTGCGCGCGCGGATCGTCGTCGTCGCGGCGAGCGCGTGCGAGTCGGCGCGCCTGCTGCTCAACTCGAAGTCGTCGAAGTTCCCCCAGGGCCTCGGCAACTCGAGCGGCGTCGTCGGCAAGTACCTCACCGATTCGACCGGTCTCGGCGTCGGCGGCTTCATCCCGAAGATGATGGAGATGCCGGCGCACAACGAGGACGGCACCGGCGGCATGCACCTCTACATGCCGTGGTGGCTGGACAACAAGAAGCTCGATTTCCCGCGCGGCTACCACATCGAGATCGGCGGCGGCCGCCGCATGCCGGGCTCTGGATTCCTCGGCAACATCCACAACTACACCGGCCTGGACGCGTCGGGCACGCCGATCGCCTTCGGCGGATACGGGCAGAAGCTGAAGAGCGACTACCGGCGCCTCTACGGCGCAACCGTCAACTTCGCCGGACGCGGCGAGATGATCCCGAACAAAGACACCTACATGGACATCGATCCGCGCGTCGTCGACAAGTGGGGCATCCCGGTGCCGCGCTTCCACTTCAAGTTCAGCGACTACGAGCTCAAGCAGGCGAAGCACATGCAGGAGACCTTCCGCGCCATCATCAAGGAGATGGGCGGCACGCCCATGTCGGCGATGCCGGGGCCCGAGACGAACTACGACCTCGCGGCGGGCGGACGGATCATCCACGAGGTGGGCGTCACGCGGATGGGGAACGACCCCTCCACGTCGGTCCTCAACAAGTACTGCCAGGCGCACGACGCGAAGAACGTGTTCGTCGCCGATGCCGGTCCGTTCGTCTCGCAGGCCGACAAGAACTGCACCTGGACGATCCTGGCACTGGCGATGCGCACCGCCACCTACATCGCGGACCAGCGGAAAGCAGGAACGATCTAGCCATGGACAAACTGAATCGACGGACGATGCTGCAGCTGCTCGGTGCCGCGCCGGTGGCGGCCGGGTTCACCTGGACGGAAGCGGAAGCGGCGCAGGCCGCGGCGGCGGCGCAGACGGCGCGCAGGCCGGCGGGCGCAAAGGCCGCCTACAAGCCGAAGTTCTTCACGCCGCACGAGTGGGCGACGGTGAACGTGCTCGTGAACCTGATCATCCCGAAGGACGATCGGTCCGGCAGCGCCACCGACGCCGGCGTCCCGGAGTTCATGGACTTCATGATGGACGACCAGCCGAACCGCCAGACCGCGATGCGCGGCGGCCTCGCCTGGATCGATCACGAGTGCGAGAATCGCCACGACAAGCGGTTCCTCGACTGCACGCCCGAGCAGCGCGCCGCCGTCCTCGACGACATCGCGTGGCCGCAGAAGGCGAAGCCCGGACTCCAGCACGGCATCGCCTTCTTCAACAGCTTCCGCGACCTCACCGCGTCCGGCTTCTGGTCGAGCAAGATGGGCGTCGAGGACCTGAAGTACATGGGCAACGTGATGGTCGCCGAGTGGAAAGGCTGCCCGCCGGAGTGCCTGACCAAGCTCGGCGTATAGGGATACGTGGCGGCTGACGTCCGCCACGGCGCCTACCGCATCGCGCTCCTCGATGCCGACGGCAGCAAGTCCCAGAGACCGCGCGCCTCGGCCCGCACCTGTTCCGTCGGGGCCCGAAGTCCCCGCCGTTGCGCGTATCCGCGCTCGAAGTAGTCGTGCGTCCATTCCGGCATCTTCGACTGGGTGCTGCTCACGCCAAGTTATCAGACAGCTTCCACTGAACGAGCCTCACCGCAGGCTGTCAAGTGGTAGCATCCGCCCGTCAGCGGATGGACCTTCCGCGCACGGAGGTAGGAGGATTCGTGAATCGACGCACATTCTTCAAAGCCCTCTCGGCCGCGCCGGCCGCAACCCTCCTGAGCGCTTCGGACGCCAAGGCCGATCTGCCCAAGGCGAAGATCACGCGCGTCCGGATCTACCGGCCGCCCAACTTCAACCCGCTCTTCAACCAGAGCAACATGGTGGTCACGGTCGAGACCGACGCCGGGATCACCGGCATCGGCGAAGGCGGGTCGAAGGACACGCTCGAGCAATGCGCCGGTTCGCTCATCGGCAAGAATCCCTTCCACACCCAAGCGATCTGGCAGGAAACCTACATCGCGTGGTTCTACCCGCCGGGGCGCGAGAAAGCGCACGCGATGGGCGCGCTCGATCTCGCGCTCTGGGACATCAAGGGCAAGGCGCTCGGCGTACCGGTGCACGAGCTGCTGGGAGGCACCGCCCGCGACTACTGCGAGTGCTACGCGACCGGCGGCGCGCGGCCGCCGGGCGTGGCGCCCAACGCACCGCTCAGCCTGAAGGAGCGCGCGCGGGCGACGATGGAAGCGGGATACCGGGCGTTCCGGATGGCGCCGGCGGAGGCGCCGATCGGCGGCGTCTACGACACGCGTTCGGTCATCCGCCAGATGGCGCAGGATTGCCGCGACGTCCGCGAAGCCGTCGGTCCGGGCGGCAACTGGTGCATCGACTTTCACCAGCGGTTCGACCTGAACGACGCGCTGCGGGCCTGCAAGGCGATCGAGGAATCCGATCCGTTCTTCGTCGAAGACCCTGTCCGCGACGAAAACGCGTTGCAGGACATTCCCAAGCTGCGGCAGATGACCACCGTCCCGCTGACGCATGGCGAGGAGTGGGGCCTCAAGTGGGACTTCAACAAGCTCGTCGAGAGCCACGACGTCGATTTCATCCGCTCCACGCTGCCGAACGTCGGCGGGATCACCGAGATGATGAAGGCCGCGGCGATCTGCGAGACGCACGCCGTCGGCATCGTCCCGCACTTCACGGGTCCGATTGCGACGGCCGCGCTGGTCAACTGCCTGTCGACGTTCTCGGGTCCCGTGCTGATGGAATACAACTACGGCGGCCGTCCGATCGACTACCTGCCTGAGTGCCTGGATTTCAGGAACGGCAAGGCGTACACGAATCAGCGGCCTGGCCTGGGCGTCACGGCGGACATGAAGCTGCTGACGCTGATCGGAGAAGTCACCGAGCCCGGCCGCCGCAACGTCTACAGACGGCCGGACGGTTCA
>Ga0075362_10000235_pt1 | contig 15401 bp, 10 predicted proteins | sample EndMetdeltDD1762_FD_71397 | JGI IMG/M metagenome (GOLD analysis project Ga0075362, IMG submission 71397) | Populus endosphere microbial communities from Tennessee, USA - Endosphere MetaG P. deltoides DD176-2 | ecosystem: Host-associated > Plants > Roots > Endosphere | place: USA: Tennessee...
ACGCTCGTCGAATAGCCCGCCGCGAACGCCGAGAGGGCGTACAGGAGAATGCTCCACGTCAGCACGCGGCGGCGCCCGAAGAGGTCCGTGAAATATCCGCCGAGCAGCCCGAAGATGCCGCCGGCGACGGCCGGCCAGTAGAAGAGGTAACCGACCCATTGGTTGATCAGCGGGTCGGTACCCGGCACGCGCAGCAGCTCCATGAGCGCCGGGCGCACGATCAGCGGCAGCATCAACAGCTCGTACGAATCGAACGCGAAGCCGATCGCCGCGATCACCGCGATGAGCGCGGCCGTGCGTCGTCGCGGGCCGGGATCGGCCGTCATCACCCTTGCCATCTTCTATACCTCGTAGCGAGCGAGCGTCGCCGCGCCTGGCAGCGAACGCCGTGTCGCGATCGATACCACAATCATGAGCAGCGCGGAAACGATCGTCATCGGGACGACCGGCAGCAGCCCGAGCACCGTCGTCCCCGCCGCGATGCGGGCGATGACCGTCGTCCCGCCGATCGCCCAGACCGGAACGGCCGATCCGGGCGGCGGCGCCGGGACCGCCGACTGGAGCACCGCTACGCCGGCGACGGCCGCGGCCGTCCACAGCGTCACCGCGAGCGCGCCCCACTTCGTGCTGCCCTTCCAGAAGAGCGCCGCCACGAGCAGCGGCGACAGCGCCGAATAGCCGGCGAACGCGTACTGGCTGGCCAGATCGAAGATCGACTGCGGCGACACCAGCGCAATCCCGTAGGCGATGACGGTCAGGACGATGACGAACGCGCGGCCGGTGTTGACCTGCGCCTTCTGTCCGAAGCGCGCCTGCCCTCCGTAGAACGCGAAGACGTCCTCGGTGAACATCGTCGAGAGCGCGAGGATCTGCGAGTCGCTGGCCATGACGGCCGCCATCACGGCGGCGCCCAGCATCGCGGCGAGCCAGACGGGCGCGTAGCCCTGCACGAGCTTCAGGATCACGTCGTCGCCGCTCGCCGCCGCCCGCAGCTCCGCGCGGCGCTCGGTCGTGAGGTCGGGCCCGCCGGCGGCCAGCGCGGCGCGCGCCTCCACCTTCGTCTGGATCGGCGGCAGGTCGGTCGCCTTGTTGGCGACGACGCCGAGGAAGACCGACGGCAGCCAGATGGCGAGCATGCACAGCGGATAGAGGACGACCGTCTTGCGGAAGTGCGAGAGGCGCTTCGCGGTGAGGCAGAAGATGCCGATGTGCGGGAACGCCAGCGACGACAGGGGAATGAAGGTGTAGCTGAAGAAGTAGAGCGGCGAGACCCGCTCGCGCGTGAGGAGCGGCGCGGTCGAGGGAGACGCGAGCAGCGCCTCCATGGCGCTCGAGAAGCCGCCCATGCCGCGCGCGATGACGGTGACGGCAATCGCGCCGAACGACAGGAACAGGACCGTCTGGAAGGTGTTGACCCAGGCGGTGCCCCGCATGCCGCCGAAGAAGACGTAGCCCATCACGACGAACGAGACCACCGCGCCGCCGAGCCAGAAGGGCACGAGCCCGCCGCTGACCGACGAGAGCGTCGTCCCGCCGCCCATCACGGCGATCACGATGTAGGGCACGAGCAGGACCGCCTGCACCGCGAAGATGGCGGTGCCGATGTGGCCGCACTCCCAGCGATCGCGGAACATCTGCACCGGCGTCATGAACCCGTGGCGCTTGCCGAGCGCCCACAGCCGCGTGCCGATGAAGAAGAGCCCGACGGGGATGACGAGCGCCGACGAGGAGGCCATCAGCCCGTACGTCACGATCCCGTTGGCGAAGGCGTGGCCCGACGCGCCGAGGATCGAGAACGCCGTCATGTTGGTGCCGAAGAGCGACAGCAGGAACACGATCGGGCCGAGCGCGCGTCCGGCGAGGAAATAGCCCTCGGCATTCTGCTGCGTGCCCGCTCGCCCGGCGAACAGGCCGATGCCGAGCACCAGCGCGAGGTATGCGAAGACGACCGCCGCCTGGATCATTGCTCGGGGTCGAGATGCGACGGCCAGCGTGTCCGTACCAGCGCGAGCATGAGCAGCGAGATGCCGATCGTGTAGGCGGCGTGGTACGCGAGGCCAGCGGGCAGGAAGCCGAAGACGAGCGGACGGGCGCTGCGCCAGAGCCAGACGTCCTGGTGCAGCGCGTACACGAATCCGATGACGAGTGCCACGAAGGGGAGCGGCAAGGCGAAGCTATACTAGCGGCTTCATGTCCGCTTCTCAAAAGCTCGACGCGTGGGTACGCGAAGTCGTCGACTGGCACTTCGATCCGGCAACCGGCTCTCCCTTCTGGCTGGAGTACGCGAAAACAGCAGGCTGGGACCCGCGGAAGGAGGTCGCGGGGTTCGCCGACCTCGCGCGGTTTCCCGAGTTCCAGGACGAGTGGCTGCGCGGCGGACCGGTGCAGCGCTGGATCCCCAAGGGGCTCGCGGGCAAGCCGATCTACGTGTTCGAGACCGGCGGGACCACGGGCATCCCGAAGACGCGCGTCGCGTCGGAGGACTTCCGGATCGACTACGAGCTCTACAGCCAGACGCTTCCCGACGAGCACTTCCCGAAGGGATCGAACTGGCTGATGCTCGGGCCGTCGGGCCCGCGCCGGCTGCGGCTCGCCGTCGAGCACCTGTGCCAGCACCGCGGCGGCATCTGCTTCTGCGTCGATCTCGATCCCCGCTGGGTCATCAAACTCATCAAGAAGGGCTGGATGGAGCACCTCCAGGCCTACAAGGATCACGTGATCGAGCAGGCGATCACCGTCCTCTCCGCCGGGCACGACATCCGCTGCATGTTCGCCACGCCGAAGCTGCTCGAGTCGCTGGCGCTGAAGCTGGAGGAGCAGGGATCGTCGATCGGCAAGGCCGGCGTCAAAGGGATCATGTCGGGCGGGACCGAGTTCACGCCGCAGTGGAACCGCTTCGCGCACGAGGAGCTGCTCGACGGCGCGTTCATGGCGTCGGTGTACGGCAACACGCTGATGGGCCTCGCGGCGAGTCCGCCCAGCGGGCCGGAGAACGGGTACAAGATCACCTACTACGCGCCCCAGCCGCGCGCTGTCGTCCAGGTGGTGGACTTCGACGATCCGTCGAAGCTGGTGGACTACGGCCAGACCGGGCGCGTGAAGCTGACGACGCTGACGAAGGAATTCTTCATGCCGGGCTTCCTCGAGCGCGACGAAGGCGAGCGCGAGAAGCCCTGCGACCAGTTCGCGTGGGACGGCGTCAGTGGCGTGCGCCCGTACCGGGGGTTCGCGGCCACGACAACGGTTGGAGTGTACTGAGTACCGACTGTCACGGATCGCAGGAGTCAAGGAGATCAGGAGGACGCAGGAGACGAGGAGAGTAGGAGCAATCTTGGTTTTCTTGAAAAAGAATTTGCTCCTGCCCTTCTGGTCTCCTGCGTCCTCCTGATCTCCTTATCTCCTGCGATCCGTGACAGGCGTTGGTAATACCCAAATGCTGCATCTACCTGTACTCCGCTGGGGAGCTCCGTACGAGTCGCTCGAGAAGGACGAGGTCGTCCACTTCTCGACGGGGGAGCCGATTGCGACCGTCAGCCGCGCCAACGGCGGGCTGATTCAGCGCGACGCGCGCAAGGCGGCGCGCGCCCGCGAGGCGCTGCGCGCGATCCCGATCGACGAGCTGATCGCGATCGCGGCGAAAGCCGGGGAGCTGTACTCCAACGCGACGCTGCCGATGGGCGCGGGCACGCAGACGCCGGACGAGTTCGTGCGCGCGCAGTCGGCCAGCACGGGGCTTCCCGAGCGCATGTGCCGCGCGAACATGAAGAAGAACATGTTCGTGCTGTCGGAGATGCGCCGCATCCTCGAGTCGCTCACGCGCGGGCTCGCCCTCGACGTGCTGTCGAGCGGCTACGGCGAGGAGCGCGGCGTGCCGATCAGCTACCAGGTGCAGAGCCCGGTGGTCGGACTCGTGCTGCCGTCGAATTCGCCGGGCGTCCACACGCTCTGGCTGCCGATCATCCCGCTGCAGATCGGCCTGGTGCTGAAGCCGGGCCCGCAGGAGCCGTGGACGCCCTACCGCATGACCGAGGCGTTCTTCCAGGCCGGCGTGCCGCGCGAGGCGATCTCGCTCTACCCGGGCGGCGGCGACGTCGGCGCCGCCGTGCTCGACGCCCTCGATCGCACGATGATCTTCGGCGGGCAGCCGACGGTCGATCGGTACCGGGGCAACCCCAAGGTACAGGCGCACGGTCCCGGCTTCTCGAAGATCGTCCTGGGCGACGACGAAGTGGACAACTGGGAGAAGTACCTCGACGTGATGGTGGACAGCGTGTTCCTGAACAGCGGACGCGGCTGCATCAACGCGTCCGGCATCTGGGCGAGCCGGCACACGCGCGAGATCGCCGACGCCGTCGCGAAGCGGTTTGCCGCCGTGGCGCCGCTCCCGCCCGATCATCCCGACGCCAGTCTCGCGGCGTTCACGGTGCCCGGCGCGGCGGAAGCGATTTCGGCCTCGATCGACGCGGACGCGCAGGGTCCCGGCGTGGCCGACGTCACGGCGAAGCTGCGCGGCGGCGAGCGCCTCGTGAAGGCCGGCCGTGCCGACTACCTGCTGCCCACGGTGCTGCACGCCGACAGTCCCGACGCGCCGGCGGCCAAGCGCGAGTACATGTTCCCCTTCGTGACCGTGGTGCAGTGCCCCGAAGCGAAGCTGATCGAGGCGATGGGGCCGACGCTCGTGTGCACGGCGATCACCGGCAACCAGGCGCTGCGGCGCAAGTTGCTCGACGCCGTCCACATCGATCGCCTGAACTTCGGGCCGGTGCCGACGATTCAGCTCAACTGGCTGCAGCCGCACGAAGGCAACCTGATCGACTTCCTCTTCCGGGCGCGGGCCTTCCAGACCTCCGCGATTTGATGACCGCGAGCGAGCACCGCGAGCGAGCCACGCGATCGGAGCGAGCCGGCGAAGCGGCGAGCGAGCGCGCGTGTCGGGGAGTCCGAGGGGCGAAGCCCCTCGGCTGAAGATGAGAATCCTGTCGATCACCGCGGGTGCGGCGGGCATGTATTGCGGCTCCTGCCTGCGCGACAACGCGCAGGCGATCGAGCTGCTCGCGCGCGGGCACGAGGTGACGCTCCAGCCGCTCTACACGCCGACGACGCCCGACGAGGAGAACGTCAGCCGCCGGCGGATCCTCTTCGGCGGCATCAGCATCTACCTGCAGCAGTACGCGCCGTTCCTCCGCAAGGCGCCGCGCGTCCTGGATCGCCTCTGGGACTCGCCGTGGGTGATCAAGGCGTTCGCCCGGCGCGCCGTGTCGGTCGACCCGCGGATGCTCGGCGATCTGACCGTGTCGACGCTCGAAGGCGAGCACGGCGTGCTCAGGCGCGAGTTCGACAAGCTGCTCGAGTGGATCGCCGCCGAGCCCGTACCAGACGTCGTCAATCTTCCCAACACGCTGCTCATCGGGCTCGCCGCGCCGCTCAGGCGCGCCCTGAAGCGGCCGGTCGTCTGCACCCTGCAGGGCGAGGACCTGTTCCTCGAGGGGCTCGTCGAGCCGTATCGCACGCGCGCGCTCGACCTGATCCGCCGGCAGGTGCCCGGCGTCGATCGCTTCCTGTCGGTCAGCGACTTCTACGCGCCGGTGATGTCGGCGCTGCTGGCGATTCCGCCCGCGCAGATCGACGTGGTGCCGCTCGGGATCAATCTCGAGGGCTACGACCGTGGTCCGCTCGGCCGCCGCGGCCCTGGCGACGGCGGGTTCCGGGTCGGTTATTTCGCGCGGGTGTCGCCGGAAAAGGGGCTGCACGTCCTCGCCGACGCCTACAAACTGCTGCGCGCGAAAGCGCCCGGGACGGCGATGCGGCTCGAGGCGGCGGGCTACATGGCGCCGGCGCAGGCGCCGTATCTCGAAGGCGTGAAGAAGACGCTCGCCGACGCCGGCCTCGCCGGGGAGTTCACGTATCACGGCGCGGTGGACCGCGAGGGCAAGCTCGCGTTCCTGCGCGGGCTCGATGTGCTGTCGGTGCCTGCGCCGTACGACGAGCCGAAAGGCACGTTCCTGCTCGAAGCGATGGCGGCCGGCGTGCCGGTCGTCCAGCCGCGCCGCGGGGCATTTCCCGAGATCGTGGAGAAGACCGGCGGCGGCGTCCTCGTCCCGCCCGGCGATCCGGCGGCGCTCGCCGACGCGCTGCTCGCCCTGTCGCGCGATCGCGATCGGCTGGAGGAGCTCGGCCGCCGCGGCTACGAGGGCGTGCGCGAGCACTACAGCATTCAGCGCTCGGTCGACCGTCTGCTGGCCGCCTATGAGTCTGCAGTGTCCGCCTTCCGGCCGAATTCCGTGTCCGGGAGTTCCGCCTGAAGGCGGAAACTGCAGGTAACCCTTTGTAGCTTCCGCCTTCAGGCGGAATGAGCTCGAAGATGCTCGAAATCACAGACCTCACCAAGGACTACCCCACGCCGCGCGGCACGCTGCGCGTGCTCGATCGCGTGTCGATGCAGATGGCGCCGGGCGACGCGGCGGCGATCATGGGGCCGTCGGGCAGCGGCAAGAGCTCGCTGCTCTACATCCTCGGCGCGCTCGAGCCTCCCTCTTCCGGCCGCGTCACGCTCGACGGCCGCAATCCGTTCGAGCTGCCGGCCGCGGCGCTCGCCGCGTTCCGCAACGAGCAGATCGGGTTCGTCTTCCAGGACCACTGCCTGCTGCCGCAGTGCACCGTGCTCGAGAACGTGCTCGTGCCCACGCTCGTCTCGCCGAAAAAGGGAGCGTCGGCGCGCGCGCGCGACCTCATCGCCCAGGTCGGGCTGGCGGATCGCATCGACCACCGGCCGGGCGAGCTCTCGGGCGGCGAGCGGCAGCGGGTCGCCATCGCCCGCGCGCTGATCGGCAGTCCGCGCCTGCTGCTGTGCGACGAGCCGACGGGGAACCTCGATCACGCGTCCGCCGAACACGCCGCCGGCATCCTGCTCGACCTCCACCGCGCGCAGCAGACCATTCTCATCGTCGTGACGCACAGCGCCGCGCTGGCCGGCAAGCTGCCGCGGCGCTTCGAGCTGCGCGACGGCGCGCTGCGGCAGGTGCCAGCGGCGAGCGAGCGGGCGTCGGCCCGCGAGTCGAACCCGTGACCGCGCGCCGGCTCGTCGTCCGTGCGCTCGCCTACTACTGGCGCAGCAACCTCGCCGTCATCGCGGGCGTCGCGACGGCCGTCGCCGTACTGGCCGGTGCCCTGCTCGTCGGCGACTCGGTCCGCGGCAGCCTGAGCGATCTCGTCCTCCAGCGGATTGGGCGGGCCGACGGCGTCATCACGTCGACCGGCTTTTTCCGTGAAGCGCTGGCGGACGACATGAACCGCCGCACGGACGGCAGGCCGGCGTATGACGAGACCGCGCCGCTGATCATGCTCCAGGGCACGGTGACGGATCCGGCGAGCGGCCGGCGCGTGTCGCAGGCGGCGGTCTACGGCGTGGACGATCGGTTCTGGACGTTCCATCAGGTCGACGTCCGCGGACCGGCCGATCGCGACGCGTTCCTCAGCCGCGCGCTCGCCGGCGATCTCGGCCTCGCGCCAGGCGCGCCCGTCCTCGTGCGCATCGAACGGCCGAGCGCGATCCCGATCGACTCGCTCCACGGCAGGAAGGAGGACCCGGGGCGGACGCTCCGCCTCACGGCGCGCGCCGTGCTCGACGCGGCGCACATGGGCGACTTCTCGATTCAGCCCACGCAGGGCCGCGTGCGCGCCGTCTTCGTGCCGCTCGCGCGGCTCCAGCAGGATCTCGATCGCGCCGGCCGCGTCAACGCCGTCGTCGTCGCCGCCCGCCGCGACCTGCTGCGTCCCGTCTTCGAGACTACGCTCGAGCGGGCCGCGCTACCGGCGGACTACGGCCTGACCCTGCGCAGGCTGGACGCGCGCCACGCCGTCGCCCTCGAGTCCGACGCCGGCCTGATCGATTTCGCCCGCGCGTCCGCGGCCGGCAACGCCGCCGACGTCATCCAGCTTCCCGCCACGCCCGTCCTCACCTATCTCGCGAACGCGCTGCGGAGCGGCGATCGCGAGGTGCCGTACTCGCTCGTCACGGCCACCGACCTGTCACGGATCGCGCCGCAGGCGGCTGCCGGCACCGACCCGTCGCATCCGCCGATCGTGATCAACGACTGGACGGCCCGCGATCTCGGCGTGAAGCCCGGCGATCCGCTGGCGCTCGACTACTACGTCTGGCAGGAGCCCGGCTTCCTCGAGACGAGGACGGCGGAGTTCCGCGTCGCCGCGATCGTGCCGATCGCCGGCGCCGCCGCGGATCGCGATCTGGCGCCGGACTATCCGGGCATCAGCGAGGCCGACACGCTCGGCGACTGGGACCCGCCGTTCCCCATCGATCTGAAGCGCGTCCGGCCGAAGGACGAGGACTACTGGAAGCAGTACCGCACCACGCCGAAGGCGTTCATTCCGTACGAGGAGGGAAAGCGCCTGTGGGGATCGCGGCGGTACGGCGATCGCACGTCGATTCGCATCCAGCCGCTCGCGTGGCAGCCGCTCGACGAGGCCGAGCGCCAGTTCTCGGGGGCGCTGATGCAATCGCTGAAGCCGTCGGCCGGCGGCTTCGCCGTGACGGACGTGCGCGGCCAGGGGGCCGCCGCCTCACGCGGCTCGACCGATTTCGGCGAGTACTTCCTCTACTTCAGCTTCTTCCTGGTGGTCTCGGCGCTGGTGCTCGCGGCGCTCTTCTTCCGCCTGTCGGTGGAGCAGCGCGCGCGGGAGGTCGGGCTGCTTCGCGCGGTCGGCTACACGACGTCGCTCGTACGGCGGCTGTTCACCGCGGAAGGACTGCTGCTGGCGCTGGCGGGGAGCGTGTTCGGCATCGCCGGCGCGCTCGGCTACGGCGCGCTGATGATGACGGGGCTGCGGACGTGGTGGTCGGGCGCCGTCGGCACGCAGGCGCTCACGCTGCACGTCTCCTGGGTGTCGCTCGCCTCGGGTGCCGCCGGCGCGGTCGTCGCCGCGGTCGCGTGCATCTGGTGGACGCTGCGATCGCTCTCGCGAATGTCTGAACGGAGCCTGCTCGCCGGGTCGATCGCGCAGTCCGGCGAGCAGTCCCGCCGAAGGGCCGACGGCGTGAAGGCCGATCGCCGATCGACGAGGCCCCTGATCGGGGCGGCGGTCCTGTCGGTGCTGGCGATCGCCTTGGCCGCCGGCGCCGTGACGCGGCGCATCGATCCCGCGGGCGCTTTCTTCGGGGCCGGCGGCGCGATCCTGGGCGCGGGACTGTTCGCGATCGCCGCCCTGCTGCGGAGGCCGCCGCGCAGCGTCGAGGGCCGCGGCTGGCCGGCGCTCGTGCGCATCGGCTGGCGCAACACCACCGCGCGTCCGGGACGGAGCGTCCTGGCCGTCGCCGTCATCGCGTCGGCGGCGTTCATCGTCATTTCGGTCGACGCGTTCCGCCGAGGCGGCGTCGATCCGCAGGACCGCCGTTCCGGCACCGGCGGCTTCGCCCTGCTGATCGATCTGAACCTGCCGCTCGTGCACGATCCCAACGGGCGCGACGGCCGCGAGGCGCTCGGTCTCGAGGGCGTCGAGGGGATTTCATTCGTCCCCTTCCGCGTGCTGCCCGGCGAAGATGCGAGCTGCCTGAATCTGTACCGGCCCGTCAACCCGCGCATCCTCGGCGCGCCGCGCGCGTTTCTCGAGTCCGGACGTTTTTCGTTCCAGGGCTCCCTTGCGTCGACCGACGCCGAGCGGGCCAATCCCTGGCGCCTGCTCGACGCGCCGCAGCGCGACGGCACCATCCCGGTCTTCGCCGACGCGAATTCGATGACCTACGTGCTGCACAAGTCGGTGGGCGACGTGATTCCGCTCGCGCACGGCGATCGCACGCTGCAGCTGAAGCTGGCCGGCGCGCTCGCCGACAGCGTCCTGCAGTCGGAGCTGGTGATGTCGGAAGCCAACTTCACCAGGCTCTTTCCCGAGCAGCAGGGCTACCGGATGCTGCTGGCCGACGTCGCGCCCGGCGCGGATGCCGGCCGCGCCGCCGCCGCGATCGAAGCCGGCGCCTCCGACTTCGGCGCCGACGCCGTGCCGGCGGCCGCGCGGCTCGCCGAATTCCACGCCGTCGAGAACGCGTATCTCTCCACGTTCCAGACGCTCGGGGGCCTCGGCCTCCTCGTCGGCACGCTCGGGCTCGCGGCGGTCCTGCTGCGCAACGTGCTGGAGCGGCGCCGGGAGCTGGCGCTGCTGCGCGCCGTGGGATATCAGACGAAGGATCTGTTCCTGATCGTCGTGGCGGAAAACGCCGTGCTGCTCGGCTGTGGGCTGAGTCTCGGGGCGATTGCCGCCGCGGTCGCGGTCGGCCCGGCCGCGCTGGAGCGCGGGGCCCGGCTGCCCATCTCGGCTTTTGGCGCGGGCCTGCTCGTCTCCGTGCTCGCGGCCGGACTATTATCGTCCCTGCTCGCCACGCGTGCCGCGCTCCGCGCGCCGCTCGTGGCGTCTCTCAGATCCGACTAAACACTTTCGCTCCGGCGGAAGTAGGAGCTCGATAGACATGCGCACTCGGACGACCCTCGCGTTGCTGCTGGCGTGCACCGTCGCGCCCCTGGGAGCCGAAGACTGGCCTCACTGGCGCGGCCCGTCGAAGAACGGGCTGAGCGGGGAAACGAACCTGCCGGTGAAGTGGTCGCCGGCGACCGGCGAGAACGTCGCGTGGAAGCTCGCGATGCCGGCGATGTCCGGATCGACGCCGATCGTCTGGCGCGACCGGATCTTCCTCAACGTCGCCGACGCGCTGCCCGACGGGGGCGACAAGCCGACGCTGCACCTCTGGTGCGTGGATCGCGCGAAGGGCACGCTGCTCTGGCAGCGGCCGCTCGGCGGCGGCAACGACATGCAGCGCAAGGCCAACCGCTCGTCGCCGTCGCCTGTCACCGACGGCACCGGCGTCTGGGTGCTGACCGGCACCGGCGTCCTCAAGGCCTTCGACTTCGACGGCAGGGAGCTCTGGGCCCGAGACATCCAGAAGGAGTACGGCCGCTTCGGACTGAACTGGGGCTACGGCTCGTCGCCGCTGCTGCACGGCGGCGCCATCTACGTGCAGGTGCTGCACGGCATGCGCACCGACGATCCGTCGTACCTGCTCCGCATCGACAAGGCGACGGGCAAGACGGCCTGGCGCGTCGAGCGGCCGACCAACGCCATCCAGGAGTCGCCGGATTCCTACACGACGCCCGCGGTCGTCAAGGTCGGCAACGCCGAGGAGCTCGTCATCACCGGCGGCGACGTCGTCACCGGGCACGACCTCGCCACCGGGAAAGAGCTGTGGCGCGTCAACGGCCTCAATCCGACGAACAATCCCAACTTCCGCATCGTGGCCTCGCCGGTCGTCCACGGCGAGCTGGTCATCGCGCCGACGCGCGTGCGCCCGATGCTCGCGCTGAAGCCCGGCGGCCGCGGCGACGTCACCGCCACGCACGTGCTGTGGTCGTTCGACTCCGGGCCGGACGTCCCGACGCCCGTGACCGACGGCACCTACGTCTACTCGGTGACCGACAACGGCGTGATGTTCTGTCTCGACGCCAGGACCGGCAAGGAGATCTACGGGCGGCAGCGCCTGCGTCCCGGGACCTACAGCGGATCGCTCGTCCTCGCCGACGGCAAGCTGTACGTGACCAACGAGGACGGCGTGACGAGCGTGGTCAAGGCCGGTCCCGCGTTCGAAATCCTCGCCGAGAACGAGTTCAACGACTACTCGCTGAGCTCGCCGGCGGTGTCGGGCGGCCGGATGTTCTTCCGGACGACGAAGTATCTGTGGGCGATTGGTAAATAGAAGCGCCGCAACCGGGTTGTTGCGGCGACGGCCACATCACGATCACGAAGAGTTCGCAGAGGGCGCGAAGCACTTGGTGGAAAGCCCCGTACCTCCCGCCTTCAGGCGGAAGACCGCGGCTTCAGTGAGAGACCATCAAGATTGCTCTGCGCGCTCTGCGATCTCCCGTGAGTGCGTGACGTGACTGCCGATCCTAGTCAGGTAGGGGCCTCCATATGAAGTACGTAGTTGTCGTCACGCTGGCATTGTTGGCTGTCACGGATCCCGATTGGGGCCGCTTCCGCGGACCGAACGGGACGGGCATTGCGAAGGTCACCGGCCTGCCGACCGAGTTCGGGCCGGCGAAGAACGTCGTCTGGAAGACGGCGACGCCGAACGGACACTCGTCGCCGGTGCTGACGCCGACGCGGATCTTCATGACGGGCGTGGAGGGCGACTCGCTGATCGTGTTGTCGCTCGACCGCGCGACGGGGAAGGAGCAGTGGCGCCGCACCGTGCCGCGGCGGCAGAAGGGGCGCATCGAAAACGTCAACGGTCCCGCGTCGCCCTCACCCGTCACCGACGGCACGAACGTCTACGCGTTCTTCCAGGACTTCGGCCTGGTCGCGTTCTCGGCCGAGGGGAAGGAGCTCTGGCGCCTGCCGTTCGGGCCGTTCAACATGTTCTACGGCTTCGGCGCGTCACCGATTCTCGTGGACGGCATCCTGATCCTGCCGGTCGATCAGGACGTGGATTCCTACCTGCTCGGCGTAGACGCGAAGACCGGGAAGCAGCGGTACAAGGTCGAGCGGCCCGGCGTGATCTCCGGCTACTCGACGCCGACGATCTACCAGCCGAAGGACGGCGGCAAGCAGGTTCTCGTCCCCGAGTCGTTCCAGCTCTCAGCCTACGACGTGAAGGACGGGCACCGCGTCTGGTGGGTGCGCGGCCTCGCCTGCGAGATGAAGTCGGTCGTCAGCATCGACGGCGACACCGCGTGGATCAACGGCTGGGGCTTTTCGCAGAACCAGCCGGGCACCCAGATTCCGACCATCACGTGGGAGGAAGGGCTGCAGGCCTACGACAGGAACGGCGACAAGCTGATCGGCGAGGACGAAGTCGGGACCGGGCCGTCGAGGCTCGATCGCATGCTCCGGCCGCAGGCGGGATTCCCGGCGTTCGACGGCAACCGCGATCACAAGCTCTCGGAGAACGAGTGGGCCGTCATGCGGGCGATGCTCGCGGCCGAGAACGGCCTGCTTGCGATCAAGCTGGGCGGAAAGGGCGACGTCACCAACGGCGCCGTGCTCTGGAAGTACACGAAGCCCGTGCCGCAGGTCCCGTCGACGCTGCTCTACAACAACGTCCTCTTCATGGTGAACGACAGCGGGATCCTCATCTCGTTCGACCCGGCCACCGGGAACGTGATCAAGCAGGGCCGCCTGAAGGGCGCGATCGACAAGTACTTCGCCTCGCCGGTCGGCGCCGACGGCAAGGTCTTCCTCGTCAGCCAGGACGGTACCGCGTCGGTCGTCGACGCCAAGGGCGAGTGGGAGATCCTCGCGGTCAATCCCCTCGAGGACGAAGTGTTCGCGACGCCGGCGTTCGCCGACGGCCGGATCTACATGCGCACCAAGGGCGCGCTCTACGCCTTCGGCGCTTCCCAATAGTACCGACAGTCACGCACGTACATCACGGAGCTCGCAGAGTTCGCGGAGATATCTGGTTGAAAAGAAAGACCAGCGTTCTCTGCGTGCTCCTGTGCGTACGTGCGTGACCGTCGGTACAAGCCTGATCAGGGCTTGATGGCGATCACGTTCTTCGAGCCGCGGAAGATCAGCAGACCGTCCGAGATCGCGGGCGTGGCCATCAGGATTTCGCCGACGGTGTTCTTGGCGAGCTCGACGTACTCGGGACCGGCCTGGACGACGAAGACGTCGCCGTCCTCGGTCGCGCAGTAGATCTTGCCGTCGGCGGCGACCGGGGAGGCGCTGAACGAGCCGCCGGTGCCGCCGAGCCGCTTCTGGTAGATCTGCTCGCCCGTCGCGACCTTGTAGGCGGTGAGGACGCCGCCGTTCTGCAGCACGTAGAGCTGATCGCGATAGATGATCGGCGTCGGGATGTACGGCCCGCCGCGCTTGGTGCTCCACGCGATCGACGAGCTCTTCGTCTCGTCCCCCTTCAGCGTGATGTCGCCGGCCGCGCCCGGCTTCACGGCGACGATCGGCTGTACGCCGCGGTAGCCGTTGGTGATGACCACGAACCCGGGGCCGACGATCGGCGTCGGGATGGCGATTTCGGAGTTGCCCGAGTACTTCCACAGCTCCTTGCCGGTGTCGGGGTCGTAGCCGCGCGTGAAATTGGTGGCCTGCGTGACGAGCTCCGCCTTGCCGCCCACCTCGAGGATCGTCGGCGTCGACCACGACGGGATTTCGTCGCGCTGCGTGCGCCACACTTCCTTGCCGGTCGCCGCGTCGAACGCGGCGATGAACGAGCCGCGCTGGATGTCGCACTGCACGATCACCATGTTCTTGTAGATGATCGGCGAGCTGCCGTGCCCCCACTCGTAGTCGGGATCGAAGAACCATCCCGCGTTGAGCACGCCGAGGTCCTTCTTCCACAGCTGCTTGCCCGAGAAGTCGTAGGCGTAGAGGCCTTCCGAGCCGAACGAGACGATCACCTGGCGGCCGTTGGTGACCGGCGTGGCGTTCGCCTGGCTCGACTTCGGATGGCGCTTGGCCTTGGGAAGACCCTCGTACGCCGTCTGGTCCCAGACGACTTTGCCGGTCGCCTTGTCGATGGCAATCAAATGCCAGCTGTGCTTCGAGCTGTCGCTGACGGGCTCGACGTCGCCGTACTGGCCGGTGCGGATCTTCTGCTCCGGATCGCTGCTCACGGCGGTCGAGACGAACACGCGATCGCCCCAGACGATCGGGCTCGAGACCGCGAGTCCGGCAATCGGCGCCTTCCACGCCACGCCTTCGCCGGCAGGCGCGTTCCACTTGACGGCGGTCGGCTTGCCGTCGCCGTTGCCGGCGGCGTTGGCGCCGCGGAACGCCGGCCAGTTCTGTGCGGAGAGTGACGTGCCCGCGGCGAGCAGGGCGGTGACGATGAACAGGCGGCGCATGGCTATTTCCCTTCGACGCGGGTCAGGACGACGTTCTGGGGACCGATGGAGAGCGTGAGACCGACGACGGCGTCGTTCTCGATCTTGAAGACGCCGCTGCCGGGCACTCCGGCGCCGAGCACGCGGAATGTCGTCGCATCCTTCGCCACGAGCGTCAGCCGGTTCGCGGGCGGCGCCGCGGTCGGCCCGGCCGCCAGGCGCGCGCCGTTCACGACGACGATGAATTCGGTGCCTCCCTGGTTCTTGTAAGTGCCGGCAAGCTTGGCCAGGTACGCGGGCTCGAGCTTGAAGTCCTCGTAGGGCTTCGCGCCGGCCTTTTCGAGCATCGCCACCATCTCGGTCTTGTTCTGCGCGCGCGCCGCTTCGAGGCCGTCGGTCATGTTGGCGACGGGGAGCTTCCCCTGCGCGAGGATGAACGTGGCCATCGCGGTGTCGTTGCTGCGAATCGCCGACTCGAGCGCGACCTCCTGCCCCGGCGATCCCTTCGCGATGAGCAGCTTCGCGATCTCGGTGTGCTCGGGCTTCTTCTTCTGCGCGGGTCCC
>Ga0075362_10000236_pt1 | contig 15386 bp, 11 predicted proteins | sample EndMetdeltDD1762_FD_71397 | JGI IMG/M metagenome (GOLD analysis project Ga0075362, IMG submission 71397) | Populus endosphere microbial communities from Tennessee, USA - Endosphere MetaG P. deltoides DD176-2 | ecosystem: Host-associated > Plants > Roots > Endosphere | place: USA: Tennessee...
GGCAACGTCACGCCGCTCCTCAGCATCGAAGGATCCGAGGTCGTCAGCGACACGCGCCGCGGCCGGCTGCAGGTCCTGAACAAGACGCTCGCGGGCCTCGAGGCCTGCCGCCGCGCCGGCCTGCTGATCGGCGTCGCCACCAGCGTGTGCCAGACGAACATCGAGCTGGTGTCGGAGGCCTGGCTCCGCCGCCTGATCGCGATGGGCGCGCACTACGTCTGGTTTCACACCTACCGCGTCGTCGGGCCCAAGCCCAATCCGGAGCTCGCGCTCCGGCCCGAGCAGGTGCTGGCGGTGCGCCGCTTCATCGTGGAGATGCGCTCGCGGCTGCCGATCGCGATCGTCGACGCCTACTGGGACGATCGCGGCGAGGCGCTCTGCCCGATGGCCACTGGCATCAGCCACCACATCGGGCCGGGCGGCCACATCGAGCCCTGCCCGGTGATCCAGTTCGCGACGAGCACGGTGCGCGACCGCGCGTCCATCTACGAGACGATGACGACCTCGGCGTTCCTGCGCGACTTCCGCGACGCGGCCGCCGGCGCCACGCGCGGCTGCATCGTCCTCGAGCGCCCCGACATCGTCCGCGACCTGGTGATCAAGCACGGCGCCGTGGACTCGACGCAGCGCGGATCCGCGATGGCGGAGTTCGAGGCGATGGTGCCGCGGATGAGCCAGCATCAGCCGGGGAACGAGATTCCGGAAGACAACTGGATGTACCGGTTCGCGAAGAAGCACTGGTTCTTCGGCTTCGGTGCCTACTCCTGAGCACACACGCATGCACACGACCAGGAAGCCGCTCCGGCTGATCCCGGACATGCCGCAACGGCCGCCGCAGGCCAACATCCCGCAGACGCTCGACGAACGCGAGCGCCTGCGCGCGATCGTGCTGCGCTACGTCGACGAGCACCGCGACACGCTCGTGCCGCCGCTGGTCCTCGACGAGCTGAAGCTCTGCGCCGATCGCGTCCTCGAAGCCGGCGGCGTCGATCCGGCGTACCGCGACTACGTCGGCGTCCTGATCAGCAACGAGGTGTGGACGGACCAGCTCGCGACCGTACCGTTCGATCGCCGGCTGCTCCTCTTGCCCAAGTGCCTGCGGGTCGAGGACAAGTGCCCGGCGCCGTTCGACGACTTCGGCCTGCTCTGCAAGCAGTGCGGACTCTGCACCATCCAGGACCTCCAGGAGGAAGCCGAGCGGCTCGGCTACGCCGTGCTGGTCGCCGAGGGCTCGGCGCTGGTGATGGCGCTGATCCAGTCCGGCAAGATCGACGCGATCGTCGGCGTCAGCTGCCTGTCGGTGCTCGAGCGCGCGTTTCCGTACATGGAAGCGGCCGCCATCCCCGGCGTCGCGATTCCGTTGCTCCAGGACGACTGCCGCGACACCGGCGTCGACATCGACTGGGTGTGGAACGTCGTGCACCTGACGAGCGACGACAAGACGCGGCGGCTCGATCTCGACGAGCTGCGCCGCGAGGTCCAGGCCTGGTTCGAGCCCGACACGCTCGAGCGCACGCTGGGACCGGCCGAAGGCGAAGCGGATCGGATCGCGCGTGAGTGGCTCGCCGCCGACGGCAAGCGCTGGCGGCCGTTCCTGACCGCGTGCGCCTTCAAGGCGCTCCAGGACGATCCGTCGCAGCCGATTCCGGAAAGCGTGCGGCGCGCGGCCATCGCCGTCGAGTGCTTCCACAAGGCGTCGCTCGTCCACGACGACATCGAGGACCAGGACGATCGCCGCTACGGCCGCGACACGCTGCACGCGCTGCACGGCGTGCCGATCGCCCTCAACGCCGGCGACCTCCTGCTCGGCGAGGGCTATCGTCTCCTGGCGGACTGCGGCGCGCCGCCGCAGATCTGCGCCGAGATCGTCCGCATCGCCGCGGCCGGACACCGCGAGCTGACGATCGGCCAGGGGGCCGAGCTCTCGTGGATGCGGCAGCCCGCCGCGCTGACGGCCGAGCACGCCATCGACATCTTCCGGCGCAAGACGTCGCCCGCGTTCGAAGTGGCGCTGCGGATCGGAACGGCGCTCGGCGGAGGTCCGCCGGAGGCGCATGAGACGCTGCGCGAATACAGCGAGGCGCTCGGGATCGCCTACCAGATCCGCGACGATCTCGAGGATCTCTCGGCTCCCGAAGACGAGACGGCGGGATTCACGGCGCCGTCGCTCCTGCTCGCCCTCGCGTGCGATCGGGCAAAGCCGTCCGCGCGCGATCGCGTCCTGGCGCTGTGGCGCGGCGGCGCGACGAGCGCCGCCGATCGCGAGGCGTTCAAGGCGACGCTGACGGAGCTCGCCATCGAGGAGCGCGCCCGCGGGCTCCTCGAGGCCTACAAGGAACAGGCGATCAGAACCTTGCCGTCACTGCAGAACGCGAGCCTCAAGGGTCTTCTCAGGAGGGTCGTCGGGAAGGTCTTCCGCGTCGAGATCGAGGGCTGGTGCAGTGAGTTTGAGACTCGAAATGCTGCAGGTCGCCAGGCTGGCGCCCCGGCAGCTCGGTGAATCGCGCGATCTCGTCGCCGGCTTCCTGCGGGCGCACCTCAACGCCGATGGCAGCTTCCAGAATCGCGCCGGGGCGAGCGATCTCTATTACACGGTGTTCGGCCTCGACAGCCTCATCGCGCTCCAGGCGCCCGTACCGATCGAGCAGACGGCGTCGTACCTGACCCGCTTCGGCGACGGCGCCGAGCTCGACTTCGTCCATCTCGCCTGTCTGGCGCGCGGCTGGGCCGCGCTCCGGCTCACGCCGGACGAGGCCACGGTCGAGCGGATGCTCGCGCGGGTCGAGACGTTCCGCAGCGCCGACGGCGGCTTCGACACCGTGCCGGGCTCCGACCGCGGCACCGCCTACGGCGCGTTCATGGCGCTCGGCACGTATCAGGATCTCGGCCGCGACCTGCCGTCGCCCCTGAAAGTCCTCGAGTCGCTGCAGCGCCTTCGCGCGCGCGACGGCAGCTATGCGATCGCTCCCGATCTGCCGTTCGGGCTCACGCCGCTGACCGCGGCTGCCGTCGTCGCATCACGGCATCTTGGCGGCGAGGCGGATCGCGCGGCCGGCATGTGGCTGCTCGATCGCTGCCACTCGAGCGGCGGCTTCTTCGCGTCGCCGGATGCGCCCATGCCCGACCTGCTGTCGACCGCGACGGCGCTGCACGCGCTCTCCACGCTGCACGTCCCCATCGGCGGCATCCGCGAGGCCTGTCTCGACTTCGTCGACTCGCTGTGGACGAACCGCGGCGGCTTCTTCGGCAACTGGGATGACGATGCGCCGGACTGCGAGTACACGTTCTACGCACTGCTCGCGCTCGGCCATTTGAGCCTCGAGCCGGCATGAACGGCCGTCCCGGCGCCGGTGTCGATCGCGCGATCGAAGACCTCGTTCGCCGCCTCGAAGAGGCGCGCGCCGGCGGTGACCACTGGGAAGGCTTTCTGGCGAGCAGCGCGCTGTCGACAGGAACCGCGGTGCTCGCGCTTCACCTCGCGGCTGCCACCGGACATCCGCGCGGATCCGATCTTCGTCAGTGCGTCGATTCCGGGGCCGCGTGGCTCGTCGAGCATCAGAATGGCGACGGCGGATGGGGAGACACCGTTCGCAGCGCGACGAACATCAGCACGACAGCGATCGTCTGGGCCGCGCTGTCGGCGATCCCCTCGCCCGGCCCGCATGCGGCCGCAGCCATCGGGCGCGCGGCCGAGTGGCTCGAGCGCGCCGCTGGAGGCAGTTCGCCCGAGGCGCTGCGCACGGCGATTCTCCGGCGGTACGGGAAGGACCGGACGTTCTCGGTGCCGATCCTGACCGTGCTCGCGCTCGCCGCGAAGCTGGGTCCCGAGCCGCGCGCGGCATGGCGCACGGTCCCGCAGCTGCCGTTCGAGCTCGCCGCGTTTCCGCACCGCTGGTTCAACCAGCTCAGTCTGCCGGTCGTCAGCTACGCGCTTCCGGCGCTGATCGCCATCGGACAGGTCAGGCATGCGTGTGCGCCGTCGCGGAATCCCGCGACGCGGACCTTGAGGAACGCCGTTCGCGAGCGCACGCACGGCGTGCTGCTCGAGATGCAGCCCGAGAGCGGCGGCTACCTCGAAGCCACGCCGCTGACGAGCTTCGTGGTCATGTCTCTCGCGGGGATGGGTCGAGGCGACAGCCCCGTCCTCGACAACGGCGTACGATTCCTGGTGGACTCGATGCGCGCGGACGGCAGCTGGCCGATCGACACGAACCTGGCCACGTGGGTGACGACGCTCTCGATCGGCGCGCTCGCGGACGCGGAGGCGCTCGGGCACGAGGATCGATCCGCCGTGCGGAGCTGGCTGCTTCGTCAGCAGAGCGTGCGCGAACATCCGTTCACGCACGCGGCGCCGGGCGCATGGGCCTGGACGCCGCTCGGCGGCGGCGTGCCGGACGCGGACGACACGGCAGGCGCGCTGCTCGCGGTGCGGGCGCTCGGCGAGCCCGGACAGGCGGACGTCGCCGCCGCATCGGCGGGTGTGCGGTGGCTGCTCGGCCTGCAGAACCGGGACGGCGGCATTCCGACGTTCTGCCGCGGATGGGGCACGCTGCCGTTCGACCGCAGCGCTCCGGAGCTCACCGCTCACGCACTAAGGGCATGGAGCCTGTGGTACGCGTACGTCGACGCATCCCTTCAGCACGATCTCCGCCGCGCGGCGGATCGCGCGCTCGCCTTCCTCGTCCGCGTCCAGCGCGAAGACGGCGCATGGATCCCGTTGTGGTTCGGCAACGAGCGCGCCCCCGGCGAAGACAATCCCGTCTACGGAACCGCGCGAACGCTCGAGGGCCTTCACGCGGATCTCGTTCGCGGCGACGCGCGCGCCGCGGCGGCCCGGACGCGCGCGACGGCATTCGTCCTCGGCGCGCAGAATGAAGACGGCGGCTGGGGCGGGGACCGCGGCGTGCCGTCCTCGCTCGAAGAGACCGGGGTCGTCCTCTCCGCGTTGTCGCTGGGCGGAACGCCGGCCGACGAGCCGCGGCGGATCGACGCGCTCGATCGCGCCGCGGCGTGGCTGTGCGGGAAGACGCGCGAAGCTCCTCCGATCGCCAGTCCGATCGGCCTGTACTTCGCGCGCCTGTGGTACTACGAAGAGCTCTATCCGATCGTCTTCGCGCTCGCGGGCCTTGGCCGGCACCGCGCCGCGACGCGCTACTCGCGGTGCGGCGCGCAGAGCATGCCGTTGTTGTAGTTGTCCATCAGCCGATGGACCGGCTCGCCGATCTTCCACGCGTAGCTGGAAGCGGCGACGCCGCTGCCGGCAGGACCGTAGGTGGTCATCCACGCCTGTCCCGCGGTGATGGCTTCGCTGACACAGGTGCTGTCGTTGCCGACCTGGACGTTGAGCATCGCCGAGACGAGCGAGGCGAACATCGTATAGGTCTTGTCCTTGGTGACCGGCGTGCTCATGACCGCGATCGCCTCCGCCACGGTATACGTCCTGGTGCCGACCGTGATCGAGCTGACCGGCCATGCCTCCGGATGGTTCTTCCAGTAGCCCGGCGTACCCGTGCCGGGGTTGCTGAAGCCGGACTGGGTAAATCCGAAGTCGGTGCTGGAATCACCGTTCGGGCTGGTCAACGTGAGATGCGCCACGCTGTTTCCGAGGCCGTCGGGAACGCCGTCGCTGTCGACCGTGTCGTCCGACCCCTGGTTGGCGGGCGACGCCGCCGTGCCGGGTGGTATCTGCACCGATACCGTGTAGCTGACCCCGGTGGGCAGGAAGTCGCTTTGGTACAATCCGTCGCTGTTGGTCGGCAACACGACCGTCACCGTCTCGCCGGTGTCGGGTGACGTGTAGGTGATCGTGACGCTGGCGCCGGAGATGCCGGTCTCGCCGGCGTCCTGGATGCCGTTGTTGTTCGCGTCATAGAACACCGTGCCGCAGATACCCGCGGAGGCCGGGCATCCCGTATCCTCCAGGCCGGCCGTGTTGGCCGCCACCGCCGCCAGCGGCACGAGCGCGAGTGCCAGCGCGGCGGTACGCACATGCTTCAACCGACCCTGCAACAGCTCCTGCGACTGCGTCTCGAGTTTGTCTTGAGTTTCCTGGGACATGGCTCATTTCCTCCGGGATGTGGACCGACGAGTGAAGTTGACGGACGCGAGATCGGCCGGTACGCTCGGGCGGTGCGCTTCCTGCTGGTGAACAACCACTGCATCAGCGATCCGAGTGCGGGAGTGACGCAGAGCCTGCGCACGATCGTCGAATGGCTGGCCGACGCCGGACACGAGTGCCGGGTGCTGACCACCGCGAGGTTCGAGAGCGCGGTGACGTTCACGATCGAGGAGCACCTCGCGCAGCGGGGCGTCTCCGTGCCGGCGGGTGACGGACCCGCGGTCACCTCCGGCCGCGCGCGGCCGCGGACGGCGAGCCGCCCGATCGCGCGGTACGCGGTGGGCCAGGCGCCGGTGACGCTGCTGCTGACGCAGCACAACGACGAGACCCGGCCGGACCGCGCCGAGGCGGCGCAGTACCTCGGCCTGCTCGACGCGCTGCTGCGGGACTTCGCGCCCGACGTGCTGATCGCCGCCAACGGGCACCCGATGATCTTCGAAGCGATGCGCGACGCGCGGCGGCGCGGCGTGACGACGGCCTACGCCGTCCGCGGCTACGGGTACGACCGGCGCGAGTACTTCGCGGACGTCGATCACGTCTTCACGTGCAGCGCGTTCCTGTCCGGCGTCTACCGCGACCGGATCGGCCTGGCCAGCACGCCGCTCGAGCCGCCGCTGGACTGGTCCACGGTGGTCGCGCCGGCCGATTCCCGCGCGTTCGTGACCTTCGTGAACCCGTCGCCGCACAAGGGCCTGTTCCTGTTCGCACGCCTCGCCGACATGCTCGGCTCGCGCCGTCCCGACATTCCCGTGCTGGTCGTGCAGTCCGGCAGGAGCGCCGGAAACCTGAACGCGATTCCCGGCATGGACTTCAGCCGCTATCCGCAGCTGATGGCCGCACCGCCCGTCGCGACGCCGCGCGAGTACTTCGCGCTGACGCGAATCCTCCTGGTGCCGTCGATCTGGGACGAGCCCTTCGGCCGCGTCGCCGCCGAAGCCATGGTCAACGGCATTCCGCCGATCGTCTCCGATCGCGGCGCGCTTCCCGACGTCGTCGAGAGCGGCGGCGAGCGCGGCGGCCTGGTGCGTTCCGTGCCCGAGTGGATGACGCCGCAGGGCACGCGCGTGCCGGCGGAGATCGAGATCGAGCCGTGGTTCGAGGCGGTATGCGAGCTGTGGGACGACGCCGGCAGCTACGAGAGCCTCGCCGCGCGTGGACGAGCGATCGCCGGCGACCGCTACAGTGAAGCAGTCGCGCGTGCGCGGCACGTCGAGTACTTCACGTCGCTGCCGTCGCGCGGCACGCCCTTCGCCACGCACACGATCCCCCAACCGTGACTTCGCCATGAATCCGGCGGAGCCGTTCTGCTACATCAGTGCCATGTCGATCGATGGCACGATCAGGCGGCATTCGCGGCCGATTTCGAATCCGTCGCCGGCGTTCGCGGACGGAATCGTTCGCGCACCGGCGATTCTCGTGCGCGTGTCTTTACCATTTCAGACGTAGTGCCTTACCGAATTCACGTTCGCGACGCGACCGATGCGCTGCTCGATCAGCTCGTCGATCTCGGCGCGCTCGACGCCGAGCGCGCCGAAGACGGCGGACTCGCGGCGTTGATGCCCGACGCCGTCAGGCCTGAACGGGTGACCGCGGCGTTGGGACGCGACGTCACGGTGTCGCCGGCGATCGGCCGCGACGCCGGCTCGGTGTGGATCCTGAGTCCGCGCGCATTTCGCGTCGGACGCCTTCGGATTGCGCCCGCCGGAAGCGCCGCCGAGCCGGACGCGCTGCGACTGCTCGACGCGGAGGCGTTCGGCACGGGACTGCATCCCACGACGGCGCTCTGCTCGAAGCGCTCGACGAGATCGTCGCCGCGGACCGGCCCGATCGCCTGCTCGACGTGGGGACGGGCTCGGGCGTGCTGGCGCTCGCGGCGCTGAAGCTCGGCGTTCCGCGTGCGGCCGCGATCGACGTGGACGCCGAGGCCGTACGCGTCGCCGGGGAGAACGCGCGTCTCAACGGGCTCGACGAACGGCTCGACCTCTCATGCGGCGGTCCGGAGACGATCGACGGATCGTGGCCGCTCGTGCTGGCGAACGTGCTGGCGGCGCCGCTCGTCGAGATGGCGCCCGTCCTCGTCAGGCGCGTCGGTCATCACGGCCGGCTGGTCCTGTCCGGCATTCCCCGCTCCGTCGAACAGGACGTCGTCCGCGCCTACCGCCATCTGGGCATGCGGCACGTGGCCACCGCGTCGCGCGCGGACTGGATCGCCCTCCGGCTTCAGGCGTCATGGTGATGTCGACGCCTGCAGTTTCCGCCTTCAGGCGGAACGTGGGCGCGTTCGGCATTCCGCCTGAAGGCGGAAGCTACACGGGACGACGAGAGCTCTATCTGATCTTGAAGAGCGCAGACGAGGGATCGTCCACGAACGTCTGCCACGCCGCCTGGATGCACGCCTGCTGCGGCGCCGTGAGCTTCCACGACAGCGGCGCGCTCTGGCACACGGGCGTCCGATCCGTCCCCGGATAGTCGAAGACGTAGGGCACGATCCTGATCCCTCGAGCGGACCACTTGTCGATCAGCAGCTTCAGCACCTGCACGCCGCCCGCCCACTGCGCAAACGTGCGCGCCTGAAGCGCCGCCGACGGAGGGGCCGTCATCTGCCATCGCCAGCCTTGATACTTGATGGTGCTGTCGAGTGACGGCATCGCGGGGTTGTCGTCTCGCAGCCTCGTCAGCAGCGGCGAATCGGAAGACGCCAGTCCGCGCGCGATGACCACGCCCAAGGTGTCGGGCGGCGACGTCCTCCAGATTTCCTCGAGCGCATCGTCCAGCCACTGCGACAGCGTGACGAGGCCGTAGACGTCGTAGTAGCCGCCGTCGACGAGATGGAACGGCTCGACTGTCGTCCCGTCCAGGTCGAGCGCGAGCGCCGCGGCGGGACTCACATAGGGGAATCCGGCGGAGAGCCGGGCGGCGGTGACCGCCTTCAGGCCGGCGTCGCGGGCCGGCGCGGCGTCGCCGGACGACAGGCGCAGGACGCGATTGGCGCTTTCGACGGCAGGATATTGCTTCGCGCTCCGATCGAAGGTTCGCCGGTACGCGTTGGTCGGAAACTGCGTCGTCGCAAAGGCGAGCGGCTGGCCCGATTCGACGATGGTGCTGTTGAACAGGAACGCCGGGAACGGCTCCGGCGCACGGCCGCGGGCGAACTCGCGCGCACGCTCCGACCATCGCCGCAGCGTGGCCCCGGACCGCGCGGCTTCGGGGAGCCGCTGCTGCCAGCTCTCCTCGAGCGCGGCCCCGCGATCGCGGCGCGATCGCCACCCGATCACGCCGAAGACGTCTCGCCGGACGAAGGAGGTCGCGATGTCGTCGAGGCTGGGCTTGAGCGCCTGTTCGGCGACCTGGTGAAGATCGGTCGCGCGCAGGTACGCGCCGTAGTACAGCGCACCCATCGCCCCGCCCGAGACGGCGCTGATCGCGGCGACGCGCGGCCTGAACGTGCCAGGCAGGTGGTCGTCGAGGCCCTGGAGCACTCGCGCCGTCCAGGCGCCGGCCTGGATGCCGCCGCCCGCCGCGGCGACGACGATCGGCTGCGGACCGAACGCCTTGAGAACCTCACCCGGCGTCGCCAGCTCGTACGATCCGGTTCCGCCGGCGACCGGCACCCGGTAATCGGTGCAGCCGCGCGATCCGGTGATGAACGCCATCGCGATCGCAATGGTGAAGAGCGGCGTGCGGTATCGATCGACGAAGAACGCCGCGCCCGCCAGCGCCCAGCCGGTCAGGAGCACGAGGAGCACGATCGACGTCACGGTCGGGACCAGGAAGTACTGCTCGGTGGAGGCGGCGGATATGGCGTAGAACGTCGCGCCTGGCGGCCGCGATTTCGCGTCGAGCACCGCCCAGAACAGCACGCTCGTGAGGAGGAACTGCACCGTCGCGAACGTATGGCCCGGCAGGATGCGCCGCTCGCCGTGGGGCAGCATCTCGACGTACCCGCTGGACAGCCCGAACAGCCGCGACACGAACCATCCGACGAAGTGCTGCTTCCACGGCGGCGCGGGCGACTGCACCGCGGCCGCGAGCTGGGCGGCGAGCACAGGCACCTGACGGAACGGCAGCGCGAACTCCGGCCGCGGAAAGCCTGCCGGAATGTTCGACAGGCGGGCGGCGATCCATTCGATCGCGTAGAGCAGCACCAGCGTCGCGGCGATTCCCAGAACCATTCCGGCGCCGAGCTTCCACCAGGACAGCCCGTTCTCGAGCGACGCGATGCCGGCCGCGAACAGCAGCGATCCGGCGGCGACGACGCCGGTCCAGAATACGGCGGACGCGAGCACTTCGTGGTCGAGCACGCGCAGCGAATCGTCCTGCACGCGCTGCCACGCGTAGGCGCGGACGATGTTGACCTGCGTGGTGCAGGCGGACAGCAGCGTCACGGCGGCCGCGGCCGTCACCGCGACGGCGACCGTATTGCCGGCGACGAGGATGCCGCCGAGCAGATCGGCGCCGGGGCCCAGCGCAATCGGTCCGAACGCCGCCATGAAGACCAGCGCGAGGAACGGCACGCGCGCCAGATACAGGAAGCGGATCATCAGGGCGCTGGTGTCGAGCAGCCGGAACTGCAGGATGAACGCCGCCGCCGGCGCCGCGAAGGCCATCCCCGTGATCCATCGCGGAACGGAGAGCAGGATGCCCGCGCCCGTCACCAGTGAGGCCGCGCCGCCGAGACCGAACGCCACGGCGATGCCCCACGCGGCCCCGCGGCGCCACCGGAGCTGGATCGCGCTCTCGCGCCGCCAGCCGGCGGCGAGCGCGAGCAGCACGGCGCCGGCGGCGGCCCACTTCACGATCGCCGCCACGTTCATGACGGGGAACCACCAGGCAGCGGCCGCGCGCGCTTCGTCGGCGATGCCGCGCAGCACCGTCAGCGCCGCGACGTTCTCGACCGCGTCGGCGGCCATGACGAGGAGCGCGCCGCGTTCCGCCCAGCGCGCCAGGGGCACCGACCCGAGCACGCGGACCGTCGTCCACAACAGCACGCCGCAGGCGACCAGGAACGCCATGTCCGCCGCGAGCTGCGCCCGCAGCGCGTTGACGGTCTCGATCGCCAGGACGCCCTGGCCCGTCTTGGGCAGGAACACCCTCAGCGCGTCCGCGCTCCGGGCGAAGGTCACGCCGGCGACGCTGACGCCCTCGGGCGCGAGCCATCCCACGATCGCGGCCGCCACCAGGGCCACGATGGTGAGCCACGACAGGCGCAGACGATTCCGCAGAGTCGGCATGGCGGAAAGCGCCGCGGTCACGCGATCCGCCGCAGCTCCCTGCGGGTGACGATCGCGCCGGCGACGCCCGCGCAGATCGACGCGGCGAGCACCCCGACCTTCGCCGAATCGAGCAGCGGGCTGCCCTCGAAGGCCAGGATGGCGATGAAGAGCGACATCGTGAAGCCGATGCCTCCCAGGAATCCGCAGCCGGTCAGCATCCGCCAGGTCACCCCGTCGGGAACGGTAGCGGCGCGCGATCGCACGGCGGCGAACGCCGCGCCCATGATCCCGAGCGGCTTCCCGACGACGAGCCCGAGAAAGACGGCGACGGCGACGCGATCCAGCGACAGTCCGGCGAGCGTCACGCCGGCGTTCGAGAAGGCGAAGAGCGGCATGACGAAGAACGCCGACAGCCCGTGGAGCGCGTGCTCCAGCCGCAGCAGCGGCGCGAGCACCTTCAGGTTGGCGTGACCAATCGCGAAGATCGCTTCCTGCTGTCCCTTGCTGGTCAGCACGCTGAAGTCGCCGGTCTCCGTGCGGTCGAACTCGTCGAGCAGGCCGCGCGCCAGCCTGGAATAGTCGCTCGCGTCGATGTGCGTGCGCACCGGAATCGTCAGCGCGAGGAGGACGCCCGCGATGGTGGCGTGGACGCCGGAGGCGTGCACGAAGATCCACAGGAGGATGCCGACGAGCAGGTATGGCAGCAGCAGCCGGACGCGAAACAGGTTGAGCGCGGCGAGCGCCGCCACGCAGACGGCGGCCATCGCGAGGGCGTGCCAGGCGGGGGTCGCGGTGTAGAAGAACGCGATGACGAGCACGGCCCCGATGTCGTCCGCAATCGCCAGGGCGGCAAGGAACACCTTCAGGCCGGCCGGCGCGCGCGGCGCGACGAGCATCAGCGTGCCGAGCGCGAATGCGATGTCGGTCGCCATCGGGATCGCCCATCCGCGCGATGCGACACCGCCGCCGCTCGCGAGGACGTAGATGAGCGCCGGCACCACCATGCCGCCGATCGCCGCCGCGATCGGAAGCGCCGCCTGGCGCGGCGACGCCAGTTCGCCCGCGAGCGCCTCGCGCTTGATCTCCAGACCGACCAGCAGGAAGAACAGCGCCATCAGGCCGTCGTTGATCCACTCGTGGATCGTCAGCGACAGGTCGTGCCCCGCCGCGCCAACCGTGATCGTCGCCGCCCAGAGATGGTGATACGCGCCGGCCCACGGAGAATTCGCGGCGGCGAGCGCCGCGCAGGCGCAGAACAGCAGCAGCGCACCGCCGGCGGCTTCGGTCTTGAAGAACTCCTGGAAGGGCCGCGGCATCTGTGGCACCACGGAATCCTATCCCCAACCGTGAAGTACGGCTCCCGGCTGTCGTCAGATCGAGTCGACGGACCACGAGCCGTACCGGCGGCGCGCGCGGCGTCGACGGGGAACGTCATTCCCACGAATTCTCACGAGTGGTTTCTTTCGCGATAGCGATGTCTATCGCGCGCGCAAAGTGCTAGTCTCCTGCCGCCGGCGGACCCGGAGCGCCGGCGTTACAGGAGGTCCGGATGAACGTCTATCGTCGTGCGTTGACGCTGGCGGTCGTGTGCGCGGCAGCCCTCGTGCTCGTCCCGGTCCACGCGCAGAATCCCTTCGACTTCTCACCGACACAGGATCTGAAACCAGGCAGCAACGGCCGGTTCCACCGGCATCCCGGAAAGACCGTCCCCAACAGCTACATCGTCGTGTTCGATCAGGATCAGGCGCCCGACGTCGACGAACAGCAGATCGCCGCCGAAGCCGACGACGTGGTCCTCAAGACGCGGACGGGCCGCTTGACGCACGTCTACGCGCACGCGATCAGGGGCTTTGCCGCCCAGATGACCGAAGCCGAAGCGATCGCGCTCAGCAACGATCCGCGCGTCGCCTACGTCGAGGAGGACGGCGAGATGGAGATCGTCGCCACGCAGTCGAACGCGACGTGGGGCCTCGATCGCATCGACCAGATGGCGCTGCCGCTCAGCACCACCTACACCTACACGTCCAACGGCCAAGGCGTGAACGCGTATGTCATCGACACCGGCATCCGCACCTCGCATACGCAGTTCGGCGGACGCGCGTCGGTCGCGTTCGACGCCGTCGGCGACGGCCGCAACGGCATCGACTGCAACGGCCACGGGACGCACGTCGCCGGCACGATCGGCGGCTCGACCTACGGCGTCGCGAAGGCGGTACGGCTGTTCGCCGTGCGCGTGCTCAGCTGCACGGGGTCGGGATCGACGTCGGGCGTGATCGCGGGGGTCAACTGGGTGACGGCGAACCACGCCAGCCCGGCCGTCGCCAACATGAGCCTCGGCGGCGGCGTCAGCACGGCGCTCGACACCGCCGTCAACAACTCGATCAATTCGGGCGTGACCTACGCGATCGCGGCCGGCAACTCCAACGTCAATGCGGCCAACTCGTCGCCCGCGCGCGTCGGGGCGGCGATCACCGTCGGCTCGAGCACCCGCACCGACGCGCGCTCGTCGTTCTCGAACTTCGGCAGCGTCGTCGACATCTTCGCGCCGGGATCGAGCATCACGTCCGCGTGGGCGACGAGCGACACCGCGACCAACACGATCAGCGGCACGTCGATGGCGACACCGCACGTGGCGGGCGTCGCCGCCCGCCACCTCCAGTTGAATCCAACCGCATCGCCGTCGTCGGTGAGGAACGCGATCGTGGCGGCGGCGAACCTGAACCGGCTGACGGGCCTGCCTTCGGGCACGGCGAACCGTCTTCTGTTCCGGTCGGGCGGGCTGTAGCGCCGTGCAAGCCGTTCGCGGGGCCGGGGCGCCGCGTCCCGCGAACGGCTTCAAACGGATCAGATCGTGACGTGCTCGCGGTAGACCGCGAGGTACTGACGCGTCATCGCGGTGATGGAATACCGATCGTGTGCCAGCCGCAGCGCCCGGCCGGTCATGGCCGACGTGTCGTCGGCCATCACGCGCGCCATCAGCGCGGCCAGCCGCTCGACATCGCCTGGCGGATAGAGCAGGCCCGTCACGCCGTCGTCGACGAACTCGGTCGGCCCGTCGATCGCCGTGGCGATGACGGGACGCGACGCCGACATCGCCTCGACGAGCGAGATCGCGAAGCCCTCGCGGCCCGACGGCAGCACGACGGCGTCGCTGGCGCTGTACAGAGCGGGCATTTCCGTCCACGCCACGTCCGGTTCCCAGTGGACCATCGCCTCGAGGTGATCGCGTTCGATCTGCGCCTGGAGCTCGCCGAGGTACGCGGCGTCGCCGCGGGCGGTCGGCCGCGTCAGCACGACGCGGAGGCGCCGTTCGCCGCGCAGCATCGCGCAGGCGGCCAGCACGTCTTCGATGCGCTTGCGGCGCACCGGCCGCGCCGGGACCAGGAAGACGAAGTCGTCCGGCAGCCATCGCCGCGCCGCACGCGCCCGCTCGCGCGCCGGCGCCGAGAACGCGAACCGGTCGACGTCCGTCGAGTGCGGAATCACGCGCAGCACTCCTCGATCGAACCCCGCCTGCAGCGCCCACTCCTCGTAGGCCTTCGAGCCGCAGAACAGCGCGTTCGGGGCCAGTAAGGCCGGCACCGACCGGCTCAACGCGCACTCGAGCGGAAAGTCGTCGAACAACCCGAACACGCGCGCCGGTGGAATGAAGGTCTCGAATGCCGACATGAACACCGGCGTGCGCACCGCGGATCGCAGCCAGGAGACGAGCAGCGCCGGGATGTAGTTCACGACGTGGAGCGCGTCGTACGCGTGCGTGGTCAGCAGCGCGAAGACGCTCTGAACCGCCTGGTAGCAGTCCAGCCGCGTGCAGGCCTGTTGCAGGCCGGGCACGTGAACGACTTCCACCCCGCCGTGGTCGGGCTCGACGTCGATCCCGGAGCGATCGGTGCCGACGATCACGTGGTGCCCCATCGCGACCAGGCTCGCCGACAGCTGCGCCAGCTGCGTCTCGCCGCCGCCGACGATAGGCGGATATTTTTCCGCAAGAATCAGCAGCCGCATATGAGCCTGCGGACCGCCTTAGCGGCGTCCGCCGGCGGGCGACGCCATGC
>Ga0075362_10000238_pt1 | contig 15286 bp, 20 predicted proteins | sample EndMetdeltDD1762_FD_71397 | JGI IMG/M metagenome (GOLD analysis project Ga0075362, IMG submission 71397) | Populus endosphere microbial communities from Tennessee, USA - Endosphere MetaG P. deltoides DD176-2 | ecosystem: Host-associated > Plants > Roots > Endosphere | place: USA: Tennessee...
GGTGAGTTTCGTAGAATCCCGTTTTGTCGGGCCGGAGGAGCGCGAACGGATCGAGGCGTCCTATCCCAACGCACGGCCCCGCACCTATCCGATCCAGGCGCCGCAGATGTTCGGCGTCATCGAGACAATGATCGACGCGCAGGGCTGGGAAACCCGCGCCCGCCGCGCCCCGGTCGGCCCCATGGACCAGGGCCAGGTCAACGCCGTGGTGACGACACTGCTCGGCTTCGCGCATGAAGTGGTGATCCGCGTCGCGGGTAGCCCCGACGGCGCCAAAGTCGACATGCGCTCCGTATCGCTCTCAACCTTCCCCGATTTCGGCGAGAACGGCCAACGGGTGGAGGCATTCCTGCTGGAGCTCGACAACCAGGTGACCCTGATGCTGCGAAATGCACCAGCTCAGGGGGGGGTAGAAGAATAGGGCGAAAGGCGTAATAGCGTCTGACGCGGCCCCCGCGCATTCAAAATTCCTGATTTAGGTATGTACTGTCTGCTCGCCGGATTCATTACACAACTCCGTACTATTAAGTTATGAAGCAGAACATATTTTGATGTGGACTGAATTTACAATGCTTCATAGAGTGAATGCATTGAGAAAGAGGGGCAAAGCCCCCGTGAAGGCCGAGGGTACTTTGATCTGATTGAGGCGCTTGCCGAAAAGCAGGCCGTCATCGCTATTATTGGTCTCGGCTATGTTGGCCTGCCGCTAGCGCTTCGTTTTGCCGACGTGGGGTATCGAGTTATTGGACTCGATACGGATGAGCGCAAGGTCGATCTGCTATGTTGTGGCCGAAGCTATATTTTGGACATCGCGAATGAGCGCGTGGGCGCGGTCATCGAGAACGGCCGTTTTTCCGCAACAAGCGACTTCAGGCAGTTGGCGATGGCGGATGCCATAATTATCTGCGTTCCGACGCCGCTCGGGGAGCATGCCGAGCCTGATCTGAGCTTTGTTACTGCGGCGTTAGATCTCGTCAAACCATACCTCCGGCCCGGCCAGATCGTTTCGCTTGAGAGCACGACTTATCCCGGAACGACGGATGAGGAAGTTGTCCCCGCCGTGACGTCGCGGGGGCTCACTGTGGGCCGCGATGCTTTCGTCGTTTTCTCGCCCGAGCGGGAGGATCCCGGGAATGCCAAATACAGCACGAAGACAATCCCAAAAGTCTGCGGCGGCGTCACTCCGGACTGCCTTGAGGTAGGTATGGCCCTATACGGGCAGGTCATCGATCAGGTCGTTCCGGTAAGCTCCGCCAAGGCGGCCGAGATGACCAAACTGCTCGAGAACATTCACCGCGCCGTCAATATCGGCCTCGTCAACGAACTCAAGACGGTGGCCGACCGCATGGGGATCGATATCCATGAAGTGATCACCGCCGCGGCGACAAAGCCGTTCGGCTTCGTGGCCTATCAGCCCGGCCCGGGGCTGGGAGGTCACTGCATACCGATTGATCCCTTCTATTTGACGTGGAAGGCCAAGGAGTTTGGAGTCAAGACGCGCTTCATAGAACTCGCGGGGGAAGTGAACGCGTCGATGCCGGAGTACGTGGTTTCGAAAGTAGTGTCGGCCTTGAACGCACGCCGGAAATCGGTGCGCGGCTCAACCGTCTTGGTCCTTGGCTTGGCGTATAAAAAGAACGTCGCGGACACACGGGAGTCGCCATCCCTGGATTTGATACACCGTCTGCATGAGATGGGGGCGGAGATTGTCTATGCCGATCCCTATGTTCCAAGTCACACGTTTGCAAAGGGCGCGTTGGGCACTCTCAACTCAATCGACTTGGCGACCACCCTAGAGAAGATAGATTGCGTTCTAGTGGCAACGGACCATGACTGCTTTGACTACGACGCTATTGGTAGGGCTTCGCTACTGATCGTCGACACTCGAGGGCGGTATCGCGGTGAGCAGGCTAACGTCGTGAGGGCGTAAACGTGCTTGAAGGTTGCAAGGTCATACTTCACGTAGGGATGAGCTTGGCCGGAAGTACACCCGTGCAAGACGCTCTTTTTCGCGCTCGCGAGATATTGCTACAGAGCGGCGTTCTGTTCCCGCGGACCGGATTTGTTCCCGATGATCGCATAGGTCGGGCAAGAGCATCCGGCCACTGGGAGCTTGTCGAGTTGACCCGCTCTGGCAAACCCTTCCTCGCCGACGCATCTAACGAGATATTGGAGGCAGAGCCGCATACCCTCATCCTCTCGGCTGAGGACATATTTCACGAGGCGAATGACGCTGACCTAGCATCGATGGCAAAGACATTGAGTTCCGCCCGCGAGCTCCATCTCGTAGCCGTAGTGCGTAACCAAGCGGATTGGATTCTGTCGCGTTACCTAGACGCCGTAAGCAGTGGCCACCACCGTGAAACGAGTTCCCTGGATGCATTCATAGCGAGTGAGAGCCACCTGAACTACGAAAATAGGATCAGCTACCTTAAGCGCGTCCTACAGCCGACGCGTGTCTCAATGCTCAGCTACGATTCCATCGACGCAGACGATCTCGGCCATTCGCTTGCGGCTATCGTAGGGCTGGCTTTGCCGAGCGTCAGTAGGCTGGGCAACCCCAAGAGAACAGTGCCTATAGTCGAGGCGATTGAGACGCAGCGAAGACTTAACGTTGCCGCCTGCCTCCTTAGCTACGACGATTACAGCGAATGGTCTAATGCGCTGTGGCGAGAAGCGACTCGTGTGGGGCTCACCGAGGGCTACCCTCGACCGTCGTCAGATACCTGGGAAGCACTTCGCAAGTGTGTCGAAGAGTCTAATGAGAGCTTGTCCCAGCAATATTTCGGAGGACAGAGATTTGCACCCAGACGTCACTGGGATGAGGCGAAGTTTGAATTACCGTCAGTAACAGATGTTCACAGGCTGATTGAATTCGCCTCTAGAGACCTGAGGCGTTTTATAGGCGCTAAAGGAGAGTCCGATAGGCGCGAAAAGTTACAGCTAGTAGACAGCTTGGAGAAGACTTCCAAAGAGGCTTGTGCCGAGGAAGTAGAAGCGCAGCGTAAGATCAAAAGCGGAGAGCGCTCTCTCAAAGCAATGAAGACGTCGACAAGTTGGAGGCTGACCGCGCCCTTGCGCATCCTCGGGAATATCGGGCTCGTGGCTAGGCGAGAAAAGCAAGAGAAGCGCGGAAGTCAGATAGTAGTCCTACCAGTTCGCAACGGGGAACAGGATGACGTCGACGTCTGCATAGTCACTACATTAAGATTTCCAGGCGGCAACGCGTCATCGACCTTGGCGGAGGCCAAAGCTCTTATGGAATTGGGCCGTTCCGTTCGACTAATACACGTCCCAGTTACCGCCGCGGGCCGAAATGTTTCATCAAGATACAATGAACTTATGTCAATTTGCATTCACGCCGATGACGTGAAAAATATTAAAACTAAAGTGGCTATAGTTAGAGCCCCCCGAGTGATTATTTCCGATGATTTCGCCGAGCTTTCTAAGAAGATGGAAGTTGGTAGGGGGTATTTGTGGTTAACAACTCTGCTAGAAGGATGAGCGGAGAGAGTATCTTCCATTACCCCGAATTGATTTACAAGGTAGACAGTACGCCATGGAATGTGAAAGAGATTTTCCCTGTTGCTCCCGCGATAAGGGAGGAAATGTTACCCTACTCATCCATAACTGACTATATCAATGAAAACGACTGGACTCCGGTATTTGATATATCTGAAATTGAATTTTCTCCAAGATCTTCGCTTAGCAATCCACTGACGATAGGAAGACATGGGCGTGACGGTGCCGAGAAATGGCTGCCCTCGCCAGAGGATATTCTTCGAACATTTCCAGAAGGAGACGAGTTCAAAATACTGGTGCTAGGAGGCGCCGAGCACGCGAAGAAGGTGCTAGGCCGTGATCTTCCAGAGAACTGGACCGTCATCCCATTTGGTGGAATGCTGCCGTCAGAGTACCTAAGAAAACTTGACGCGTTCGTTTATTTTCCCCATCCAAATCTGAATGAAGCGTTCGGGCGGACCGTCGTGGAAGCGATATTCGCAGGCGTCCCGTGTATTCTGCCTAATCGATTCAGAGGAACATTCGGAAAGCTTGCCATTTACTCCTCAACGGAACGTGTTCCAACGGTCATTCGTCATTTGGCGTCAGACAACTCGGCAAGGCTCGCACATCTAACTTGGGCCAGAAGCTTCGCGGAACGAGCTTTTGGTGCAAACAGTCTGACATTGAGGCTACCAGAATTATCACTTCAACCCGCGCACCTGCTTGAGACCGCTGTTTGCCCACCTGAAGTTGATGTGTATCTTCGCAGTTTCGAGAGTATATTTGAATAAACGACAAAATGCATCTTACCGAAAAGGCGACAAATGTCTTTGAGAAAACTAGCGGAGTCTATAGGGGAGGCTCCAGCGGTCTCAGGGAGATCGGACTCCGCATTGCTTTTTAATATTAATTCAAGTTTCATCAGACCACTTAAAGTTTTGTTATTTAGCATAGCGGCGCAACGAACACTTCTAGACAGTCCAATCGTAATTTTTACCGATGACGAAGCCGTGAAAGCTGATTCGTTTCTTAAGGGCGTATCCGACCGGATAGAATTAATATCAGTTCATGATCTCAAAAAATTTAAGAATATCAATGCTTCGCGGATAGATAATCGCGTTCGCCTAGACTGGATTCCGGCTTACACATTTCTGAACTGGTTTGCATTTTCCTCCCTCGGTTACAGCCAGCACATATTCCTTGACGCTGACATGCTCTGCGTGGGCCCTCTGGACCACCTGACTTCATGGCGGGAGCGCCCTCTGTATGGCTGCCCGGTGTTCCCGAAGGAGATGCATTCACCAGGTGGGGAACGCCTTGGTATGGAACAGAGCAGCAATAATATCTCATCTTTCCTGGCAGACCGGACTAAGTGGAGTTCCTTGAACTCCGGAATGATGGTCATTAACCAACAACTGCTGTCTGAATCGTTTCGGGAGGCTCTAATCGAACGGGCGACCGTAAAAACCTTTTCGAGCGAGCAGCGGGTAATTCAAGACGAGATCGATCGGGCGTGGGGAGGAGTAGAAATGTGCTCCCCCATTGATAACTTTCACGCAGGCTTTCTTCGATTCTTGCTTGAGCCACAACGGGAAGCAGTCCGAGCCAATATCAACCTGCTTCACTACGTTGGCGTTGGCGGAAAGCCATGGAAGCGTCAGGGGGCCAACCGAGCGGTGGATGTTGAGTGGATGGCGGCCGAGCGACGATCACTTCCGTTTACCGGCGCATCGTAGCGGTCCGTTCCAATCAGCATTCTGAAAACAAAAAAACCCCGGGCTCTTGCGAGGCCGGGGTTGATTGGTCGGAGTAGAGTGATTCGAACACTCGACCCCCTGCTCCCGAAGCAGCGCCCCACGGCAGGTGCGCCCAGTACAGGGCGGTTTGCGGGGCTTACCGGCTCGCAAGTGCCATTTTGTTCCGCTAACCCTGTCGCACTCTGTCGCCAGCAGCGCGCGGGCGCGCCATCCGAGCAGCGGCCTCGCGCAGGTGGTCAGGGTGATGGTGACCGTACGTGTCGAGCAGGGTTTGCAGGTTGAGTCCGAAGTACCCCGAGGCGTCCCACGGATCCATGCCGCGCTGCATCGCCCAGGTGATGGCCGTGTGCCGAAAGGTGTGAGGAACGACCTGGTCCTGGGCGCTTCGGGCCGGCGCAATGTATCCCGCCTCCTCGGCCTCGGCGATCAGCAGGCGGAAAGCCTTGTCGATGCGGTCGATCGGCTGGCCCTTGAACTCGACGACGTAGCGCTGCTCGCCGATCTCATGCCAGCGCCTAAGGTGGCCGACGAGCGGGGCGGGCAGCGGTACCGGCGGCTGCCGCTTCTTGGTCGCGCGTACCCCGTCGCCGCGGCGATACCAGAGGCCGTTGTCAAGGTCGATGAAACCACGGCCGATCTCGCGGATGAAAGAGGCGTTGAGGATCGCGGCCTTACGCGTGCCGGTGTAGTGCGCGACGATCATCCAGCGGGCCAGATGCTTCCAGATACCCCACTCGTCCTCGCGGCCGTCCTGCGTGCGACGCTTGCGCCAAGCCAGCCAGACCAGCTTGGCGACCTCGCCGCGGGTTAGCCACCGCTCGCGCGGCATCGATTTCGGGGGCAGCGCCACCGGCACCGGGCGATCGAGCACCTGCTCGCGAACGGCGTAGTTGATGGCGGCACGCAGCAGCTCGAGGTCCATGCTGGCGGTGCGGTTTTTCCCAATGATGGCTGCGTAGGCCTGGCAGGTTGACGTCCGGACGTCTTCCACATGCCCGCTCATCCGCTCGGCTCGCCGGCCGGCGCCGGTGATCTCTTTCGTGGCCACGCTCGGCCGCCCCCACCAGAGCCCGAGGCGGGTGATGCGCGCTGCCGTCTCCTGAGGGCGCGCGTGCTTTGGCACGACGTCCTGAAGGTAGAGGTTCAGGACGTCGAGTGTCAGGATTTGAGAGGGATCACCTCGGCGGCGGGCTGGCGCGTGCGTTTCGGCGATGTAGGCGGCGAGCGCTTTCTCAGCGCCTGCGCGTTCATCAGCAGCGAAGCCAGTGCTACGCTTGAATCCGCCGTCGTCGCGGATGTACCAGATGGCGGGGCTGAGCCGGCCGGAAGGGCGCCGTCGTTCTGGTTGGAGCCAGAGACGGGGGCCTCGGGCTGCGGGTCCTGACATTTTCTTCGCATCTCCCGAATTGCTGCTCGCGTCACGAACTGACGGCGCCCGATGCGCTCAATAACGAGCCGTCCGCGGCGAGCTTCGGCCCGAAGGGTGTCAGGGCCGATCGCCCCTTTGAACAGCACCTTGCAGGCCTCGGCAAGCGTCAGGGGCTCGTCGTCTTCTGGTTCCGTCAGAGCCGCCTCCCCAGCCGCCGTTCCCAGTAGGCGAGCTCGGCGGCGATGATGGCGTCACCGCGCGCCCAGAGCCGCTTGGCCCGGGAAACCCGTCGACGCGAGATCCAGATCAGCAGCGCGGTCACTTCGGCACCGCCAGCGCCAGCGTGATCGCCGCGTGCAGCGCGAAGGGTTCGCACTCGAAATCTTGGCGCTGCGCCACCCACCAGTCGAGATGGGCTAGCAGTAGCCGCAAGTCGGCGTCGTCCTGCGGCACAGTGCGCAGGAGGCGCGTGAGGGCCTCGCTCTCGGCGTCAGCGGCGTTCATCGCTTCGGGGTGATGATCATCAACCGGAGCATCCTGAAACGCCTGCCATGCTGCCCGGTGCGCTGCGACGGCATCGGCGATCGCGGTCATGCCGCCCTCCGAATGCGTTTCGCCGGCCGCTGCCAAGCGGGGTTGAGCGACGGCGGGTTCATGTCCTGGTCGACGCCGTCCTCGGCCTCAAGGTCGGCGTCTCCGTCGATCAGATCCAGCAGCGCGATCAGCCGCTCGATCGCGTCCTCGATCTCCCGCCGGCTCACTTGGTGGCCTCGCGTTCTCCGAGGGCAGTGTAGAGCTGCGTTTTGAGCTGGCGGACCTCGGAGACGACGTTGCCGATGAGCCGCGTGATCTGCTCGTGCTCGTCGAGGCTGATGACCGTGCTCCGGTCCGCCTTCGGCTTGCCGATGGCCTCCCAAACGGTGTCGAGCGTCAGCAGGTCGACGTACAGGTCGCAGATAGGTGGCTCGAAGTCTGAAAGCGCCTTGAACGCTTCCTCGCGTGTGAGCTTCGTCATTCAACCCTCGTCGCCATTGATCCGAGGAGGAGATCGACCTCCTCGTGCTCGAGGTGATCGCCGAGGCTCAGGTGAAGCTGTATCCATGCCACCTTGGTCCGCGCTGCCACGAAGTGCAGCGTGGGAAACGCGAGCAGGGCGCGGAAAGTCTTGCGCTCCGCCTCGTTGGCCGCGTCGTATTCAGCCTGATCTGCTGGCGTGATCTTCCTGCCGTCGGCCTTGGCTTTGTCCTCGTCAACAAGCGCGACTGCGCGACCAAAGCGGGCCCAGGCAGCAGCGTTGTCGGCGATAAGGTCCAGCACGACATCGTCGTCGTGGCCAGTCATGCGGGGAGTTTCAGTGCGCCGAGCCACGCGCGCCTCCCACCTGGATGGTTGCGGCCTCTATAGCCAGACGCTCGAACAGCGTTTTAGCCTGCGACCAATCGCCGCCGCGCAGTACGTCGGCCATCAGGGTTGCCGCCCGATAGTCGTGCTCGTCGGCGGTCTGGTCCGCGGTCGAGACGACTGTCAGCCTCTCGATGATCCGCCTTTCCTGCCGAACCGCCCAAGCCTGGATCGAGCTTACGACCTCGCCAATCTGCGTGTCCTCGATGCAGCCGGGGTAGGAAATCGACTTCGCGGTGAACGGTCGCCCGAAACTGGGGAGCGCCGTGTCGAACTGATCGGTCAGCGGCTTCACGAAATTGAGCACGTCGATCAGGTCGTCGACGCTCAATCCGGCGAAGTTGAAGTCCGGCAGGTGTATCTCCCGCGGGGGAGCAGCGGTGGTTTGCAAGGTGACCTCCAACGTGATGCGTTGGAATCATCATGCACTATGCATTAACAACGTCAACAAAATAATGCGTACTGCACTACATGCGCATTATGCGGCCAACGACTCGCCCGAAGATCATGACGTCAGACAGTGATGCAATTTGCTTTGGATGCTGAGGGTTATCTGAGATCACCTCGACCGAGGGCGGATCGCTGAAAAGCACTTTCGAGAGGCGCTTTACTCTGGGGACACCATCGCCGTCGTGGAACACGTAGATACCGTCCGCGGCGAAGCTGGCCTGCTTGGTGTCGATGATGACGCGGTCCCCGCTTTGCAATGTCGGCCACATCGAATCGCCGAGAACCTGCATGAAAATGATGGCGCCGGGTGTCGCGTGGAGTTCGTGCCGATAGAAGGCCGACGGCAGCACCCACTCGTTGAGCACCGCGTGCCCGACGATGCTCTCGCCCGCGGACATCGCGATGGTAGCCGTATCGCCAGTGGCCCCTTCACCGGCCCCGGCGCGAACGTCGATCTCTGGGCGGCCCCCTTCAATCCGAGGGGTGTACTGGTGGGCGGGCGAATAGCCAGCGACGTCCTGGTCAATTTCCGCATCGGGCGCTGACGGGTCCCACTGGTCTAGCGGGACGCGCGTGAGCTCGGGCCGATCGGTCGATTTGCTCATGGGCTCCTCTCCGGTCATCAGCCACCCGGCCCGCACGCGGAACTTCCGGCCGTACTTTTCCGCCGCGTCGGCCCGGAAGCCGCGCTGACCATTCTCATGGCCGATGTAGGTCGCGCGAGACACCCCGAGAGCCTCAGCGGCGTCAGTGGCAGTGCCGTAGCCGGCCGTAATGCGAGCCTGCTTCAATCGTTCGTTCGGCGTCATTTTCATGCCCAATGTTTCACGTGTGACGCCTTATGCACGAAAATTTAATGCGCAGGGCATTTACAAATCGGAGTGCTTAACGCATGACATAATTCGGAACGCATCACGAACGGAGCTGTGAGCGATGGCGGTAAGCGCCGAAGAGGTCAAAGCCCTGCGAAAGCGGACCGGCTGGTCCACCTACGAGCTGGCCGGGAAAATCGGCTGCAACCAGTCGACGATCTGGCGGATCGAGGAGCGTGGTCTGAAATTCCGCGGCGCCATCGACAAGGCGCTGCGCGACCTCATCGCAAAGCATCCCCCCGAACCAGACGACCAGGAGCCCAAGGCGGCTGCCGCATAGACGCCCGCAAGGGCTGGCCGGGGCGGGCGGTGTGGGAGCGCGGTCTGCCCCGGCTCCGAAAATCAGAACGGAGTTACAGATGCGCGGCGCGATCGCGGACGACACCGGCTTGCCCGGTGACGGAGTAGACGTAACAGGCTTGGTTGGCAATCGACGGGCGCAGCGCTCGAAGGAGCGCGCCAGCGCTCAACATTGCATTCGAACCATCGTCGACTATGTGGCTGCGACCCCGCCGGAAGGGAAACCGCCTCACAGCATCGGTGATCTCGCCCGGCAGGTCGTACTCAGGTCCGAGGCGATCGCCGCCGCCCGCCAGTTCATCGCGGACTGCGAGGCAGGCAATTGAGGGACTACGGCAAGGTCCACAGTTCCTTCTGGTCTAGCGAGACGATCAGGTCCCTGACCGAAGACGGGCGGATGCTGGCGATCTATCTCCTGACCAGCCCCCACAACACAATCGCCGGGACGTTTCGACTGCCGGATGGGTACGCCTGCGAAGACCTGCAATGGACCCCGGAACGGGTTGCTGGCGGCTTCGACGAACTGTTGGCGAAGGGTTTCGCCGTCCGGTGTCACCTCACCAAATGGGTGTGGGTCCGGAAGCACCTGGAGTGGAACCCGCCTGAGAATCCAAACCAGAAAAAGGCGGCGATCAAGATCCTCGTCAATATCCCCGACGAGTGCATTTGGAAGCGGTCAATTTTCGAGCGGGAGGGGGAGTTCCTCGGCCTCCCGCAGCTGCCAGCACCAAACCCTTCTGAAACCCTTGCCGAACCGTTCGCCACACCTGTGGCTAATCAGGAACAGAAGCAGGAACAGGAACAGGACTCTCAACCAGACCAGACCGGCACCAATCTAAGAGATATCACTAAGGGGAGGGCGGCATGACCGCGCCCCTTTGGCCGCATCAGGAGCGCGGGCTCGCCATGTTGCGGCAGAGCCTGATGAACGGCGCCAAGCACCCCGTGCTGCAGATCCCGACCGGGGGCGGGAAGACGAAGCTGGCGGCGACCATCGTCAAGTCGGCGCTGGCGAAGGGCAACCGCGTGGCCTTCGTGGTGCCCGCCATATCGCTCATCGATCAGACCGTTCGCGCCTTTGGCAAGGAGGGGATCGACCACCTCGGCGTCGTCCAGGCCGATCACCCGCTGACGAACGAGTTCGCGCTGGTGCAAATCTGCTCGGTGCAGACGTTGGCGAAGCGGACGTTGCCGAACGTCGAGCTCGTAATTGTTGACGAGTGCCACCAGCGGTTCGCGGTCATCGAGAACTGGATGGCTGAGCGCCCGGACATTCGGTTCATCGGCTTGAGCGCCACCCCCTGGTCGCGAGGACTGGGCAAAAACTACGACGCGCTGGTCATCGCCGCGACGACGCAGGACCTGATCGACCAGGGCGTTCTATCGAAGTTCCGGGTGTTCGCACCCTCGCATCCGGACCTGAGCGGCGTGCACACGGTGGCCGGCGACTATCACGAAGGCGAACTTGCCGACGCGATGGACAAGCCCGAGCTGACCGCCGACATCGTCCAGACCTGGCTGCAACGCGGCGAGAACCGTCCGACGCTCTGCTTCGCCGTCAACCGAGGACACGCACGCTCCCTCGAGCAGCAATTCGAACGGGCGGGCGTCCCCGTCGCCTACATCGACGCCAACACCCCGCGGGACGAGCGCGACAAGCTGGGCAAGGCGCTCGAGGCCGGACGGATCAAGGTGATCGTCAACATCGCGACGATGACCACCGGGGTCGACCTCGATGTCAGGTGCCTCATCCTCGCGCGGCCGACGAAATCCGAAATGCTGTACGTCCAGATCATCGGCCGAGCGCTGCGGGGCGCCGACGGCAAGACTGACGCGATCATTCTCGATCACAGCGACACCACCCTGAAGCTGGGCTTCGTCACCGACATCAAGCACGACATGCTGGACGACGGGACGCCGAAGCGGGCAGCTCCTCGCGCGCCGCGCGCGAAGGCCGAGACGCTGCCTCGCGAGTGCCCGAACGCTGAGTGTCGCGCCGTCAAGCCGGTGGGCGTTCGCAAATGTCCGGAGTGCGGTTTCGAGCCGATCTACCGCGAGGAGATAGCGGTCCAGCAGGGCAATCTCGAGCAGCTCAAGGGCGAGAAACTTGCCGACGATCGCGCCACCAAACAGCGCTGGTGGTCCGGCTTGGCCTGGTATGTCGAGCAGCGCGGCAAAAACGAGCACTGGGCCGCGCATCGATACAAGGACCGCTTCGGCGTCTGGCCTCGCAGCTTGCGTTGGATGCCGCGGGAGCCGGACGTTGACGTCCGCAACTGGGTAAAGGCCAGCGCCATTCGCTGGGCGAAAGGCAAGGGGACCGAAGCCGGTCGGGAACAGATACGCGCCGGTCGATCGAACGTGGTGGGCGTCTGATGGCAGAGCGCACGCCACTCAAGGATCGCGCCCGCGGACGGTGGAAGCAGATCCTGCCCGCCATCGCCGGCGTTGACGCCCGCCACCTCGACGGCAAGCATCACCCATGCCCCTTGTGCGGCGGGAAGGACAGGTGGCGCTTCGACGACCTCAAGGGCGAGGGGACCAGTATCTGCGCGCAGTGCGGCTCCCGGAGCGGCATTCAACTGGTCATGGATGCGCTGCACGTCGATTACGCTGAAGCCGCGCGCAAGATCGAGAGCGTCATCGGCTCAGACGCGAAGCCGATACCCTACACTGACACCACCGAGGCGGACCAAGCCGCCGCGCATCAAGCCGCGCTGGCTATGTGGCGCACCGGCGAGCGCTTGATCGTAGGCGATCCGGTCGACCGATATCTGCGGAGGCGCGTCGAGCGGTACCCAAGCGAAACGCGCGCCATTCGCTGCATTCCCTCTACCAGCTTCGACGGCAAAACGATGCCGGCGATGATCGTGGCCTATGTCGACGCGGCTGGTGATCTTGCGGGTGTGCAGCGGACATTCATAACCCCCGATGGCGCGAAGTACCCGGGCATAGCCCGCGACCGCGACAACACTGGCAATCTGCCCGCCGGCGGCGCTGTGCGGCTGCTGAGGCCAAAGCCCACCGACACCGCCATCGGAATCGCCGAGGGCGTCGAGACGGCGCTGAGCGCGATGGCGCTGCACGGTCTGCCCGTCTGGGCGTCATTGACCGCGAACCGACTTGTGGTCTGGGAGCCGCCGGAAGGGTTTTCCGACATCGTCGTCTTCGGCGACGCCGACAGGAAATACACCGGCCAGGCGGCCGCTTACACGCTCGCCAACCGGCTCGAGGTCCAGAAGAAACTGCGCGTGCAGGTGATGATCCCGCCGCAGCTCGGCACGGACTGGAACGACGTCCATCAATCTCAGCGAGAGGAGCACGCATGAGCGACGATCCGCAGTACCGCAACCCGGGCGAGGTGCCCGTTCTTGACTGGGTCGACAAGAGCCTGATCGACGTCGACCCCACCTACCAGCGCGAGCTCGATGAAGCCCGCGTTCAGCGCATGGTCGAGTGGTTCGACTGGCGATCGTTCGGCGCTCTGGTGCTGACCCGCGCGGCCGACGGTCGGTACAACACGCCCGACGGCCAGCACCGACTCGAAGCCGCCAAGCGACATCCGATGGTCACCGTCGTGCCTGCTGTCATCGTTGAAGCCGAGGGAGTTGCCGCCGAGGCCGAAGTGTTCGTCGGCATCAACAAGGACCGCCGCAACGTCTCAGCGTTGCAACTGTTCTGGGCGCAGATCGCTGCCGGTGACCATGACGCGAAGCGGGTAGTCGATATCGCCAGGCGCGCGGGAGCGACCGTCTGCCGGCACCCGGCGAGCAAGGGCGACTACCACAACAACGAGACGATCGCTGTCGGTAGCATCGACGCGCTTATCAAGAAATGGGGCGACCGGCGCACGATCGCCATCATCGAGCAGCTCACCAAGGGCAAGCTGGCGCCGATCACCTCGCAGCACCTGCGCGCGGCCGAGGCGCTGCTGACCGACAACGAGTTCGAGGAACTGGACCCGGAGATGCTCTGGGTCGCCGTCGACGCCTGCAGGCTCACCCTCGACGCCGACGCCAAGGCTTTCGCGCAGACGCATCGGGTACCGATCTGGAAGGCCATGGCGAGCACATGGTTCCGAAAGGCGCGGAAGCGGAGGAAGGCGGCATGAGTAGGCCCGCAGATATTCCGAGTGACGTGTGGGCTGCGGCGGTCGCGGCCGAGCGAAAGCGCACCGCTGTCGAGCTTGGTTGGCCCGAAAAGGACGTTCCAATAGATCCGGACTACGTCGAGCCCATCGCACGCGCCATCCTCCACGAGCGTCAGATCTGCGCGCTAGGGCTGGATTGTCCCAGCGGCACCTTCGCCCCGCCAATCGGCTTCCGGGAGGTAGTCGGTAAACATCTCGATGATGTCGATGGCGAGGGCAGTCTCGTCTTTCGCGGTCACACGCGAGCGCAATGGGATCGGTTCTTCCAAGAGATGCTCAGGCCGTACGCCGCCGCGATCCGCAGGGGGAGCGCATGACCGCCGAGCGTTCCCCAGGGGAACAGCAACTCCGCAACTTCACCTTCGACGACTACCTGCAAATGGTCCAGGACGGCGAGGCAGAGTTCTCGGTCACCGAGGCGGCGCGGCTGATGGGCGTGTCGCGGGCCTACATTTATCGGTGTCTGCGGTTCGCCAGCATTCCCGACGCCGAATTCGAGGACGCGATGGACACGGTTCTCGATAAGGGCCTTACGAGCGTGACGGCGCTCGACGACGAGATCAAGCGCCGCACCGGCGAGGCGAAGCAATACCAGATCTGCTGCCCGCATTGCGGCGAGGTCCTCTATTCAAGGAATCGCTGATGAGAACGCGCCTCGACAACCGCCGGCCGGCCGACACCTTCCCGGTCAAACACCTGACGCCCGATGGGGTCGAGCAGGAGTTCGTGATCACCCTCGGACGCTTCCCTGATGGTCGCATCGCCGAGGTGTTCATCGACGTGCCGATGCGATCGGGCAAGGCAACAAACTCGCTGTCGACACTCGTTGCCAAGGACGTGGCTCTGATCATCTCCATTGCCCTGCAGCACGGCGCCACCGTCACCGAATTGGCCGAAGGCATGGGGCGCGGCGAGGTCAACTGGATGGGAAAGATCACCGAGATGCCGCATACCATGATCGGCACGATACTCGCCGCGCTGGTAGCGGCAGATCCTGTCTCAGCGACACCAACGGCTGAGCGCGTCCCTGTGAATCAGTAACGCGAGGGATTGGGGCCTTTTGTGAATCAAGGTACCTTGAACGCAGTGTTAACAGCCAAAAGAGGCCCTATTGAACGCACCGCTGGGACTTAACGAAATAGGCCGTCGACGCCGCAGCGAATACTGGCGCGGATTGAGCGACGATGAAGTCATGGCCCGACAGGTCGATATTGCCGACCCGGAGAAGCTGGAAAATCTCCTCCACGTCGAGCCCATCACAGACGAAATCCCAGAGATCGAATTCGAGTACGACACGGCTGCCACCGGCACCGGTCGAGTGCGCTGCGTCCATTGCAAGAAGGATAAGGACGCCAGGAATCACAACAAGGGCTTCGTACTGCAGTACTCGGATGGGAGCCGGATGCTCATCGGGCGAGACTGCGGGAAGAAGCTTTTCGATGCTGACTGGGGTGGCCTCGTCGGCGACTTCACCGCCATCAAG
>Ga0075362_10000239_pt1 | contig 15286 bp, 13 predicted proteins | sample EndMetdeltDD1762_FD_71397 | JGI IMG/M metagenome (GOLD analysis project Ga0075362, IMG submission 71397) | Populus endosphere microbial communities from Tennessee, USA - Endosphere MetaG P. deltoides DD176-2 | ecosystem: Host-associated > Plants > Roots > Endosphere | place: USA: Tennessee...
CGACCTCGCCCCGCGCGACGTCGTCGCCAAGGCGATCATGCGCCGGATGCTCGAGACCGGCCGCCCGCACATGTGGCTCGACGCCCGCCACCTGGGCGACAGCAGGCAGGGTGGGAGCGAAGCGACCTCCGATCCCGGTGATCGAGCCGCGAGCGCAGCGAGCGTGTCGAGATTCTGGGAGAAGCGCTTCCCGACGATCCTCGCGACGGCACGAAGCCACGGCGTCGACCCGGTCACCCAGCTGATCCCGGTCGCGCCGGCCTGCCACTACGCCAGCGGGGGCATCCGCACCGACCTCTGGGGCCGCAGCGACGTCGCGGGCCTCTACGCGACCGGCGAGGCCGCCTGTTCCGGCGTCCACGGCGCCAACCGGCTCGCGTCCAACTCGCTGCTGGAGGGGCTCGTCTTCTCCCGCCGCATCGCCACCGTCCTGCCCGGCGAGCTCCGGCCCTGGTCGGAGCCGGCCGCTGACGCCCGCCCCGCGGGTCTCGTCGCCGGCACGGTCCGGACCGAGCTCCAGGAGGTCATGAGCTCCCGGGTCGGCGTGCTGCGGACGGCGTCCGGGCTCGAGGAGGCCGTTGCCCTGCTCGACAAGCTCGGCGGCGTCGCGGCCGACGCGGTCGACGTGGCCTCCTGGGAGACCACGAACCTCGTGACGATCTCCGCCGCGCTCGCCGAGTCCGCGCTGCGCCGCGAGGAGACCCGCGGCTCGCACTGGCGCGAGGACTTCCCCGAGCGCGACGACGCCCGCTGGGCCGGTCACTTCGACGTGACCATGCACGACGGCGTGTCCGGCTCCGTCTTCGTCCCGGCCCCGGCGACCGACACGTGAGCGCCGGATGATCCTCCGCGTCCCCTATGACGAGCTGCCGGTCCTGCTGACGGCCGACCTCGCCTCCGCCGGGCTCGACCCGGAGCGCGTGCACGCGATGGTCGTCGACGCCTTCGACGAGGACCTGCCGGACGGCGGTCTGGACGTGACGAGCGCGGCGATCCCGAGCCTCGTGGTCGGCGCCGGCGGCTTCGTCGCCCGTGAGCCCGGCGTGGTCTCCGGGCTGGGCGTCGCCGAGCTCGCCTTCTACTACGCGATGGGCGAGGGCGTCGAGGTCACCGACCGGGTCCCCGACGGGACGCGCGTCGAGGCGGGGGACACCGTGCTGCGCGTGGCGGGCCTGCTCCAGGACCTGCTGACCGCCGAGCGCACCGCCCTCAACTTCGCGTGCCACCTGTCCGGCGTGGCGACCGCGACCGCGCACTGGGTCGCCGCCCTCGAGGGCACCAGGGCCAAGGTGCTCGACACCCGCAAGACGCTGCCGGGCTGGCGCGCCCTCCAGAAGTACGCCGTGCGCTGCGGCGGTGGCGTCAACCACCGCTTCAGCCTCAGCGACCGGGCGATGGTCAAGGACAACCACGTGGTCGCGGCAGGCGGCGTCGTGCCGGCCTACCAGGCCGTCGTCGCGGCCAACCCGGGCCTGCGCGTCGAGGTCGAGGTGACCGACCTGGACCAGCTGCGCGAGCTGCTGGAGGTCGGCTGCACCGAGATCCTGCTCGACAACATGGACACCCCGACGATGGCCGAGGCCGTCGAGATCACGGCCGGTCGCGCCACCCTCGAGGCCTCCGGCGGGCTGACCCTGGAGCGGGCCCGCGAGGTGGCCGAGACCGGCGTCGACTTCATCTCCGTCGGCGCGCTGACCCACTCGGTGAAGGTCTTCGACCTCGGCCTGGACCTGGACGAGCAATGACCCTCCTCGCCGCCGACATCGGCAACAGCCACACCGTCCTCGGGCTGATCGACGACGGCACGGTCGAGGCCGAGTGGCGCGTGGCGACCGACGAACGCCGTACCTCCGACGAGTGGGCCGTCGTGCTGCGCGGCCTGCTGGGCGACGCACTCGCCGACGTCGACGGCATCGCGGTCTGCTCGACGGTCCCCTCGGTGCTCCACGAGTGGCGGGAGATGCTCACCCGGCACTTCGCCGACGTCACCGCGGTCGTGGTCGAGCCCGGCATCAGGACCGGCGTGCCCGTCCTCATGGACAACCCGCGCGAGGTCGGATCCGACCGGATCCTCAACGCCCTCGCCGCCGCCACGGAGTACGGCGGTCCCGCCATCGTCGTCGACTTCGGCGGCACCGCCACGACGTTCGACGTGGTGAGCGAGCAGGGCCAGTACGTCGGCGGCGCGATCAGCCCCGGCATCGAGCTGTCGCTCGCGGCGCTGGGCCGCCGTGGCGCCCAGCTGCGCGAGGTCGAGCTCGTCCGGCCGCGGACCGTGATCGCCAAGAACACCGTCGAGGCGCTCCAGTCCGGCATGGTGTTCGGCGTGGCCAGCCAGGTCGAGGGCATCGTCGCCCGGATGATCGAGGAGCTGGCGGTCGAGCCGGCCGACGTCAAGGTGATCGCGACCGGCTACCTCGCGGACCTGGTCCGCGACGAGTGCCGATGCTTCACCCACCACGCGCCGTGGCTGACGCTGCGCGGCCTCGAGCTCGTCTACGCCCGCAACACCTGACCCGACCGCGGGCTACTGGTAGGCCGGGCGGGGACGGTCCACGGCCACGGGGTGCCGCGGCTGGTCGGGCAGGAACGGGTCGTGGTGCGGCAGCGACCAGCGCCGGGTCAGCTCCTTCGCCTCGCCGGCGCGCACGACGGCGGGACGCGACCGGGCCTCGAAGTGGCAGGCGGTGGCGCTCGTGATCCAGAGGATCCGGTAGCCCGCCGCCGAGACCTTGAGCGACAGGTCGGCGTCGCCGAAGTTCACCGGGAAGACCTCCGAGAGACCGCCGACCTCGTCGTAGGTCGACCGTCGGATGGCCAGGGCGGCCGCGCTCACGCCGGACACCTCGCGGTTGACGTTCATGTGGCTGCCCACCAGTCCGCGCAGGTGGCTGCGCACCAGGAACGGGCCGGCGCTGTTGACGCGTCGCACCTCGGGCCGGAACAGGTCGTCCAGCCGGTCGTCCAGCGCGAGGCCCGCGTGCTGCACGGCCCCGGTCGGCAGGCTGAGGTTGGCGCCCGTCATCCCCACCCCGGGCTCGGACAGCGGAGCCACGAGCTGGGTGACGAAGTCGTCCGAGGTGATCTCGATGTCGTCGTTGAGCAGCACCACGACGTCGCCGTACGACGACAGGACCCCCAGGTTGCACTTCTCGCTGAAGTTGAAGTCGCGGTCGTACGGCACCAGCTCGAGCCGTTCCCCGCCCACGCGGGCGAGGTCGTCGAGCACCCGCACCGGCGTCTCCGCGTCGTGCACCACCACGATCTCGAGGTTGTCGTGGCCGCCCCGGGCCAGCAGCGAGCGCACCGCCTCGACGACGAAGCAGCGACGCTCCCCACGGACCAGGGCGTCGACGCCGCGCGTCGGGATCACGACGCTCACCCGGGTGGCCGGGTCGAGCCGGCGCGTGATGCGGTACGTCCCGCGACCGGGTCCGAGGTCCGCCGTGCCGTCGATGCCCACGCGGTCCAGGTGGGCCTGGACCGCCGACCTGCCGTTCAGCCAGGCGTACGGCTTCGCGTCCGTGTTGCCCGCGGCCGAGCCGTCGTGCGCCCTCCAGTGGTAGAGCACGCGGGGGATGTGGGCGACCCTGCGGGCTCGCTCCGAGACCCTGAGCACGAGGTCGTGGTCCTGCGAGCCCTCGAAGCCCGGCACGAAGCCGCCGACCTCGTGCACCGTGCGGGTGCGGAGGACCGAGAGGTGGCAGGCGTACATGTGGCCGCGCAGCGTCTCGGGCGAGTACGGCGGCTTGCGGAACTCGTCGTAGCGCCGGCCCTCCGCGTCGATCTTGTCCTCGTCCGAGTAGACGTAGTCGACCTCGGGCTCGCTCGAGACCACGCGCAGGACGTGCTCCAGCGCGTCCGGGACCAGCAGGTCGTCGTGGTCGAGCAGCACGACGAACTCACCCCGCGCCAGCGCCAGGGCGTCGTTCGAGGCGGCGACGATGTGCCCGTTCTCACCGCGCTCGACCACCCGGATGCGCGGGTCCTGGTCGGCGGCGGCGCGCAGCACGTCGCGCACCTCGGGGTTCGGCGAGCAGTCGTCGACGCAGATGAGCTCCCAGTCGTCGACGGTCTGGGCGAGGACGGAGACGATCGCGGCGCTGAGCAGCTCGGGGGGCGGGTCGTAGACGGGCGTGAGGATGGAGAACGTCGGGCTCGACGTCATCCGACCGGACCTCGCCCGCGGAGGCGCCGCACGAGTCCTCGGAGTCCCCGCGACGACGCGTCGTGGGTCTCGCGGAGGGTTCGGACCTCGGCGGTGAGCTCCGCGAGCTTGCGGCGCAGCCGGCGGGTCTGGCGCTCCGCGAGCCTGGCCCGCTCCTGGGCCTCGGCGGCCCGCGCGACCGCGGTGGCCGTGGTCGTCTCCAGCCCGATGACGTGGTCCCTCAGGGTGAGCAGGCGGTGGTTCAGCTCGCGGTCCTCGCGCTCGCGTCGGTCGTGCTCGTCGTGCGCGCGCACCGTGCGCGCCGGCGCGGTGACGACGGTCTCGGGACGCGGCCCCGGGGGCTCGTCGGCGGTGCTCGGCCGGGCCACGGCGACATAGGCGTGCTCGAGGGCCCCGGGCTGGTGCCGGACCCACGCCACCACCGCGTGCGGCAGCCGGTGGGCGTCGACGGCGACGTCGGTGTCGAGGGGGTCCCGCATCGTGGCGTGGAGCTCCTCGACCCGCAGCCCGGCGGACGTCGCGAGGTCGCTCAGCGAGTCGGCGGTGAACGCGCGCCGCGGCTCGGTCAGGTCGGGGTCGGCACCCTGCAGCCCCGCCAGCCGGCGGCTGCCGTGGCCGGCGTTCGGGACGACGAGCAGGAGGCGACCGTCGGGGCCGAGCCGGCCCGTCGCGTCCCGCAGGACCTGCTCCACGTGGGCGCTCACCTCGAGGACCGCGCCCAGGACCACGGCGTCGACCTGCTCGTCCGCCTCGAGCCGGGCCGGGCACCCGTGGTCGACCAGGGTCTTGACCAGGTCGTCGTCCGGACCGACCACAAGCACGGACCGGGCGTCGAGGAGCAGGGCGGCCAGGAGGGTCCCGACGCTGCCGGGGTCGCGGTGCGGCTCCGCGTCCTCGTGCCTCGTCACGGGACGAAGACTAGTCTTCGGCGGCGATCAGGGCCGCCACCGCGGCCTGTTCCTCGGCGAAGGGGTGGTACGCCGCCGCGCGGGCCTCGTGACCGGTCGCGCCGTTCACCCAGGCCTCGGCGCCCGCGCAGATGTCGTGTCCCTCGCTGGGCCCCGTGAGGTCGAGGTAGGTCACGTCCGCGCGTTCCGCGGCGTCCGCCATGGCCGTGCCGAGGGCGGTCCACACCCGGCGGGCGTAGGCGTAGTCGCCGATCGCGAGGGGGAGGGCGGAGCACGACCCGCTCTCGGGCACCAGCTGCGGGTAGCCGACGAGCACCACCTCCGCGTCCGGGGCCCGCTCCGTGATCTGCCCGAGCGCGCCGACGAGCCGCTCCTCGATGGTCGGCATCTCGTCGAGCAGCAGGTCCCCGCCGGCGCTGGTCGCGTTCGCCGCCTGGCAGGGCGCCCCCTGCGGGTCGGTGGCCGCCATCGCGACGCAGGTGCTGAACAGCGTGACGTAGACGTCCTGGTCGTTGGCGCCGAGACCGACGGTGACCAGCTGGGTGTCCCGGCTGAGCGCGTCGAGCTGCGGAGCGACGGGTCCCGCGATGGTCACCTGGGTCTCCGTGACGTTCAGCGTGGTCGCGCCGCCGCAGCTCGCGTCCTCCACGGTGACCGCGAGCAGGCTCGCCACCTGCGCGACGTAGTTGTGGTCGCTGCGCGCGCAGCCGCTCAGCGTCTCGGTCACCGGCACGCCGGGAGCCGCGGTGAAGGAGTCCCCGAAGGCGACGTACGCCGGACCACGGGGGGCCTCGGGTTCGTCCTTCGTCGGCGGGTCCTCCGAGCAGCCGGCACCCACGGCGACGAGCCCGGCGAGAGCCGCGACGAGCGGCAGGCGGACGCGCGTGGCTGGCACGCGGTCACGTTAGCCGCTGGGCTCGGCGCTTACGGTCCCGGCGACCGTCGCCGGTATCCTCGGTCGGTCGAACCCTCCCCGTCCCCCTCCCTGTAACGAGGCTGTCGTGCGTCGCGCCGTGTTCTACCTGTTCTACGACCCGCAGGGTCAGGTGGACGACTACGTGACCCACGTGCTGACCGGCCTCCGCAGCCACGCCGAGCACATCTTCGTCGTGTCGAACGGGACGCTGGACGACGTCGCCCGGGGGCGCCTGGAGGGGTGCGCGGACGAGGTCTGGGTACGCGACAACGTCGGCCTCGACGTGTGGGCCTACAAGGAGGCGATGGAGCGGGTCGGACCGGACGTGCTCGCCGGCTTCGACGAGGTCGTCCTGATGAACTCCACCTTCTTCGGGCCGGTGGGCAGCTTCGCCCCGCTGTTCGCCCGGATGGACGCGCAGACCGACATCGACTTCTGGGGAGTGACCGAGCACGGCCCGTCGGCGCACCACCCCTTCGACAAGACCGTCCCGCTCGGCGCCCACCTGCAGTCACACTGGCTCAGCGTCCGGCGGCCGATGCTGGTCTCCGACGCGTGGCGTGAGTACTGGGACACCATGCCGATGATCACGTCGTACGACGAGTCGGTCATCCAGCACGAGAGCCGGTTCACGGCGTTCTTCGAGGAGCGCGGGTTCCGCTCGGTCGCAGCCTTCCCCGCGAGCGACTACGACACGACCCACCCGGTCATGAACAACATCGCGCAGATGATGCGCGACGGCTGCCCGATCGTGAAACGCCGCACGTTCTTCCACGTGCCGACGTACAACGAGCACTTCGCCATCGACGGGCGGATGATCCTGCGCGAGATGGAGCAGCGCGGCTACCCGCTCGACATGGTCTACCGCAACCTGGCGCGCACCGCGCGGCCGCGCGCCATGGTCACCAACCTCGGCCTCCTGGAGGTCCTGCCCGAGGTCGACCTGGGCTACGACCGCTCGCGGCCCCTGGCCGTGGTGGCGGTGACCCACATCTTCTACCCCGACATGACCGACGAGATCCTCGACCGGCTCGACTTCCTGCCGACCGGCTACGACCTCGTCGTCACGACCGCGGACGAGGCCAAGCGCGAGGAGATCCAGGCCGTCCTCGACCGGCGCGGCCGTGCGGGCGAGATCCGCGTCGTCAAGAGCAACCGCGGTCGCGACATCTCGGCGTTCTTCGTCGACTGCCGCGACGTCATCGAGAGCGACGACTACGACATCGTGGTCAAGCTGCACTCGAAGAAGAACCTGCAGGACAGCCGCAACATCGCCGAGCTCTTCAAGCGGCACCTGTTCGAGAACCTGCTGTCCTCGCCCGGCTATGCCGCCAACGTGCTGCGGCTGTTCCAGCAGCACCCGTCGCTGGGCATGGTGTTCCCGCCCGTCTACCACATCGGCTACCCGACGCTCGGCCACGCCTGGTACCACAACAAGCCGCTGGCGATGCAGGAGGCCGAGCGGCTCGGGTTCCCCATGCCCTTCGACGAGAACACACCGCTGTCGGCCTACGGCAGCATGTTCATCGCCCGGCCGGAGACGCTCCGCGCGCTCACCTCCGCGGGCTACACGCACGACGACTTCCCGGACGAGTCCGGGTACGGCGACGGCGCCCTCACCCACGTCGTGGAGCGGCTCGCGAGCTACGCGGTGCTGAGCACCGGCCACCACATCCGCGAGGTGATGAACGCCGACCTGGCTGCCCTCAACTACTCCTACCTCGAGTACCGCGCGATCGTGGTCGGCGCCCTGCTCCCGGCCTACCCGCTGCAGCAGATCAAGAAGATCAAGCAGCTCAAGCGGTTCCGGGCCAAGAAGCTGCGCGCCGATGCCCGGCCCGCACCCGGGCCCGACGCGGCGCCGGACACCGCGGCGAGCGGACGTGGCCTGCTGAGCCGGTGGCGACGCGGGGAGCCAGATGGCTGAGGCTCGGCCCGGACCGGGGTCCGGGACCACGGGGCGGTTCCCGACGGTGGCGAGCGAGTTCAGCTCGCGGGCGAACAGCATCGGCTTCTTCCGCTGGCTGCTCGCCTTCTCCGTCATCTTCTCCCACGCCGGACCCGTCGCCGGGTTCTACGGCCAGGAGGACCTCGGGGTCCAGATCAGTGACGAGCAGTCCCTGGGCGGCGTCGCGGTCGCGGGCTTCTTCTTCTTCAGCGGGTTCCTGATCACCCGCAGCCGGCGCAACAGCAGCATGGTCCGCTACTTCTGGCGTCGCTGCCTGCGGATCATGCCGGCGTTCTGGACCGCCCTGCTCCTGACCGCGTTCGTCCTGGCGCCGATCGCGTGGGTGCGGGAGTCGGGGTCGATCGCCGGCTACTGGAGCGCGGACGTCGACTCGCCGCTCACCTACGTGTGGCAGAACATGTTCCTGGTCCTGGACCAGCGCAACATCGCGGGCATGGGCGACTCGGTCCCGTACGCCGTGCTGGGCGGGCACGACTGGAACGGCTCGGCCTGGACGCTGGTCTACGAGTTCAAGGCCTACATCCTGGTGGGCGTCATCGGCCTGCTGGGCGTCGTCGGGGCGGGCCTCAGCCGCTGGGCGGCCACCGTGGTGGCGGTCGCGATCATCGTCTCCAACGCACTCCTCTGGTCGGGTGCGTCGGACCCGGCCGGCTGGGTGCCGGGGCTCGAGCACGTCTTCGGCCGCTCGTTCCTGGCCGACCCCTACAACCTGATGCTCCTGGCCCCGTTCGCCTTCGGGATGCTGTTCGCCCTCTGGGGCAACCTCATCCCGGTCCACGGCGGGATCGCCCTGGTCGGCATCGTGGCCGCGGCGGTGAGCTACGACCTCGGCAACTGGAACGTCGCCGGCCAGTACGGACTCCTCTACTTCCTGATGTGGGCGGCCATCCGCTGGACGGCGCTCCAGAACTGGGAGCGCTTCGGCGACTTCTCCTACGGGGTCTACATCTTCGCCTGGCCGCTGATGACGCTCGCCTGCTACTTCGGCCTGCAGGAGCGGGGGATGCTCGTGTACTTCGCGGTCATCGTGCTCGCCACCCACGCCGTCGCCTTCGCGAGCTGGCACCTGATCGAGAAGCCCGCGATGTCGCTGAAGGACTGGTCGCCGCGTGACATGATGCGTCCGCCGCGCAGCGATGCGACACCTCGTCCCGAGGAACCTCGGGCCGCTGCCCTGGCCGGTGCCACCAGCACCCCGACTGCTCCCGTCATCCACGAAGGCCGCTCATGAACCACGCCACGTCCGCCGGGCCGGACGCCCACCGCCCGCACATCACCTCCCGGCTGCGGCTGGTGCCGCTCGGGGTGGTCACCGCCTGCGTCCTGGCCTGCGCCGTGGTCGGGGCCGTGAACAGCACGGCCATCAGCTCCGAGGCGACGGCCGCTGCGCCGGTCGGTGCCGAGCAGGGCAAGGGGGACCCGCCCGCTGTTGTCGACGAGCGGGCCGCCGACCCGTGCACGCCGGCGTTCGACACCGCGCTGTCCGGCGAGCCGTGGACCGGGTCGCAGCGCGCGACGAGCGAGGCGACGTTCAAGGCGGAGATCGCGCAGGAGGACCCCGCCTACGTGGTCGGCCGCAAGGGCTGGCACTACTTCACCGACTACCAGGCCGCGAACTTCTCCCAGGGCATCGGCCGGATCACCCAGTCCGTGAAGCAGCGGAACGCGTGGGCCGACTTCTTCGCCCGTTCCCAGCGCACCGCGAAGCGGCTGGGCAGCCAGTACTTCGTGTCGATCGCGCCGGGCAACTGGGGCGTCTACCGCCAGTTCCTCCCGGCCTGGGCGCAGAAGCTCCGCGGCACCACGTCCCTCGACAAGCTGATGTCGACCCACCCGGACCTGCCCTGGATCGACACCCGCTCCGCGCTGCGCGGCGCCGACGACCGCACCTACGAGCCCCTGAACAGCCACTGGACGCCGTACGGCGGCTGGGTCGCCTGGAACGCGATCGCCACCTGCCTGCGTGACCACGGGATCGACGGGGTCGGGGTCCCGGCGGTCAAGCGGGTCAAGGTCGAGCCGAACCTCAACGAGTTCGCGATGAACGGGGTGCCCGACGGCAAGCCGCAGCGCACGGTGCCGGTCTACGCGAAGAAGCACCCCCGGACCGTCATCCGGCACATCCCGGACGGCAAGAAGCTGACGAACACGCCCGACGACTCGGTCGACATGCTGCTGCTGCCCGTGCGGACGACGACGAAGGGTGCCGAGACGGACAAGAAGCTGCTGGTGCTGCGTGACTCCACGGGCAGCGCCCTCTCGCCCCTGTGGAGCAACTCCTTCGCGACGACCATCCAGTACAACCACGGCGTCGGGACCAACCTCGCGGACCCGCCGAACCTCCGCAAGCTGGTGAAGAAGTACCGCCCGGACGTGGTTCTCTTCGTGATGACCGAGCGCTTCTTCTACTACGACCCGCCGGCGTGAGCACGTCGGACCCGAGCACCTGCCTGGTGACCGGCGGCGCCGGCTTCATCGGCTGCGCGCTGTCGGCGGGCCTGGCCGACCGGTTCGACCGCGTCGTCGCGCTGGACAACCTGCACCCGCAGGTGCACCCGACACCGAACCGTCCGGAGGCGCTCGACGACCGGGTGGAGCTCGTGGTCGGGGACGTCACCTCGGAGTCGACCTGGGACGACCTGCTGGGTGACGTACGTCCGACGACGGTGGTGCACCTGGCCGCGGAGACCGGCACGGCCCAGTCCCTCACCGAGGCGTCCCGGCACTCGATGGTCAACGTGGTCGGCACCACCAGGATGCTCGACGCCCTGGTCCGGCACGACGCGCTGCCGGAGCGCATCCTCCTGACCTCCTCCCGGGCGGTCTACGGCGAGGGTGCCTGGGTGGACGCCGAGGGAGCGGTCAGCTACCCGGGGCAGCGCAGCGCGTCGATGCTGGCCGCGGGCCAGTGGGACTTCCCGGGGCTCACCGCCCTCCCCTTCGAGGCGTCGCGGACCGTCCCGCAGCCCACCAGCGTCTACGGGGCGACGAAGCTCGCCCAGGAGCACGTGCTCGCGTCGTGGTGCCGCGCGGTCGACGTGGTGCCCGTCGTGCTGCGGCTGCAGAACGTCTACGGGCCCGGACAGTCCCTGTCCAACCCCTACACCGGGATCGTGTCCCTGTTCGCCCGGCTGGCCCGTGCCGGCGAGGTCATCCCGGTCTACGAGGACGGGGACATCATCCGCGACTTCGTCTTCATCGACGACGTGGTCGCGGCGCTGCTCCGGGCCCTGGTCGCCGACGCCTCCGACCGCGCGTACGACGTCGGGTCCGGTGAGGCGACGTCGATCATGAGGCTGGCGGAGGTCGTCGCCGAGCGGTACGGCGCACCGGCCCCGGTGGTCAACGGGATGTTCCGCAACGGTGACGTGCGGGCGGCGAGCGGCGACATCACGGCGACGCGGGATCGCCTCGAGTGGACTCCGGAGGTGCTGGTGGACCAGGGCGTGGGACGGCTGTGCGAGTGGGTCGACGGTGAGCTCGCCGATGACTGAGCACCAGGACGAGGCCGCGCGGGCGGAACGCCGGCAGGCCAAGTGGCGGTCGATGTCGTTGACCGACCTCGGCCGGCAGTGCGGAACCGACAAGGCGACCGACCACTCGTACACGCAGCACTACGAACGACACCTGCAGCATCTTCGCGACGACGCATTCAACCTGCTCGAGATCGGCATCGGCGGCTATTACGAGGACGGCGCCGGCGGCGCCTCCCTGCGGATGTGGAAGCGGTACTTCCAGCAGGCCCAGATCATCGGCCTCGACTTCATCGACAAGAGGTTCGCGAAGGCGCCGAGGATCCACGTCTATGTCGGTGACCAGACGGACGAAATGGTGCTGCGCCGAATTGTCGAGGAGAACGATCCGATCTCGGTCGTGATCGACGACGGGAGCCATCATCCGAAGGACGTGCGCGAGACGTTCCGGATCCTGTTCCCGCTCCTGCCCGACGGCGCGATCTACGTCATCGAGGACGTGCAGACCAGCTACTGGCCCTCCTGGGGCGGCCATGTGGAGCGCGACGACCCGACCACGACCATGGCATTCGTGAAGGACCTGGTCGACGGGCTCAACTGGGTGGAGTTCCTCGACGAGGACTATCGGCCGTCGTTTACGGATCTGAATGTCCGGGGCGTCTTTTGCTATCACAACCTGGTATTCATCGAAAAGGGCGAGAACAACGAGCCGACCCAGCGCGACCGAATTGCCTGAGAACTAGACCTCACTTGGGAATATGCGCCGCATTGCCCTAAAGTGTTCCGCGGCTTACTGCCAATTCTCAGGGGAGCAATGAAATGGCCCAGCGAGTACACGTCGTCCTCGACGACGACATCGACGGCAGCGAAGCGACGCAGACCGTGTCCTTCGCGTTGGACGGCACCAGCTACGAGATCGACCTCAACGACAAGAACGCCGCCGCCCTGCGGGACGCGCTGGCCACCTACATCGGGCACGGACGCAAGTCGTCGTCGAGCCGTCGTGGAGCGGGCCGCCGAGGCTCGAAGGGCGCGGGCGTGAACGCGAGCGAGGTGCGCGACTGGGCGCGGAGCAACGGCTACCAGGTCTCCGACCGCGGTCGGGTCCCTCGCGAGGTGGTCGAGGCGTTCGAGGCGCGCTGACCGATCAGGGTGTGGCGAGGGCGGCGCGCAACGTCGCCCTCGTCCGTGGCGCGGTCAGCACGCTGTCGGGCATGTAGCGCTGCACGATCTCGATGATCACCGTGTCGGACCGCTTGATGTCCTTGATGATCGCCGGGATCGAACGCTCCCCGATCCAGAGGAAGTGCCCGTGGCGGAACAGGGGGCGGATGCCCTCCAACGCCAAGAACATGAACGAGTCGCCGATCACGGCGGTGCGACCGGGCCAGGTCAGCCGGGCGGGCGAGGTGTGCCACGTGTGATCCGTCGTGAAGCCGTGGACCGGGTGGTAGTCGTCGCTGCCCGGCGCCGTCGAGATGGTGACCGGCGTGAGGATGTGCCGCCTCGGGACGGTCTCCTTGATGTCCGGCTGACCGATCAGCGCCGCCACGTCGGGCGTGATCGTCCGGGTGCCGCGCACCAGGTAGCGCTGCGCGGCCGCCAGGTCCGGGTCCAGCCGGCGGGCGAGCTGGTAGGCCAGCCTCGTGTGGCCGATCGTCGTCCAGTGGCTGTCGATGTGGTAGTACGCCTGCTGGCCGCTCTCGAGCAGCGCGGCCAGCTGCGCCCGCATCGGCACGTAGTGCGGGTCCGAGAACGCGTCGAGGGAAGCCTCCTGACGCTTCATGCCGATCCGCGCGCAGCGGCCGTGCGGGACGGTCGACCTGATGAGGTCGGCCTTGTTCACCGACGACTTGTTGGGGGCGATCGTGATCAGCACCCGGCGACCGGAGCGTTCGATGAGACGGGCGAGCGCGGCGTACCGCTTGAGGCCCTTGTCGAACCGGTCGCCGTAGCCGCACGCGGTGTCGAACTCCTCACCGAAGTACTTCGTCCCGTTGAGGCCGTCGGTGGTCCACGGCGCGCGGCTGTAGGTCTTGCCGTCCAACCCGGTGAACGTCGAGACGCTGTGGTCGGGCCCCCAGGTGGCCCGGCCGGCCTGACGGGTCGCCCGGTCGAGCGAGACACCCGGCGCCACGGGCGCCGAGGGGTCGGCGCCGGCGCGCTCCGCGCGGGGGGCGCCGTCCGGGTCGGCCAGGGCCGCCGACGAGGTGGCGAGCAGGCTCGCGACGAGGAACGACGCGGTCAGCAGCATCGCCGGTCGTGAGCCGTGGCGGCGTCCAGGCACGTGTGAATCCCTTTCCCCGTGCTCGCGCTGCTCGCGTCCGACCAGCCGAGAGATCGTCACGAAGAAGGGTAGTGGCTCGTGGCCTCCGGAGCTCATTCCTGCGGGCGCTCGCGGGGACTTCCTGCGAGCGCTGCGCCGACCTCACGTCTGAACGACGTGGTGGTGATGGGGCTGATCGGCACCCAGCGCTGGACGATGGCGATCACCACGGTGTCCGCCCGGGCGATCCCGTCCGAGATCGAGGGGACACCCTCCTGCCCGTACCAGAGGAACCGGCCGTGGGCGAAGAGGGGCATCAGGTTGTCCAGCGCCCGGTAGGTGAAGGAGTCCCCGATCACCAGGGTCCGGCCCGGCCACGCCCGACGCGCCGGCTTGGCGGTCCAGGTGTGCTCCAGGCTCACGACCTTCGACGCGTCGTACGCGGGCTCGGCCTTGACCGTGACCGGGGTGGTCGTGAAGAACGCCGGTCCGGTCTCCCGGGTCTCCGGGATCACGCCCAGGAAGGACACGTCCGTCTCGATCGTCTCCTTGCCCTTGCGGAGCGTCTGCCGCGCCGCGAGGACCGGGTCCAGGTGGCGAGCCAGGGCGTCCACCCAGGTCTGGGCTGCCACCCTGGTCCAGTGGGTGTCGATGGGCCAGAACAGGTGGGTCTGCCCCTGCTGGGCACGCTGCAGGAGTGCTCTGCGCAGCGGGACGTAGCTGTTGTTCTTGTAGGTGTCGAGCGTCCTGTCCTGCTGGGCGATGCCCATCAGGTCGCACTTCCCGTGCGGCAGCTGGCCCTTGAGGATGTCCTTCTTGACCACCGCGGACTTGTTCGGGGCGACCGTGAAGACGACCCGCCGCCCGGACTTCTCGATCACCCGGGCGAGCCTGGCGAGCTGGTCCATCCCCTTGGTGAACCGGGCGCCGTAGCCACAGGCTCCGTCCATCTCCTCGCCGTAGTAGACGCGACCGTCCCGGCCGCGGATCAGGGTCGGTGAGTGGTGGTGGACGTTGCCGTCGACGCCGACGTACTCGTCGGCGGTGAGCGGGTTCTCCCTGGCGGAGAACCCCGCGCGCTCGGCGCGCGGGTCCGGCCAGCCGGCGCCGTCGGTGCCGGGCTGCGGCGACGCGGCGCTGGTGGTGACCGGGGCGAGGCAGATCGCCGCGATCAGGGCGACAGCGGTGCGGCAGCGGGCGCGTGGCGACGGCATGGCGAGGGGTCTCCGGGTGGGAACGGCTGGCTGACGGGCAGGAGGCCGTCCCAGGTTAGACCTCGCGCCTGTTCGCTGTGGGCGGATACCCGAGAGCGCTTGGGCGGGAACGTCTAGGCTGGCAGCGGGGTTGGACCCTTGTTGAGTTCAACGGACCCCATGGACCTGTACGAGGAGACGAGCATGTTCGAGCGGTTCACCGACCGTGCCCGACGGGTGGTCGTGCTGGCGCAAGAAGAGGCCCGCATGCTGTCCCACAACTACATCGGCACCGAGCACATCCTGCTCGGGCTCATCCACGAGGGTGAGGGCGTCGCCGCCAAGGCGCTGGAGAGCCTCGACATCTCGCTCGAGGCCGTGCGCGCCCAGGTC
>Ga0075362_10000240_pt1 | contig 15193 bp, 14 predicted proteins | sample EndMetdeltDD1762_FD_71397 | JGI IMG/M metagenome (GOLD analysis project Ga0075362, IMG submission 71397) | Populus endosphere microbial communities from Tennessee, USA - Endosphere MetaG P. deltoides DD176-2 | ecosystem: Host-associated > Plants > Roots > Endosphere | place: USA: Tennessee...
GACCATAGGCGCTTTATGGCCTACAACGTTGTTGGTTCGGCCATATGGACCGGCAGTATTGTGCTACTCGGCTATTGGCTCGGCAACCTGATTGATCCGCACACTATGGAAAAATACATCATCGTTGCCGTCATGCTGGCAACTACAATTACCGTCGGCCCAACGCTTTACCACCTTATTCGTGAACCGCGATTCCGTGCCTTCTTGGTCAAGCACTGGGAACGATTCGTGCGCGGCAAAAAATAAAGCCGTCAGACCAGAGCTTTGGCCCATATAGGCTAGTCTTTCTTTTGGATCTCACGATTGATAAGATCGCGAATTATTTCAGATTTATTTTTGCCCGTTTCGTACGACATGCTACGCAAATAGTTATGAATGGGTCTGTCGATAAACATATTGAAGCGTAAGTCTTTCGTCGTAACCGTATTGTCTTGGATGAATTGCTCAACGATGCGGCTCACATCTTTTTCGGTTTTATATTCTTTAATCGTCAGCATACGATGACGGATACCGGAGTATGGAGATTTTGCGTTGGGATTACGCGAGATGATAAGCACCGGTTTCTTGTGCTCAAGCGCTATGGCTGTCTGGTAACCCTGCAGATAGTCGTGATGAGTACCTTCAATAATGACAGTGTCTGCCCGACGAATTGCCTCTAGGTTTGCATCAACCGTAAAAGCCCAGTTTTCGGGTGGAGTATCGTGCGCAACAGCACGCTCATGTGCAACTTTGAGCCAATCGAGTGCGACAGTATTGCCTGCGTTCAAGATGATACTGTTTATTGCATGGAGGTAGGAAATATCTTCGCTAATAGCGTTTGTGCTGCCAATGAGGTGAATAATCATAGTATCGCCTTAATCCCTTAAAGCTATAGTATAACAGACCCTCATGGTCCTTGTGCTCTTAACAGAGATAGCTAGGGCTTAAAGTCTTGCTTGTCGATTTCGTTTTGAACAAGCTCGCGTAAGATTTCCGCCTTGGTCTTGCCTGTCTTAAAAGCTGCCCAACGGAGATAGTTGTAAATTTTTCGATCAATAAAGAAGTTAAAGCGCATGTCTTTCGACTTGATGTCATTTTCGTGAAGAAACTGCTGGATGATCGGTGTGACATGAGCTTTATCTTTGTATTCACTATGCTGGACCCAACCGTCTTCGACGCCCACAATAAACGTTTCTTTGTCAGCGGCCTCGTGTCGGAGCAGAAGCACAGGCTTTTTTTGTTGAATTGCCATGGCGATCTGGTAGCCAACACCGAGGTTCTCGTAGCTTGTTTCGGCAATAATAACATCTGCCTGAGCGATAGCGGAAAGGTTCTTTTTATAAATATCGGTCCAGTCGTCAACTGACTTTCCAGCCTCAATTTCGTTCCGATATGCGTCCTCGATCCAGTCATGCACAAGCGTACCGTCATTGTCTGCAATAACACGCATAATGTGGCGCAGCACCTCTATTTCATTCTCAAGACTTGGCTTCGCAGTTATAAAATGTACTTTCATAGTTGTCCCTTATGACGTCGTACGCCGCTAATCCTTTCGCTGAATCACCTTACCGTTCTGTAAACTGTTACTATCCTACCATATTTGCTCAAAAAAGCTACAGATAAAGTTAACGCATCGTGCCAAAAGCGCAACTGAGAGCATCAATAAATTCATCAACACGCGTGTAGAGCCCATTGGTAATAACACCGTTCGTACCGATTTGAGGCAATGTATGGGCTTGATCAGGGTACTTTTCAGCAGTCAACGCTGAGAGTTTCTTAAAGCTAGAGAGGTCATCAGTTAAGCTTGGAGGCAGTTGTACTTTGGCACTACATCCCATATGTAGTGTACCGTCGCCTTCTTTTACTACTGCCCATCCGCACAGAAAAGTGCCGTACGAATTTGTCGTTACGATACCCTCAAGTCCAATATACACATCGGCACCCGGTGTAGCCTTTTCGGCATTAGCGATACGGCCTAAGGCGCCTTGGATTCCTTCATCATCGGTGTGCGGCGTCTCTGAGACACTCGAATCTACATCAACACAGGTGAGCTCAAAGGTGTCATCATATAAACGCCGAAGGATTTGCTCTGTAGCAGCACGCTTTGCGGCATTGGTCGAAGACAGTACAAATGTTTTACGCTTCATAAGCAATCGGAAGATTTGCGCTATCAGTTACCCAACGAATAACGTCCGTTTTAGGGGGGCGATTTTTAATTTCCATAATGTCAGCAAGCGAAGCAAGGGCATCGGTTACAGGCGGCATCTTTTGAGATGAGCGGTCTACTTCTGTCTTAAGTACCTCCTGGGCTTTGGCTGCCGTCTTGTCGTAGATCTGCGTAAAGTTAGCAGCCATGGCGGTATATCCTGTCTGAATGTCTTCGCCAAGATCGGCGCCTACCGCTCCTGCCACCAACTCATTTACGAGCGAAAAGAAGCCCATATCATACGGCAAGCCCGTTATTACATCAGTGCTCCTTGAGGCAACTTCGCAATTCATAATGCTGCCACGGAGAAAAAACTGCAGACCAATAGTGCAGGGAAAATCTTTGGTATCTGTTTTATGGCTAATATCATTGATATTTATAAATGCCTTGCGCGTATAGCGGTTCTTCTTGAAACATTCGCGCACCCAATCAAATTGGGTAATGCCAAACGGCGTTTGCTGGTGAAAAACATAGTAACCATAGTTCGAGCAGACGTTACCATCCGGATCACTGAGCGTTCGCCAGAGCGGCGCAGCTTGAGCTAGTCCGTCCTCGACGTTCTGGCTGCCTATAAAGTAGGCCTGCAGCTCTCGTGCGAGGTACTGGACTGACTGTGGAGCCCGCAATGTATGAATACGCGCAGTAGGATCAGTCAGAACATACGTGGTTGTGTAAGCTTGTATTCCGGGGCCAGAACGAGTATCGATTCGCTCACCATATTTCAGAATGTGCTGGACGCCTTGCCGCACAAGGTCATCAATATTATCGGCGGTTATAATGGTGTTTTGAAAACCGTTCATCTACTTTCCTACATAGAAATTATTTTTACCTATTACAAAATATAACTTTACCATTATTATACCAAAGAGTTGCAAATGATGTCTATATTACAGCGAGATTTACAGCATCTTCTTCAGGAATTGGCCAGTGTATGATTCTTTTACCTTGGCGACCTGTTCAGGCGTACCCTCTGCAACAACATAGCCGCCGCCAGAGCCGCCTTCTGGGCCCATATCAATGATCCAGTCGGCTGATTTTATAACGTCCAGGTTATGCTCGATGATGACCATGCTGTTCCCCGTATCGACAAGCGCGTGTAAGACGTGGAGGAGTCGATCGACATCGGCAATATGCAAGCCAGTTGTTGGCTCGTCAAGGATGTACAGCGTGCGTCCTGTGGGTCGCTTAGAAAGTTCGGTGGCAAGCTTAATACGCTGGGCCTCACCGCCCGATAGCTGCGTAGCTGGCTGGCCAAGGCTGATATAACCCAAGCCTACATCAACAAGTGTCTGCAATTTACGGGCAATGGCAGGTAAATTAGCAAAGAATTCGAGCGCTTGCTCACACGTCATTTCCAGCACGTCGCTGATTGTCTTTTCCTTGTAGGTAATTTCTAGGGCTTCGCGGTTGTAACGTTTGCCATGACACACTTCACATTGCACGTACACATCAGGCAGGAAGTGCATCTCGATTTTGATGATGCCATCGCCAGCGCAGTTTTCACAGCGGCCTCCCTTTACGTTGAAGCTAAATCGACCCGGACTATAGCCGCGCAGCTTAGCCTCTGAGGTTTGCGCAAATAGCTCGCGGATAGGCGTAAATAAGCCTGTATAGGTAGCTGGATTTGATCGTGGCGTGCGGCCAATCGGTGATTGATCAATAATAATCGCCTTGTCGAGCTCCTTGATGCCCTCGATGTCATCATGCTTGCCGGGAACTGTGTTTGCTCGATGCAAACGCGCTTGCAGTTCTTTGGCTAAGATATCGTTAATAAGAGATGACTTGCCAGATCCAGATACGCCACTCACCACGACCATTTGGCCGAGTGGAATGTTAACATCGACGTTCTGTAAGTTATTTTCGCGAGCTCCGCGGATAACAATCGCTTTACCATTATCCTTACGGCGTTTCTTTGGTACTGCAATTTCCTTCGTACCAATAAGATACTGGCCGGTAATACTGTTGGGATTGGCAGCAACTTCATCGGGAGTACCTGCAGCGATAACCTGACCGCCGTGAATGCCAGCGCCCGGACCGATATCTAAGAGATAATCAGCCGTACGAATCGTGTCTTCATCGTGCTCTACGACTAACACTGTATTGCCAAGGTCGCGCAAGTGTTTCAGTGTGCGGATAAGGCGGTCATTGTCACGCTGGTGCAAGCCGATACTTGGCTCGTCCAACACGTACAAAACACCCTGCAGGCCCGAACCAATTTGCGTCGCCAAACGAATACGCTGGGCTTCTCCACCGGAAAGCGTCGTTGCTGAACGAAGCAACGTTAGATAGTTCAAACCAACGTCTTGCAGGAAGCTGAGTCGGGCACAGACCTCTTTTAAAACCAGTTTAGCAATTTGCGTGTCTTTGTCGTTCAATGTGAGCGCGTTGAAATAATCGATGGCATCGTCGATGGACATCTGACAAATATCCATAATTGAATGCTGCGCGATAGTAATAGCCAAGACTTCGGGCTTCAAGCGCAATCCATGGCATTTAAAACAAGGCTTCTCCTGCATAAACCGCTCGATATCAGTGCGCATAAAGTCGCTATCGGTCTCTTTGTGGCGGCGTTCCAGGTTGGGGATAACACCTTCGTAGGTTGTCTCGAACTTGCGCCCGCCGCCAAGCGCCACTTTATACTTTTCGTCGCCCGTACCATACAAAATACGATCAAGGTCTTCCTGCCTTAGCTCGCCGGTTGGAACATGCAGACTAAATTTGTAGCGTTCCGCAACTGCCTGCATCTTCTTCATGTACCACGCGTCAGCGTTAACACGGTTGAAGGGGCGAATCGCTCCTTCGGCAATCGTCAGGCGTCCGTTGGGGATCACTAATTCCGGATCAACTTCCAGACGCGATCCAAGACCGGTGCAAACCGGGCACGCACCCTGCGGTGAGTTGAAGCTGAATGTTCGAGGCTCTAGCTCTGGGATCACCACATCCGGGTGATCGATACAAGCGTACATCAGACTGTACTGGTACTCTTCTTGGTTGTCGGCATTAACAACCCGTATTTTGCCTTCGGCGATTTCCAGTGCCTGTTCGACCGACTGCGCCAAACGGCCGCGGCTTTCTTCATTGTTTACCAAGCGATCGATAACGACATCGATAGTATGCTTGTAGTTTTTATCGAGCTCAGGAAACTCATCCAGTGCATATACCACGCCGTCAACACGTACGCGAGCAAAACCAGCGCGCATGTATTGTTCTGGGACATGTTCGAAAGCACCTTTTTTGGCGGCTACGACAGGTGCCAAAATCATCAATCGCGCATCTGCATCAACGTGTGCAATCTGGTCGACAATATTTTGGGTTGTTTGTCGTGTAACGGGCTTGCTGCAAATGGGACAATGCGGCACGCCAATGCGCGCAAACAGCAAGCGTAAATAGTCATAGATTTCGGTTACCGTAGCGACCGTAGAGCGCGGGTTGCGGCTTGTCGATTTTTGGTCGATAGAAATTGCCGGGCTCAGGCCGTCGATCTGATCGACATCCGGTTTTTCCATAAGGCCTAAGAATTGGCGAGCGTATGAACTAAGCGACTCGACATAGCGCCGTTGGCCTTCGGCGTAAATTGTGTCGAACGCCAAAGAAGACTTGCCCGATCCGGACAAGCCAGTGATTACCACAAGCTTTTCGCGTGGTAATTCTACATCAACATTTTTGAGGTTGTGCTCGCGTGCGCCTTTAACGACAATCTTGCCAGACATAATTTCACCTTGCTCCTAACAGATATAGTATACGCTAAAAGTTACCAGTAATCTAGGGTACCCTTTTGCTCATGAGTATCTGCATCTACCGCTTCCCTGCAGACATAGCGTATAATAAAAGAATTATGGATACTTTCAAACACTGGTGGAAAAATATTCCGGTTTCTATTCGCAAGCCGCTCGTCTTCATGATTGGCTTTGCTGTTGTGGCTGCCGGTCTAGCTATGCTTGTTTTGCCCGGACCGGGTTGGGCCGCCATTTTCCTCGGATTTGCGATTCTTGCAACTGAATTTGCCTTTGCCGAAAAAGTTCGCGATTGGTTGGTAGGCCAGTTGAACAAACTCATACGATACGCCAAGAAAAAATGGCATACAATCATCCGAAAAAGGCGTTGAAAAGCTAAAAAATAAAGCCGCACAGCAGCGTTTTTTACCTTGACGCTTATGCTTAAAATAATGTATTTGACGTGAATGCAAATATAGCGTTACAATGGTCTTAATTAGTTAACAAACATTGTAAGAAAAGGTGGAAAACCATGTCCGAATTTATCGTACTAGGGCTGATTCCAGGCACCCAAGTACAGATTAATTTTGCTATCTGGACTCTTGTCGCCAGCATTCTTATCGGCGTTTACGTTGCGCGCATCAATGCCCGCACTCGTGCCGTACAAGGATGGCTGGTCGCGACAAGTATTGTCGTACAGACTCAGCGTCAGCAATTTTAACAAAAACCGCTCTGGACAAGAGCGGTTTTTGTTAGTATTCAGGTTCGGGCATAATGCTTTCAGCATATAGCTTGAGTTCTTCGATAAGATACTCTTGGTGCCCCGTAAGGTCCTCACGTTTTGCAATCTCCTGCAAACGAGCAAGATATTTTGCCATACGGCTGCTTTGGCCGCCGTCAAGCAGCTGGCGCTTACAGTAATCTTCCCACCACTTTCGCTCGTCGTCAGTCAAGCTCTTGGGGAAATTGCGAGCTTTGTACAGCGGCAAAAGCGCCTCTAATCGCTTGTCTTCAAAGTGCATATTTTCAAGATTGAGCTCTTCGGGCTGAGCTGCGCGTACCACGCTCATAGCAATTTTATCCTTATTGCCAATGAAGCCATCGTACAGCTGGCCGTCAACATGGCGTTCGTCCGCCAAGAAACTCGTCTGCATTGCTTCGTCAAGAATATCGACTGCTTTGTGGAGCCGGTCTTCAAGGTCGGGCATTTGCTCGAGAATCGCTCGATGCTTCTGAATGATCTTCAGGTCCACCTTCAGGCGTTCGCGGCTCTTTTCATCAAGTACGCCAAGCGGAGCAACCGCTGGGCATTTGTTATACTGCAGCACTTTTACAGGCAATCGATCCTCGGGCGCATCTTTTTTCCAACGCCAGAGCTCAGCCAGCTGTTCGGCAGACATGTCTTTATACTGCGTGGGGTCATGACGAAGATCGTATACCAACGCACCTTGCCGCTTTGGGTGATCACAAATCTTAAATACCACGGCCATTTTCTCAAATTCGCTCGAATATTGGCCGCTACAATACACAAACGGCTCGTTAGCGTTTACCAGATCAGCCACTTTACGCTTATCGCGCATCGTAAATTGATAGTCAAATAGTTTCGGCTGCTTGTTACGAATCAGGCGAGCTACCTCGATAGTGGCGTACACGTCGCTCAAGGCATCATGCGCATGCTCGTGCGACAGCTTGTTCAGGGCAGTAAGGAGTTCCAACCTGTTAGTCGGTTTGCCATTAACGTCAAACGGCCAATTGATGCCTTCCGGACGCAAAGCACGCGTCATACGGACAACATCCAGCAAATCCCAGCGAGAACGGTTGTCTTGCCACTGCCATTCATAGGCATCATAAAAGTTGCGGTAGTGCATGAACCGCATGAATTCGTCGTCAAAACGAACGGTGTTAAAGCCCAAAAAGACCGTACCTGGAGTAGCGATCTCATCCGTAAAGTAGCGGAGGAATTCCGCTTCTGTCAGACCCTCCAGCATCGTAGATTGCGGCGTAATGCCAGTTATGAGCACGGCGTCAGGATCAGGCAGGATGTCCGGTGTCTGCTTGATAAATATATTCTCAGGTTCGCCGATCGGCTTAAGGTTGAGGTCGGTCCGCATTCCGGCAAACTGCATAACACGCGCGCCGCGACTATTAATACCGCTCGTCTCAAGATCGTAAAAGAAAAAACTGGGGGCACTATTCATACTCCCCAGTGTATCACGATCATTTGGATTGCTAGTAGGTTAGTTCACCCTTGCCGATGACGATACGGTCGCCAGCATCGATACCTTGGCGCACCAACTCGTGCAAAATGCCCATCTTTTTCATGATGTGGCGCAGGCGTTGTACGCCGGCTTCATTTTCAAAATCGGTACGAGCTGCAAAACGTACAATTTTCTCACCGGTAACTTCAAAGTATTTCTTGTGTTTGATAACAGCCCAGGCAGAATCATCCTTGGCCAGTTTTAGTACCGGCAAGCCGGCATGTTCGGGGTTCAGAGCTTCAGCTGCGTCAGCTTCGGCCTGGGCCTGTTGGCGGGCACGTTCGTCCGCTACCATCGTACTTACGGCACGCAACAGCTTCTTAGTACCCTGGTGTGCAGGTGCAGAGATTGCAAAAATTTGAACATCATCCGAAACAACCGTGCGCAGTTGCGCAATCTCGTCCTGAATAATTTCGTCGTCCAGACCTTCGATCTTGGTCAGTGCAATAATCTGCGGCTTACTCGAAAGATCAATCTTATAGGCTTGTAGTTCTGTTTGGATTGTCTGATAGGTTTCGACGATTGCCGGTTGATAGGCATCGATCAGGTGCAATAGTACCGCCGTGCGCTCAACGTGGCGCAAAAAGTCATCGCCCAACCCCTTGCCTTCGGCAGCACCCTCGATAAGACCGGGGATGTCTGCAATAAGCAGGTGGGTTTTACTGTCGACAGTAGCAACACCGAGGTTCGGCTTGATAGTGGTAAACGGATAATCGGCGATTTCCGGAGTAGCGTTACTAATGACGCTCAGGAATGTTGATTTACCGGCGTTTGGCAGACCAACCAGTCCAACATCAGCGATCATTTTCAATTCAAGTTCAGCCTGAATACACTGGCCTTCTTCGCCTTTTTCGGCAATTCGAGGTGTTTGGCGCACAGAGCTAATAAAGTGAGCGTTGCCAAATCCGCCCTTGCCGCCTTCTGCAACAATCGCGCGCTGGCCATCTTCGACTAAGTCAGCCAGAATTGCACCGTCTTCGCCTACTACGACAGTACCGACTGGAACAGCTACTTCGAGGTCAAGACCATTGCGACCATGTTTACGAGAAGGACCGCCCTTGCCGCCGGGCTTTGCCTTAAGCTCTTTTTGGTATCGAAAGTTTGCGAGCGTGTTTTGGTTGCGGCTGGCCACAAAAACAACATCGCCGCCCTTGCCGCCATTGCCGCCATCCGGGCCGCCTTTGTCGACATAAATTTCATGGCGCCAGCTGACAATACCGTCGCCACCATCGCCAGCTTGAATCGTAACCGATGCTTTATCTATAAAACTCATTGTTTACAGTATACCGTATTCTCTATATATTCTGAAATATAAAATAAATCTGTCAAATTTCCACTAGAGGAAGTTGCTTCAGGTGACTTCCTAGCGGTAGATATAGTTCGGGAACTTGGAGGCAGGAACCCATTCGCTGTAGCCCACACGGCCAAAGCCTGCAAGGCCGTTCATGTCGCTATACTTGATCATCGAGCCATCTGCAGAAACAGCTTCGACGTAAGCCACGTGGCCAAAGGCACCGTTGTTGTGTTGTGCAATAGCACCCTGGCGCGGTGCGCTACTTACAGACCAACCGCTAAGTGGAGCAAGGTTGTCCCAGGTGTTTGCGTTACCCCAGTTAGAAGGTACTGAGATACGGTTGGCAACGTACCAGGTACAGAATCCCCAGTCGTAGCCGTTGTAGCCGTAGATAGCTGAGCCGCCAAACGAAAAGCCCGTGCTGCCTGAACCAGATGAGCGAGCAACATAGGTAGGCTGCTGAACCTTGCCGTTAGGAATAATAATCTTTTCACCAGGCTTCAGACCGCTAATCTCCGCATCGTTAAAGGCCGTGATCTGATCTGCGCTTGCACTATACTTTGCGGCAAGGCTTTGAGCCGTATCACCGGCTACAACGGTGTATACTACGCCGTTTACCGGTGGAATTGAAAGATGTGCCCCAGGAGTAACGGCGTCACCGGATAGGTTGTTCGACCAGCGAATGCTTTCCGAAGTAACGTTAAACTGCGCAGCAATAGAGGTGACTGTATCACCGTCTTTCACTAAATAATCTTTAATATCCTGACGAGATTTCAGGTTGGTAGCCATGATTTGAGGTTTGCTCACCAAACTGTCATTGGTCGTAACAGAAAGTTCCGCACTTACCGTGTCAGCTTGGTTGGTTACGGCAATTGCTTCGGGCATATTTGCTACACGCGAAATACTCGCTGCAATATCAGCAGAAGATAATTGGTCAAGCGGATTGACCGATACTTCATCTGAAGCAGCAAGTGATACTTGTTTGAGGTTTGAGGTACCACCGGCACCAGATACCACAAAAGCAATAATACCGCCAAGTAACACGAAATTACCAGCTAAGATGCTGTAACGAACCGTACGGCGTTTACTGGCAAATGCCATGAAGCGACGACGGATAGTTGAACGTTTTTTCGTTGATGCCTTCGCACGTTGAGTCGTGTTTAAGGCTTCCGAAACTGAATGACTAATACTATACTCCTGGCACGAAATGTGCCGACATCTTGACTTTTATTACTTATATTTACAAGAAAGTCGACCAATCTTGTTTTTTCTATAAAACAGTAAAGATGGAAGCACTTGGTAACACCTCAGGAGGTTTCCCGCCATACTTCATAACCAGTATATCAAGTATAGGCCACAGAGCAAGCTTTTTTATAAACCCACCCCTGTTAAATTTTAATTACCACACAACTTATGGCAGTATTGGTCAATTAATGCTTCATGTTCTTCGAGTGTTCGTGAAAAATGCACAGTACCATCGTCTCCGGCTACAAAGAAGAGCCAATCAGTATTAGAAGGATGCGCAACCGCCTGGAGTGAGCCTGCACTCACGTTGCTAATAGGTGTGGGCGGCAGACCCTTGTGCAACAACGTGTTATAAGGCGAATCGTAGGTTACCGAGGCCGGTTTACCAGCCAATACGGCGCCATAAAAGGCTGTCGGGTCCGAACCCAGAGACATATCTTTCTTGATTCTGAGCAGGAAGGTTTGCGCCACTTGTTTGCGATCTGCCTGATTGGAAGCCTCTTTTTCGACCATCGAAGCTAAAATAATAGCCTGATAGGTACCTATTCCCTGTTTAGCGAATGCGGCACGCAAGTCGGGGCTCAGCTGTTTTTCCATAGCGGCAAGCGACTGTTCGACAATATCTTTAGCGGTCGTATTACTTGTTTTCTCGAATGTGTCAGGGTAAAGATAACCTTCAAGACTTGCCTGAGCGGGTTTATCAACCAATGCCGGGTTGTTGGCATATTGTGACGGCTCAAGAGCAGTATCGACTTCAGCTTCATCAAATCCGTCATTAATGAGTGACTGCCGAACTTGGTCAATACGCTGGCCTGGCAGGATAGTCACCATGTTCGTAGCAACCTTTCCATGTGTGAGTTGTGCGACGATTTGGCCGACACTTTGGCTCGGGGCCAAAGCATACGTACCCGCTTGCAGATCACCGCGGACTTGCTTGGTACTTATGTATAGCTTGAAAGCCCATGCGCTTCGAATAAGATGTTTCTTCTCAAGGTCTTGAGCAATGGCATCAACAGATGCACCGGCCTCCACCGTTACAAGCTGTGTTGTCATATCTTTGCTTACCGGCTGCAAATTATGGTCGTACACTTGGCGCACAGCGATAGTAAGAATAAGTATTATACCGACCGCTATACCCAATACTAACGTTAAACGACGGGGCCAGCGACGGGTGCGTGGTGTCTGCACACTGTATTTCATGCTATAGCTCCTGCATTTTCCTGGAGATAATCATCGAGAATATAGGTAGCGGCGAGCGCATCGATATCCCCTTTTTGATACGGTTTTCCTCGTGCTTCCAGCTCTTCTTCTGCTTTGCGTGACGTTAGGGCTTCGTCTTGAAACTGCATAGGAAAATCACCTATAGTTTGTTGCAAGTTACTGACAAAATCACGAACAGTTTGCGTCTGAGCAGTTTCTTGGCCGTCAAGACCGCGCGGCAAACCAACGACAAGCATCTCAACATCATTTTCAGCAATAAGCTGTTGAACGGTTTCAACAATAGATTCGTTGTTGGGGATGGTTACTAGAGGTGAAGCAATACGCGCAATAACATTCGCCGTAGCAACACCAATTCTTTGAGCACCAACATCGAGCGCTAAAATCGTCATCAGTCTGCCTTCGTTTTAGCTTCTGGTTCCTGAATCGTCAGATTAATCTTGCCGGGATCGCCGGGAATCTTAGTCACCCAGAACGGACTGTAGTCGATAGTAACATCGGTTACGCCAGGGTTCTCTTTAAGAAGTTCTTTGGCTTCGCCAGATTTCATACCGGCGACTTTCTTCTTAAGTTCTTCGATTTTAAGGTCGGGACCAGCTATAACTTTTGTGCTCATGGCTACTGATCCGCTGGCAGGATTCTGAGAGGTATACGTTGCCTTGCCCAAACCGTAATCGATAATTGACTGTTTTTCTTTGTCGATGTTATCGTCGACAGCAGTCGCAATAACCTGCTTCAGGTCGCTCTGCTTGGCGCCCATCATGGAATACGTTATCACCTGTGTTACGGTCACCTTATCAGCCGCATCGCCAGAGTTCGCGCTTGTGGTTGTCTTTGCTTCACTGGCACTAAATGTAGCCTCAATAGCGTACATGCCAGCGTTGCTTAGCTGGCCCTTAAGCTGTTGCTTGATGGCTGTTGCATCAGTAGCGGTAATTTTTTGCTTGGCAGATTCAACATCAGAGTCCTGAATAACTTTAACGATATCGTCTGTGCCACCGCTTATTGCGCTCGAAACTACGGATAACGTTGGGTTACCTGCAATAGTCATGGCAGTGCCACTACTAAGGTTATAGGCAGCGCCTACTTCTTGTGCAACAACGCTTGCACTACCCGTGAACTGGCACTTTCCACCCTTAATTTGTGGTGTTAGTGCCAGTGTCTCCTGGGTAACATATGTCTTTCCACTACCGCTCACGGCAGTGCCAGCAGGAACTGCACTTGGAGCATCTCCAGAACATGGTGTTGAAGCAGTCACACTACCACTGGCTTTTTTGCCGTTATTCTTCTCGCCCGTAGCAGGAGCTTCTTGCGTAATCACCTTTTGCATTTGTTGAGACTTGGCGGGAACCACGCCGGCTTCGGCGCTTACGTCACTCGCGCTGGTATTCAATGTTAAGTCTATGTTAGCGCTCACCTCTGTGCTATCTGTTTTGAGGGAGATATTGGCGCGCGGCATTACTTTAGCAGCTACGATGCCGCCGACAATCAACACAATAACCGCTACGCCGCCCAGGATAATCCATAGGCGGAATTTATCAAAATTAGGCACCGCTAGTTTCTTGTTGCGCTTGCCTTTAGGGGCTTTGCCGCCAAAGCCACCGCCTGCGGGTGCAATAACACCGGGTTTAGCTGCCGGAGTCGTATTATCAAGATCGATTGATTCGTCCAGAGCTGTTGGTGGCAGACTGCCTTTTGCCAAGTCGCCCACCGGAGTTTGGCCATTAAGTGAGCTTGCAATAGGGTTGCCAGAAAACTTGGGAGCATCGTCCATAGAGATAGCGTCTTCACTGTCGTCCGGAAGCGCATCGGCTCGTGGAGTATCTGGAATCTCGGGCTTTGACTGAAGTGTTTTGGCTACATACAAGCCAACATTTGCAGCGAGCGGAAGAAGGCCAGCTTCTGAGGTAATAAGTACAAGATTTTTACTATCGTTGTCTGCACTGCGCTTCAAGAGCTTCATATTAACGATGCTCTGCAGCGTTGTGGCGCGTTTTGGCAGGACCAAAGCGACAATCTTGCTTTGGGAATCACGAACCTTGTCGATGATCGTCGTTATTTCGTCATCAACATCAATATAAATAACATCCTTTGCAGGTATGCCTGAGCTCATCGTTGTCCCCATTTTAACTTCTTCATGTTCTTAGCATCCTATCAATTTTTTCACGGACAGAGCCGGAAGGGTTGCTGCCAGCAAACTGCATAGTATCCAGTCCGACCCGCAGCAAACCCATTGCTGTGATAAAGGTATGGTCGTTCACTAGACCGGTTTTGTCAATAATACCAACAACTTGCTCGGGATGAATGTGCTGCACAACTGGCTTGCGTGTGAACGGCAGGCTCTTGTACCAGTTGGTTTTTTCGAGCTCATCCATGAGAATATCAAGGCTGGAGCCACCCCCGCAGAGTAATATGCGGTGCGGCAGATGATCGAGTTTATCAAATTCGCCCAGTGCTACCTCGACGCCAGATATCCAGACATCCAGCGTCTTGTTGAGCGCACCCTCGACAGCTGCGAGTTTGTGCTGGGGAACATGATTGTCGGAGAGGCCGACTTTTAGCTCTTCGGCTTGTTCGAATTCGATGCTCAGGTCGCGCTCGATTGCACGGGTGTATGCGCGGCCACCGATACCAAACATCTTGGTACCCTGTACGCCACCATCATTTATGACGGCGATATCTGTCGTACCACCACCGATATCCATTAGAATGGCGCTCATACTAGCATTGGCATCATCGCCGATAACTGATCGAGAGACAGCAAATGGTTCAGCCGCTACAGCTAGTAAATCGAGATCGAGCTGTTGAGCGGTGCGTTCCAGCGCACCGATGTGAATCAGTGGTGCAAAGGCGGTATAGAGCTGTACGACAACGTCGCGGCCCTGGAATCCGACCGGACTCGTAACTTTGTAGCCATCAATTTCTATACCCACTAATGCGCTATTAACCAGACGGATTTCAACATCTTTGCCACCAAGCTCCCAAGTAAGTTGCTGTCGGGCTTTAGCTTGAGCACGTTCTTGGACGAGCTTTACGATGCGCTCTACTTCGGCTAAATCAAGTGCTTTTTCAGCATCTTTTCGGGTTACGCGCACAGTAGTGGTCATACCTTTAACGAGTTCACCGGCGATACCTATGACAGCGGTACGGGCGCTCACACCGGCTTGTTGCTCGGCAGCCGCTAAGGCTTTATCGCAGTTTTCGACAACACGGGCGATGTCAGCGATAGCACCGGCCTGCATGTCGCTCAAGCTCTGGTGTTTGCGGCCTACGCCGATAA
>Ga0075362_10000242_pt1 | contig 15159 bp, 8 predicted proteins | sample EndMetdeltDD1762_FD_71397 | JGI IMG/M metagenome (GOLD analysis project Ga0075362, IMG submission 71397) | Populus endosphere microbial communities from Tennessee, USA - Endosphere MetaG P. deltoides DD176-2 | ecosystem: Host-associated > Plants > Roots > Endosphere | place: USA: Tennessee...
TCGTTGGAAAGTGCCGAGTTACCGTCCGGATCTGCAACGGGAGGTAGACTTGGTTGAGGAAGTTTGTCGGCTAGCTGGGGTTCAGAAAATTCCGTCCCGTCTCTTTGCCATGGCGACAGAGATGTCGCAACCTGACCAGGAACACGATGACTTCATGCAACTGCGGCAGCGCCTCGTTGGCCTTGGCTTGTTTGAAGCCCGGAGCCTTAGATTAGTTGACGAACGTGCGTTGGAATATCTGCTCGAGCCGTGCCCCGAGGTTTTCCGATTGCAGAATCCATTGGTGATGGAGCAGGAGATTTTGCGTCCCTCCTTGTTGGCAGGTTTGGTCCGAGCGGCGGAGCGGAATTTCAATCGTGGGGCCGGATCTGTTACACTTTTTGAGATTGGTAAGGTTTTTCGTCCGGGCAATACAGAAGAGCAGGTCAACCTCGCAGTGGTTCTCTCTGGAGAACGCCAGGCGAAAGCCTGGAACCAGCAAGCGGCGAACTTCGATCTGTTTGATCTGAAAGGTATTCTCCAGAGTGCTATTCAAACAAATTTCGCTCTGCAAAGAGCAGAACCGACTGATTTCGCGCCTCTGGTGTGCAAGGTGATTGGCAGTAATGGCTGCGTGCTCGGGCGGATCGGTCAATTGCGTCCTGGATTGGGGAAAGAAATCGGTGCACGTAGAGCGGTCATTGTGGCAGAAATCGCAGTGAATTGGAAAGTTGCGAAAACATTTCGTTATAAACCGTTGGATCGTTTTCCCGGAACTTCACGAGACGTGGCGTTCATTGCTCCGTTGAACTTGAAATATCAAGAAGTACTCGAAACGTTTCGTTCAGCCGGCGAGGAACTGCTCATCGATGTTCAGCTTTTTGATCTCTTTATTGATCCTTCTGGAGAAAAGGTTGCAACCGATAAGAAATCGATGGCGTGCGGTTTGACATATCGATCGAGTGACAGGACTTTGACACATGAGGAGGTTAGTTCGGCGCACGACCGGCTGAAGTCACAGCTGGTAAAGCAGCTTGGAGTCACTCTTCGCGAGTAGTTCTTTGGTATTGCAGGTGAGATGGTTGATGATGGCGTAAACCAAATGTGCGGATCCTCGTTTCACCTGAAATTTTTTCGAATTTTGCCCTACGGTGTTCGGGATTCAAGGCCATTTGCCCTGACCCGATATATCAGTTCCAGGAGGCTAGGCTGTACATGGACAATGACAGGCCTTGATTGGAAGTCAGCATTCACGTCAGCAGTTATCCGACCTTGTTTTAAGGGGAATGGGAACTTCGCCTAAACGACATCGGTGGGGCAAAACTACTTTTTCCCGTTTGATTTGAACTAAACAAGAAAAAATCGACGACGCCAAACAGAAGGTTTCAGCGCGAAAGGTGATGTGGTGTCAACTATAGCAGTTCGCCACGCGGTGTTGTTTCTAACAGGCTATCGAGATCACTGTGTTGCTGATCGGTCAACAAATCTCACGAGGGGAGTAACTTTTATCGCCGAACAGGCGTTGTAGCCTCTGTGCACATCTGTTCAATAACTATGATCATCGGCAGAAGAAGTTAGCCTTGACGTATCCCCTTCGCCAACTCCCTTCATTAAAACGATGCCTTTCGAGGTTTGCATCGCTAAAGTTGTCAGCCAGCTGCGACTCTGCGGTAGCCGGCCAAGACTGTAGCGGTCAACAAGCAGCTCAAGTCGCTAAGCAGGAGGGTATTGGACTGCAAGTTGTGAAGCTGCCTGAGGCCGAAAAGGGCTTTGTGCTTTTACCTCGTTGATAGGTGGTCAAACGCAGCTTTGGATGGTACGCTCAGTTTCGTCGACTGGCGCGCGATGATGAGCGATTGCCCGAAACTGTAGCAATACATTGTTTTCTGGTCTTTTTCATCCTTATGCTTGTTTCATGTTGTTCATTTGCTGCCTCTCGTTTTAAGTGCATAGCACGCTCTAGAAAAAACCCAGTGAAAAGGATTTCGATGTCTGTCTTCCTTTTTGCAACACTCATGATATAGTCCTCGGCTGAATTCCATATTACTTTGTATGTCTCAGTTGGTCTTTTTCATTGGTATTTTCGCAATTTCGACGTTAATCCGCGCTCAGGATCCTAAAGCTTCTCAAGTTGTGCCCCGACAAAGTCCGGACGCAGCCCAATTCATCGTTGATCCAACCCAGGCCGAAAGGCCTGCTGGGCAGGTGACTCCGGCGCCAACACTGAACATCAGCTTTCCCACGGAACCGCTCGCCCCGCCGATTCATCAGACGGAGCTGGCAGCAGTTTCTACTAGGCTTGCTGTTCCTCGGGCGCTACCAGTCTCGGAACGAGAGATCATCACTCGGCTTCAGATTTTTTTGGATCAACGGAATTTTGGTCCTGGCAAGATCGATGGACGTTGGGGTGAATTCTGCGCTAAAGCTCTGCAGCGTTACCAGGTTGCGAATGGGCAGCAGCCGACGGGGCAAATCGATGGAGCAATGCAGGAACAGCTCGAACAAATTTTCCCAATTTATACGACCTACCAACTGATGGAGGAAGATTTCAAACAGGTAGGGCCTACGCCGTTCAAGGCGTCAGAGCAGGCCAAGACAAAGGCAATGCTCTATCGATCGATCACGGAGTTCATCGCCGAGCGTTACCATTCCGGAAAGGATTTCATTATGAAATTGAACTCGGACAAAAAGCTGGACTCGTTAAGATCAGGCGATCAAGTCCTGGTGCCGAATGTTCCACCATTCCAGATTGAGACGATCAAAGAAATAAGTCACCTACCGGTGAAACCGGAATTTACCAAGCGGACGATCATGATCGATACACGGTATCGGATGTTAGATATCATGGAAGGGGACAAGATCGTCGGGTCGTTTCCGATCACTCCCGGTTCGGCAAAACTGCCGGCTCCGATCGGTGTCTGGAAGATCGTCGGGATCACCACGCTGCCATGGTTCCGATGGGACGCAGCGATGCTCAATCATGGCCAGCGAAGTGAAGTTTTTTACAATATCCCACCAGGACCGAGAAGCGCCGTAGGAATTGCGTGGATTGCATTGAACAAACGTGGGGCCGGGATCCACGGTACGGCAAGTCCTGATACAATCGGACGATCTACAAGCCACGGCTGCATTCGCCTTGCCAACTGGGATGCCGCACGCGTTGTGAACCAGGTAACCGACGGGGTGACGGTGCAGATCTTTTAGAATTTTCATTGGTCAATACATGTGCCTTGGCTCCGGATAATCGGTTAAGTTGTCGGGCTCTTGATTTCTACTTTTTCCATGGAATTGGCTGATGGTGTTAGCTTTGCCTTGATTCCAAATCCAGGGAGAGCAAAATGAGTTCCATGACGAGGGGGTGAACAGGAAGGCGATACTCCGAACTATTCAAAAATGACGCTCTGAACCGCTGCATTTTCATCGGAGCGATATCCGGACCAGCTTAATGTTACAGCTAACTAACTAAGAGAAGGTAAACGTTATCAAGGGGTGAAAAACGTTGTTTACAAGTCGTTCGTGAAGATCCTGGAAACTGTTTTGCATGATACAAAGTTTTCACAAATATTTTGGGTTGCGATCAGTTAGCCTCTAGAAACTGATTGAACAACGCCAGGAACATTGCGCTGGTGGCCGTTCGAAGCTTATAGAGAACGCGGAGGGAATCGCGAATCACGGCGTGCGGCGAGACGTTCCCGCCCTCAAATAGATTGTAAACTTCGGCAGCTTTTATGAAGTGAGTTAACGAATCGGGCGTCAAAGAGTAAGGTCTTATCCCATGCCTTAAGCCCTGCGCACTACGCTTTTGCAGGTCTCTCCGTTTAAGGAAACGGTGACTGATGTTTGCCGATCTCGGAAAGCTCGGCGGTAAACAACTGAGGAGCAGCCAAATCATCAAGGATGTATCCAATTCAGCAGGCGAATTTACGGGGTCAATGAATTGGGTTAACTGATCCCTGAGTTGCGTCCGAGTTCGGCGTATGTTAACACAAATACTTCCCCTATGGCTTTTTTTTACCAGCAAACGTTAGCGAAGAGCGCGAGTTTAACCGGGACCTCATTGCATGCAGGGAGACAGGTGACTTTGGCACTCAAGCCAGCCCCTTCGGATCACGGAATCAAATTCAGGCGAATAGATCTGCAGGATGAACCGACGATTGACGCCAAGGTCCAGCACATCAAATCGGTCGAACGCGCCATGACAATCGCTGAGGGAAATGTCACGGTCCACACGGTTGAACACTTGCTTGCAGCCCTTTGCGGGATGGGCATCGACAATGCGTTGGTCGAGATGGATGCTAGCGAGCTTCCGATTGGAGATGGAAGCGCTCACCCGTATGTTGAGCTAATCAAGAAATGCAGTATTGAAACTCAGACAGCGCTTCGGCGAACCTTCGAGATCCGTGAACCGCTCCATATTGAAACCAAGTCCGGATCGCTCTTGACGGTTGTACCGGACGATAAGTTCCGTATTTCGTGTACGCAAGTTGGACCGGAAGGGCGTTTTACCCAGTTCTATTCCACGGAAATTACACCTGAGATCTTCGAGAAAGAAATCGCATTGGCGCGGACTTTTACATTCTTTGAAGATATCAAGCCGCTGGTTGATAAAGGCCTGATTCGAGGTGGGAGCTTCGAAAATGCGGTCGTCATAAAAGGCGACTCGGTAATGGGGAAAGAGCCGTTGCGGTTCCCGAACGAATTTGTCCGACACAAGGTTCTTGATATCATTGGAGACCTGTTCCTAGCAGGCTGCCGGATTTTTGGGCATGTGATTGCGGTGAAACCAGGACATGGTCCGAACAGCGAGCTCGCGAAAGCGTTGGCGAAGCGATACAGCCAGATGATAGCGATGGTCCCGACCCAGGTCATACCGCGAGGAACTGGGGTGATGGAAATCAAAGACGTCATGGCAGTCCTCCCACATCGATACCCGTTCCTGATGGTAGATCGCATCGTCTCATTCGACGGCGACAACAAATGTGTTGGAGCAAAAGCCATCACAATCAATGAACCATTTTTCCAGGGTCATTTTCCGGGCCACCCAGTGATGCCTGGCGTTCTCCAAGTGGAAGCGATGGCGCAAGTGGCTAGTATTTTGTTGCGCAAACAAAAAACGATCACGAGCGGAATCGGCTATTTCATGAGCGCTGATAGCGTCAAGTTCCGCAAACCGGCGTTTCCAGGCGACATGCTTATGATTGAAGCGGAACTGCTGAGGGCAAAGGGGAATGTCGGTAAAGCGAGCTGTCGCTGCCTGGTCAATGGGGAGGTCGCTTCAGAGGCGACTCTGATGTTTGCGTTCGTCGCGCAATGAACATTCTTGCGTTCGTCGCGCAATGAGCATTCATCCAACAGCTATTATCGATCCAACGGCAGAGTTTGGATCTGAAGTCGTGATTGGGCCCTATTGCGTGATTGGGCCAGAAGTCATGATTGGCAATGGTTGCTGGTTGCAACATCACGTGACAATCTGTGGACCGACGATCATCGGTCCGGGGAACCGATTCCACGCCTACTGTTCGATTGGGCAACAGACGCAGGATCTGAAATATTCTGGGGAACCCACCTATTTGGAGATCGGAGAAGGAAACTGCTTTCGAGAATTCGTGACAGTTCATCGGGCAACCGTCGTCGGAGCGAAGACGACAATCGCGACCCGCGGAAACTTTCTAGCTTACAGCCACATTGCGCATGATTGTGTCGTGGAGGATGAAGTCATCTTCTCGAACAACGGTACTTTGGCCGGTCACGTGTGGGTGCAAAAACATGCAGTGATCGGTGGGCTTACTGCGGTGCACCAGTTTTGCCGCATCGGTCAACACGCGATTACCGGCGGTTGCGCGAAGATTGTGCAGGATGTGCCTCCATTTATGATCGCCGATGGGAATCCGGCTTCTGTACGTGGTGTGAACGTTGTGGGATTAGAACGCCACGGATTCCCTGCGGAAACGATTCATGTGTTGAAGGAAGCATACCGGATCCTCTACCGGTCAAACCTTAATACGAAACAGGCACTCGAAGAGATGACCAAAAACTTGCCGGACCTGGAGCAGGTTCGGGATCTGATCCATTTTATTGAGACAACCCATCGCGGAATCGTGCGGTAGGCTGGTCCTTGAAATTAAGCGAATTACGAATGAACTGTGAGTCAAGTTCCGTTTGTCCTGCTGGATGATTGTACAGCGACAGCTGAAATGCCGCGGTCGCGACTGTATCGGGATTTTGTCCGGGAGATTGTCTGCAAAGAACCTTGGGAACTGGCAGCAGCAGAAGAAGCGTTACAGAAAGATCTTGCACAAGGATTTTATGCGGTTCTTCTTTGTGACTACGAGTTTGGAATGGGATTAGTCAGCCTCGATGCTTGTGGCAGAGAAGGTTTCTTGCGGTTTCTGATCTTTCGTTGCGTCGAGCGGTTATCATCGGTCGGGGTTGAAAAGTGGCTGGTCCAGACCGCAGTAGGAAAAGGAGGATTCATTGATCTCGAACCAAACGTTGATCGAAACGGATTTGATCAGGCGGTCGCCACTATTCGCGATCAGATCCGCCAGGGAGAGACTTGCCAGGTAAACTACACTTTCAGGCTGAAGTTTAAAGCCTTTGGAGAGCCGCTAGTGCTTTATCGCAAACTCCGCGAACGGCAACCAGCGGTATACGGAGCTGTTGCGGTGTTGCCTGGAGGCAAGTGGATCTTATCATTCTCTCCTGAGCTGTTTGTCCGTTTTGCAGAAGGCCGGCTGGTGAGCGGCCCGATCAAGGGGACGCTTGCGAGGAGTGGAGAGATTGAGGAAGATCGCCGTCGGACAGCAGTTCTGGCTGCCGATGAAAAAAGCCAAGCCGAAAATCTCATGATTGTCGACCTCCTTAGAAACGACCTGGGTCGCATCGCGCGTGTTGGATCGGTGACTGTGCCTGCTCTCTTCCAGGTAGAAGAATTTGGCCAGATGCTGCAAATGGTTTCGACGATTGAAGCCGAGCTCGAGCCAAAAAGTGCGTTGGCCGATATCATTGCCGCATTGTTTCCGTGTGGATCAATTACAGGGGCTCCGAAGCGCAGAACCATGGAGATTATCCAGGAATTGGAACCAGATCAGCGTGGGATCTACACAGGAGCGATCGGCTGGATCGATCCGCCGAAGGATCTAAAGGTGGGTGATTTTTGTTTTTCTGTAGCGATTCGCACTCTCGAACTGGAGCCATCAGATCTGGGTGGGCTTTATCCCGGAGTGATGGGGGTTGGCGCCGGAATTCTCTATGATAGCGATCCGGCGCTTGAGTACGCTGAGTGCGAGCTGAAATCACGATTTCTGACCGGTCTCGATCCTGGGTTCGAACTGTTTGAGACAATGTACGCGGAACGGGAAAGCGGGTGCCGGCATCTGGCTCGGCATCTGGCTCGGTTACACGCGTCTGCGGAACGCTTTGATTTTCTTTGGATCGAAGATCAGATACGGCAGGCGATTGATAAGGCGATAGCTAGTCTTCCAAAGAAGCCTCACCGATTACGCCTTTCCTTGAGTCGATCGGGTAAAATCAAAGTCGTGAGCGAGCCGATCACACTGTTGCGAGAAAAAGTTGAAGTTGATCTGGCGGCTGAGCCAATCTATTCAGAAAATCTGTTTCTCCGGCACAAGACGACCGTACGATCTACCTATGACAAGATACTTGCAACCGCTGCAGAGCTCGGCGTGTTCGATTTCTTGTTTTTCAACGAACGCGGAGAACTCTGTGAAGGAGCGCGCAGCAACGTCTTCCTGAAACTCGCAGAAAGCTGGTTTACACCCCCTCTTAGCGTTGGCCTTCTGCCTGGAGTGATGCGCTCTGTGCTTCTGGAGGATTCAACTTTGGGTGCACGTGAGAGAGTGCTGCGTCTGGACGATATTCTCACCGCAGATGCCATCTTTGTCTGTAATGCGCTGCACGGCAGGGTGGAATGTACGGTACGCTCGTATCCATCTGTCCAAGTACAAGGTTGATAACGATCAGGAATTTATATGAGATCCTACATTGGTCATGTTTGTGCTTTCTCCGATTGTGGCTCTTGAAGCGTGGTGCGTTGCTACTTCTGTCGATTTGCCGAAAGAAACATTCAGCGTTAGCGGTAGATTAACAATCCAAGCGTATTGATCGGTCGGAAATTCGCTAAGTATCTTCCATATCCGATCACTTTGTTAACTGGTGCAAGAATCAGGGATTTGGGTAGTCAAGTATATAGTTTCAAAAAGACTGGCCGGAACAATGATTATAAACTGCAACCGTGAAAGCTCTCGATTATAGCTCCAAGTCGAAGGATCGAAGTGGCCCGAGTTAACCAAACTGAAGCTTGGACTGAGTATGTTTGAAGAATAAGCTGAAGTGGTTTCGAACATAAAATGAAGTAGCTGTAGCCTGGAAACAGGGACAGTATGTGGGCAGTTTGATGAATAGTTTGACTGGAGTTCGCTAGTGACAGGAGCCTGTAGAGGCGCCCTATGAGTTGGTCCAAGTGTAGCCAGGGCACGTTTGGCAGGCGGCTGATGTTAGCCAAGCTATACAGAAAAACGCTGGGACCGCTACTGAGAAAGCCGATAACGATGTTTCAATATGCCTTTGATGACGCCAGACTAACAGATGGATTTAGCAGTGAACCATCAGCGCCGGATTGGAAGCAGAACGGGAGCATTTGTGAATCGTCCATGGGCAGACCTAACATGACCGATCCAATGAATCGGGGTCCCTGGAATGATTTTCGAAATATAACTGTTCAAACCATAGCGGCGTGGTTACTGAAACAACTGGAATGCCACGTACCACCTCGGTGCCACAGCAGTACTACCGATCCCTTCATATTACATCGACAGCGACTCATTTTGTCTTTCCTGCTGCACCATAGCGAAGTGAACTCATTGTTGATGTTTAGCGATATTCAGTAGCGGTCATATCCATTTTGGCCTTAAAGAAACAGGCAAAATGATAAGAAATTTCGGAACCAAGTTGATCTGCAATTTTTCCTACCGGTAGGGTCGTCGTGTAGAGGAGTTCCTTGGCTTTGCTTAACCAATTGTGAGCTGGTATTATGTAGGTGGCATCTTAGTTGTCTTGTAAAACTCCCCACGGAATTTCGATTCGCTGAACCCCAACTGCCGGGCAAACACCCCGTAGTCTATGGTCTACTCAGCGCGTTCAGAAATATGAAACAGCGCCGCCCCTATCCGCTCACCGTATTTACTTCTATGTCTCTGGGTTGAGGTGGGAAATGAGCTAGAACCTGTATACCCTGGGTAGCAGGTAATCAAGGGGTTGAAGAATGGATTAATACGCATTGTCCTAGTGAGAGAGCTGAACAGCTGGAGCAACGCCTCATTATGCTCGATTCGGATGACGGGTCTTAGTGGAGACAAAAGAAATTCACACACCAATTTGTTTGCATGATCTCCACTGAAATTGATCTAGTATTCAGTTCCATCCCACCTCAGGATCAGGCCGATAACGATGCCACTCCCCAGGAAGTAATAGAAAAGCGTCTCCGGCATGGATGGATAAAACCACCCCGTGTGGATTGAAAAATTCCTTTGCCTTTGGAAAAGTAAACCACGGGAAAATTCTAGAGAATTCTTCCCTTCTGCCATAAGAACGGATATTTCTGCGAGTGATTTTCTATGGTCGGAGAAGAAACCGAATTGGCTGGGACGATGGCATGTCCTGCGTCATTAAGATAAAATTCTAACGTCCGACTTATTGGGTTTATTGGTGTGCAACAAACAAGGGAAGTCTGCTGATTCGGTCTTTCCTACGATTTTTCTTCCTTGTTGCAATTCATGAACTTTACTGCATTCATTAGATCACTGACCCAAGTAGGCTTGTCATGGATGGTGGATTTACTCAGGTGCTTTGCTGCCTCCACCCAGCCTTTGTATATTACGCCCTTCCAATATTCTACCGCCGGTATTGAGGGTAACTCCCAAGCTTCCTTAGGTACCTTGTCTGTGAGGAAGAAGTCAATTCCTTCTATGTCTGTGATATGAACGTCACTGAGAATAGCTGAAATATGGGAATTGCTTTAATATTAGAGCAAACCGGAAAATCATTTCCAAAGGCGAAGCAGAAATTGTTTATCTTGAGCCTCTAATTCTGGTTCTTTTCCGTTGTGTTCGATCATTCCTTTTATAATTTTTCTGGGGACCCCCATACCCATGTGTTCAAGGTAATTGCAGTCTCTCATGACATCCTTTATCAGTTGGTTCCTGGCGGCGCGGCATCCAGCTTTCATCCGTGCTGGAGTGATCCCATTGGGGAGGCTACCCGGTGAAATGATCTCCAATCTGTTGGAGTAGATCGAAAGCTCGATAGTTGTAGCAGAAAGCAGATAGTCGCGATGTACTAATGCGTTTACAATCGCTTCACGCAAAACATCCTCCGGATAGTCCGGGATTTCAATCCTTCTGCCGCCTTCAATACGAGCGCTGTGACGTGTGTTTCTATTGACAAATGCCAGCGTTTGTTCAACCACTCCGGCCTCGACCAGCTGCGTCTCTTGTTGTGTGTAAAGCCCAACGAGTGGACCCCGGATCAGCCCGCGTTCCAATGTGTTGTATGTCTTTTCAATTCCAGGATAAGCAGCCACATCAATGCCGGCATGGGGAATAAAGCGGTTGGGATTACGACCAAATAGCAGTTGGCCAGCTACTGTAGACGGATAAAGATCATGATCCTGGCAGAGTAACTCGGTGTTCAGTAGGAGAGCTTTCCAGCTCTCCTCGTCTTGCACACCTGGTGTGACTTGTTGGCGAAACTCGGAGAAATACTGTGTTAATCGACGAAGGTCGAGATCAGCTAGCGAGCTGCCGGAAACTGGACGGATCTCGATGCGAAATGAGCCTCGCTGTTGAAAGAGCCGCTCAAGTTCCTGTGTGCTTGGTTCGCGACTTTGACTACCGGCGCGAATATAGTAGATATGACGATTGTTGTGCCGGAGCGAATGAACATCCCAGCCCCTATCGACCTGGATGACTGCTACATCCTTTTCAGGTTCTACGTTTCTGAGCAATTGAAAATAGGGAATAATCTCGGGACGAATCTTATCGCGACATAGGGTCATTACCCATTCTTCTAGCTTCGTTCTCCCGATCCCAGAAATTGAACCATCATCCTCGACACCAAGTAGGACGACGCCTCCTCGTAAGTTAGCAAAGGCGACAAGTTCTTTAGCGAGCTCGTGATTTTGTATGTCATCGCGCTTAAACTCCACGCCGGAGTTCTCACCGTTGTAGATGACTTCGAGAAGTTCGGTTTTGGTCATGCAGTTGTCACTTCACTAAAATCCGTATTTCAAACGCCGCATTTCGAAAGCCTCACGTCCACCCTCGAGGAGTTCTTCAACCAGTTCCCGCGTAGGTTTGCTGTCCAATGAGCCTAAGTGTTCTCGCTTGACGGTTGCAGAACCCTCCTCATGCTCAGCTTCTCCAGCGGGAGATAAGCCGACTATGAGTTCAGCATCGCCTAAGACGGGGATGTTGGCATTGTGAGTTGCAAAGACGAATTGCCGCCGGCGTTTTTCCTCCCTCATTTTGGGGACAACGCCTTCAGTTACAAAGCGATTGTCAAGGTCGTCCTCTGGCTGATCGACCACGAGAGGTGCGTCGGATTCTAGGAGGAGCAACAGCAAAACGGCGGTAGCCTTCTGGCCGGTGGATAGATTATCAAGGAGCTTCCAATTAGCTGTTTCACCTTCAGAGGCGACGTTTAACTCAATCTCAGTGATGGGGGGAAGCTGGATTTCTTCAAGTTCCATCAGAACTGATGCATTAACTTGCGCAAGTCGATCGGCTTGTAATGGGGGCAACAAAAATTTATTCACTAGCTCTTCACCTCCATAACGGCATGAATCGACAAAATCCGTTAATGAGAGGTTGGACTGAGTATTCAATGTTTCAAGAGTCTCCGATAGCCGGCCTCCGACTTTGTCACGCAAAAAGCTCAACAGAGGTTCTCGGTTTCCTTCGAAGCGGACTGTAACGCGTACTCGGTCCTTCAGCTGCTGCGTGACTTTCCTCGCCGCACGCTCTAGCCTCTGGAATTGCTCCTGTTTAAGATCCTGCCACTCTGCAAGAAGATTCCGCCGTTGCTGTTCCTCTTCTCGAAGCCGCTTTTCAAGTAGGCTGAGCTGTTCACGCAAGGGCTGAAATTCTTGCATCTGGCGCTGAAGTCGAAGGAATTCCTCACCATCAATCTTCGATTTTTGAAGCTCTCGCAGGATCTTTTCGTAGCTAGCTTGAGTATTCTTTTTCCGTTGGTCCCATTCGGTTGAAATGCTGGCAAGATCAACTTCAAACTGCTGTATTGCATTGCTGAGGTCGTTTGCGACACGCTCACAATTCCCTTGAAAAGTCGCAAGCAGTGCATCGAGCTTTCGCAGGATCGGTGCACCAGGGAGATCGCGTAAAGCTGCATCGGAGACGAATGCTCGATCGATAGGTAACAAGCTATGCAACTGGAGTTCCTTAAATGGTTGTACTCGTTGAGTAACAGTCATAAGCACCCGCTCTTCGCGGCCAATGATGCTCTGCTCTTTTAGGCGTTCTTCAAGACCAGACTCTTGATATCGTTTCAGCGTCTGTTCTACGACTGGCGCATTAGAAAGTCTTTCCTTGATGCGAGCCAACTCTGTGCGGATTAAGTTTATCTGCACGCGGGAACGCTCAAGCAGACGAGCGGTTTCAGACGCCCGGCCATTCTCGCCTTCATCTGTTTCCATAAACCGGTGTAACAGAAGAGTCAGCTTTTCTCGACTCTTCGCTAATTCCGCGACTTCGTGTTGGCCATAGACTTCAACTCTGGGAACTAAATCAAGAGGCTGAATTGGAAGAACAGTTCCATACTTATCTCGTACGATCGGCGGATTGGGAGCTGTTCTCTCAATGACATAGTCGTGCTTTTCCGGTTGATAGGATCGGAGCAAAAGCGAAATCTTTGTGCCACTCTTAACCACATGCCGAACGATAGACTCATGGACTTTTCTCGCATCATCTCCAAGTGGTTGGAGGTTCAGTACATAGCGGAGACTCTCAATGACTGTCGATTTCCCGGCTCCTCTACCACCTATCAGAACATTCAGATTTTCATTAAAATGCAGCGCCACGTCGTTGAGAAAACTGCCCTGCCAACTTATGGCAACAAATTCTGCGTGTTGGTCGGGCACCGGATCGCTCTGCAACCGGATTCGCGACTCGGGGTCAAGAAAAGCCTGTCGTAGTCCTTGAACGGAAACCTCGGACATTTTGATAAAGCAAGATGAGCCCGGTTTGCTGAGATCTTGTGGGTCAGAGATATCTTGAGCGTTTAGGATCGCGATGCGGTTTGTCCGTTTGTACTCGGGATTCTTGTTCTCCAGAATCGGGCGAAGGTCATCCGGAGCATTAGCTATGGAGCTAGGAAGAAAGCACGCTAGCAGGTTTTCGTTTTTCCAAACCGCTGTACAAGCCTGTCCCTTCAGGGTTTTTAGAAGGCCAGAACTGGCCGCAACATGGGCAGCTACACAAAGCGCTTTCCATTGTTTGCAGAGCTCCAAGAGTGCGCTTGCATCGTGTTTTCCATTCGGCGAGATCTGGGTGGAATCGTGGATTCCACAATCGCCGATCTTCCGATCGATATTCGCAATGTCAGTTCCTGGATTGAAAAGGCACAAGAAGTGGACCCCTTCTTTGGTTGTTGCTTCAAAACCAGGGAATGCGATCAGCCCCGCTGCTTCCGCGTCTTTAATGAGCTGCATCGAGTCGGCAATCCGATAATGATCTGTGACTGCGATGACTTCAATCTTTTCTGCTTTGCAGGCCTCAATGATTGCGGCGTTATAACTCGATTCGTTGGAGTATGTAGTCGACTTGTTGTACCGCACTAAGTAGGCATAGGGGTTTACTTGAAGCGCACACCTGTAAAAGCGTGCCCCATTTGGCAGCTCCAGAGCCGTATCCAAGCTGCTGCAAACGCTCTTTACGAGTGCACTCATTTCAGCTCCTCTTGAGCTCGGGTTGAGTTTGTTCGATTGCCCAACTTCTGTACTGTCTTGCAACTGACTTGTACTCCCGAGGTACCGTGAGCTGGCCAAAGGTCTCCTGCTCTTCGTGCCAGCTCTGAATCGATCGTTTTAAGCAACCATGCCTGTTCCGTAGTACCCTCACGAGCAGCACAGAATACCTTTGAAATCCCCTTGAGGTCCAATGGTACGCAGATGTGCATTTGTCGAGTCATTGGCTCAGATTTCATAGGATCATAGTCTAATAAGCTGTTATTTTGAAGATTAGCCTAGCAGATCAAAGTTCCAAGACGAGTTCGACGCTGTAGGTTTCACATCAAATGCATGATGTCAGTTGGAGCTAAGGTTACCAGTGGGTATGCGGGACTCTTGTTCGGCTTAAAAGAAGCCGTGTAAATCTGCCAATAAAACAGGGTTGCTCATACAGATAAACCGATCTGCTGCTGGCAGGCGATGACGGTGTTTGCCATAAGCATTGCCACTGTCATCGGTCCGACGCCGCCTGGTACCGGGGTAATTGCTTTCGTTTTCGGAGCGACTTCGTCGAAAGCAACATCGCCAGTGATGCGGTAACCGGTCTTCCGGGTTGGATCTTCGACACGATTGATGCCGACATCGATCACCACTGCGCCTTCGCGGATATGCTCAGCACGGACAAATCCTGGTTTCCCGATGGCAGCAATCAGGATATCTGCCGAGCGCGTGATCTCCGACAGATTCCGACTCCGCGAGTGGGCGATTGTCACTGTTGCATTGCCTCCTTTGCCTTTCCGCATTAAGAGAAGTCCAACTGGTTTGCCAACCAGCATGCTTCGACCGAGCACCACGACGTGGGCTCCCTCGGTTTCGATTCCACTTTCAACCAAAAGCTTCTGGCATCCCAAGGGTGTGCATGGCACAAGTGCTGTCGGATCGCCAATGGCCAGTTTTCCGACATTTACCGGATGAAATCCATCCACATCCTTTTGTGGATCAATCGCAAGAATGATTTCCGCTTCGTTGATATGGAAGGGGAGGGGGGATTGAACGAGGATGCCGTGGATCGATGGATCCGCGTTCAGCTCATGTACAATTTGGAGAAGTTCAGCCTGAGATGTCTTTTCCGGCAACTCGATTTTTTTTGAATAAAGTCCCAACTGTTGCGAAGTGCAATCCTTGTTCCGCACATAAGC
>Ga0075362_10000243_pt1 | contig 15155 bp, 10 predicted proteins | sample EndMetdeltDD1762_FD_71397 | JGI IMG/M metagenome (GOLD analysis project Ga0075362, IMG submission 71397) | Populus endosphere microbial communities from Tennessee, USA - Endosphere MetaG P. deltoides DD176-2 | ecosystem: Host-associated > Plants > Roots > Endosphere | place: USA: Tennessee...
CCAGAAGATTGCTCCTGTGCCAGTGAGCGGCACATTGCGTCAGGGTGAAATAGCATTGAATGGTGATATCAATCGGCCCAACAGTATTTCCGGACAAATCAATGTTGATGCGAGCGATCTCCGTTACCAGAGCTATAGGGTTGAACAGGCGAAGGTTGCAGTGGGCATCGACCAGGGACAGGGAACGATTCAGGAAGTATCTGTCCACTCCGGTCGGAATCGCATTTGGGCAGGAGGCAACTTCCAACTCGCAGAAAAGCTAGAAGAGATCGTAACACAATCTTCAGCATCGATTGGACTGGCAGTGAGCGTGCTTGATCCTGATGCCTACACACCTGGAATCAAGGTTTCGACTCTCGCGCAAGGAAGCATCCAATTGCAAAATCGAAAAGCACAAGCCTTTCTGGAATCGGCCACAGCAGGAATCAGCGTTCCAGCTTCGATACCGGGTTTGAACATTTCAACAGTACATACAAACCTCTTCACGGTTATCCGCCTTCCAATTAAGCAGAATCTCTGGCCTTCGCTCGCTGCAGTTGTTTTGGGTGGAATCAACAATATCGATTATCAGAATGTTCATGTTAGTCAGGTACTACTGCACGGCGAGGCGACCGATGGTAAGAATACCAACCTCGACACCGTGGTCCACTCAGGGACGAGTTCGATACGGGTTACCGGCGCGTGTCGACTGCCCACGAAGGATCAACCCTTTGATTTCAAAGAAGTAGAGGGCCGACTACGACTTAATATTGCCAGCCTCTCGGACTTTATTCGTGAACAGACTCCAGGAACGTTTACAGCCAAGGGCGATGTTCAAATTGCAGACCTGCAACCAACAGGTTCAATCACCGCAACCGGGCACCAGATCAAATACCGGGGACTCCCCGTTCAAGATCTAAAGCTCGATACACGGTTCGAAGAGAACGAAGCCAAGATACAGGTAGCCAAAATCGACTTCGACCGGAATAACTATGTTCAGCTCGGTGGGAGGATATCATTGGCAAACCCGTTCTCGTACGAGACAAGAGGTGAAGTCAGGTTAGATCTCAGCATCTTCAACGAGGCTTTGAACACACTGGGCCAGAACACTGGGCTTGTCGGACATCTAGCTACCGATTGGTGGGCTAAAGGAGATGGGAAGAACATCATCCCACAAGGCGAATTCAAGGTGGTTGGCAATCACATTAAATACCGCGGCCTAACGATTCAGGGTATCGACATCAACGCAACGCTGGCAAACCAAAAGCTGGACCTCCCAAATCTGAAGGTGGTGTTCAACGAGAAGAATTTTATCGATGCAAAGGCAAATGCCGTCCTTAGCGATCCATATCTGTACAACGCGGATACGAAAGTTGAGTTTCAGGATTTGGGGTTCCTGAATGAATTGGTCAAATCGTTTGGCCAGGATCTAGGTCTAGGTGGCAAACTAGTCGCGACATGGAACGGGAAGGGTGAAGTGAAAAATTCGATCGGCAACATCGAGGTACACGCGGACGGCATCAAAACGAAGTCAATCCAAGGTGTCGAAGCAGATCTAATCGGCAATTATCAAGGGCTAAATGCTGAAATTCCGCGCCTCCAAGTTGCAACACCTTACGCGAACCTTGATACATCGATCCGATTGACTCCCGAGTTCCTTGAGATTCCAGCACTGACGATCAGCAAGAACGGAAACACGATCGTCGGCAACGTGAAGGTACCGGTGAGATTGGATGCCAAAACACCGCTAAACCTCGACGGCCCACTCGACATCAATATTCGAGCAGATAAGATTTCCTTAGCATCGCTGCAGTCGACGAATCCACAAGTCACCGGAACGGTTGATCTGCAAATCCAGGCATCAAAAACGTTGCGGGATCCATTTGTCGAAATCAGCACGACTGCACGGGACATCCGCGTCTCTTCGCTCCCTTCCCTCCAGGGAGCAAACAGCGATTTCTTGGTTCAGTTAGCCGATAAGGTTCTTTCGGTTTCCGGAAAAGTCCAACAGTCCGATATCAACCCTGTGGAGATCACCGGACGAGCGCCATTGGATGCCGTCCAAATTATTCAGGATGGAAGTCTCCCGGACGGCACACCATTGGCATTTTCGGTCAAATGGCCCAATAACAATTTGGCATTCATACGGAAGATCGTTCCCGATATTAAAATCATAGAAGGAACCACAAACGTCGACGTCAATGTTGCGGGCACCGTCAAGCATCCGGAGCTGACCGGCGGGGTTTATGCGACGGTATCACGATTTCAGGCCAAAACAGATACGGTTCCTCCGCTTGCTGATTTTGTGATGAACATTTCTCTCCGAGATAATCAGCTTCAGATCGACCAACTGAAAGGACTGGCCGGCGGTGGACCTTTTGAGGTTAACGGTGTCATCGATCTTGCGGATGGCAAGAATCCGAAATTTGATATTGGGGTAAATGGCAAGCAGGTACTCCTAACCCGGAGCGACGGCTTGATTGCACGTTCGAATGTTGCACTCAAGATTCAGGGCCCCCTCTCCGCTGGCGAAGTGAGCGGGCATGTTGGTGTGACCAATAGCCGTTTCTTCAAAGAAATTGATATTCTGCCACTCAATCTTCCGGGCCGTCCCTCACCTCAACCGCCACCCGGCGTTCTACCGAAGATATCGATTGACACCCCACCGTTTAAGGATTGGAAGTTTAATATCGCAATCCGTACGGATGATCCGATTTTGATCCAGAGCAATCTCGCTCGAGGCCACATTAACATCAATCTTCAGGCCGGAGGAACTGGGGCAGCCCCTTCTGTGACTGGATTCATCCGAGTTGACCATTTGGTCGCCTCGTTGCCGTCCAGCAAGATGGAGATCACGAACGGAACCATTAACTTCGCGCAGGGAGGCAACCCACTTGATCCTGGATTAAGCATTATCGGCCACTCAGCAGTTCGAGATTATGAAGTGCGGGCACGAATCTTTGGAACCGCCACCAACCCAACAGTGGTGCTTGATAGTTCGCCGCCTCTCGCCGAAGGGGATATCCTGGCCCTGCTCGCTACAGGATCGACTGCTTCTGAGTTCGCTCAAAATCCAGAATTATTGGCTGGGCGGGCTTCTTTTATAATGCTCGAACAATTGCTGAGGCGATTTTTTCCCCATACAAATCGGGCCGACGAACAGAAAGAGCCGCTCACCGATCGTTTCGATGTGGAGGTTATTCCTGGGCGAAAAACCGGAGAGCAAGAGATTAGCACCCATTTCAAGTTGACCGAAAACTGGCAGATTATCGGCGATATCGGTACTAGCAGTTATCAGGGACGTCTCAAATATCTCATCCGCTTCCGATGAAGTTTCTTCTTGCCCTAATCACTTTACTGGTATCAAGAGAAACGAGTGTGCCAGTATTTGGGCAAGGTAAACACCCGCAAAAAGCGCTCGAGAAATCCAACGATAACACTTCACCTGCTCAAGCTACATTCCGCGTACAGTTCATAGGGAATACCAAGTTCACTGACAAGGAACTCCGCACAGCTCTTAGTGATCCGCTGGCGAGCATTCAGCAACAAGGGTTAACCGTGCCGCTGGCAGATGACACAGCATATTACCTTGGAATTTTCTATCGCCGGCACGGCTACCCAGCGGTCGATGTGAAGTACAACATCCAAGGCGCATTTCTGAACCTGAACATCACCGAAGGTCCCTACTATAAATTGGGGGGAATTTATTTTGAGGGAAACAAGACCTTTGGGCCGGATGTGCTCAAGGAGTACATGATCGGCACCACGCGTAGTCGGTTCTCGCAGTTTCAGAAGGAGTTACCTTTTGTTGAATCTGACCTGGTGACAGGAACCACTCTGTTACAACGCTTTTACGTGTCTCAAGGATTTCCCCAGGTCGAAATCGTTAAGTTAACAACTCGCCCAGACAACAAACGTGGCGCGATCGATGCCACCGTAACCCTCAAAGAGGGACCACGATTCTATTTTGGGCCGATTACCTTTTCAGGGCCACTACCAATTTTGAAGACCGAACTTTATTCGAAAATCAAGTCGCTGACGGACGAACCTAAACCATATTCCGAAGCCGAGTTACAAAATCTCCAGCGAGATCTGACGTTTTCTTTTAAGGAAAAAGGCTACTACACTGCCTCAGTAAGTGCGAGCCCAAACTTTCAACGTGTGCAGAGCGGTCGCGTCCCAATTATGGTGAATGCTGTACCCGGTCCACTGTACACGTTTGGCATGATTACTGAGCGCCAGGAACCGAATGCATATCTGAAACCTTACATCCTTCCGAAACGTTTTGCAGTGCTTCAAGGCCAAACCTACGACCCGGATAAATTGCGGGAAACTTACCGCAAACTGTACCTTACCGGACTGTTTGATAACCTCGATGTTCAGGAAATTCCACAATCGGACAATAGCATCCAACTCTCGCTGGTCCCACAAGAAGCAAAAACAAAGGAACTGGGGTTCTACGGCGGGTATAACACGTTCGACGGCACCATCGTCGGAGCGAATTACGTTGATCGTAACATCAACGGACGCGGCCATATCTTTTCTGTGTTAGCAAATTACACGAGTCGCGGCCCAAGCGGAGAAATTTCATACGAGAACCCATGGTTTTTGAATACCGACCTCCGCTTTCGCACCGCAGTCGGAGCATCGCTCAAGGACCTGGACAATTACTCTGTGCAAAATTACTACGCTCGATTCGGACTTGTGAAGACCTTCCGCAAGGGGATCGACACAGGGATCTTCAGTGAGGCCAAACAGGCGAGCATTGATTCGATCCTTGTTACGCCGGAATCGCTGGTCGGGCCAACTAATTATCAGCTGATAACGGTCGGATTAACACAAACATTCGATTTCCGGGACAATCCAACCAACCCTCACCACGGTTGGATTATCGATACAAGGGCATCCTATTCTAAGAGCTTTGACGGTAGCGCCAGCTTTGCACGTGTCACCGGGCGCTACTCAACCTATCTGAGCTTTGGGAAAACTCTCCTCGCACTCGGCGCAAGAATCGGCTATATTGCTCCCAGCGGTACCGCGGCGCAGGTCCCGATCGATGAGCGTTTTTTCAATGGAGGTGTAACCACTGTTCGGAGTTTTTACGAGCGTCAGCTCAGCCCAAAAGATAACAATAATCATGTCATCGGAGGTCTTGCTCGATCAGTGTTCAACGCAGAATATGAGGTCCCTATCTATGGAGATCTCCTCGGAGCCGTCTTCATCGATGCCGGCGGTACCGGCAACACCCCCTTTGATAACTTCAGCACTGGCGTCGGAGGCGGTTTTCGGTACAACCTTCCAATTGGACCGATCCGTGTTGATTATGCGGTAAATCCAGCAAGGCGCAAGAACGAGAGCCAAGGCGTGTTCTCGCTCAGCTTCGGAGTAGCGTTCTAAATTTACATAGGCAGCCAGTGATCAGAACTTTTTCACATGAATCTGCGAAATCCACAGCTAATCTTTCTTTCTAAGATCCATGGTTGCTTGCCTTTTTCCACGATTAACCGAATCGGCCGGAGATATAATCCTCGGTCTGCTTCTGACTCGGGTTACTGAAGATTTTCTCCGTGTGATCGAACTCGATCAGTTTCCCGAGGTAGAAGAAGGCAGTCATGTCCGAGCAACGTGTTGCCTGCTGCATATTGTGAGTGACAATCACAATGGTAAACTTGTCGGTGAGCGTATCAATTAAGTCCTCAACCTTCGCTGTCGCGATCGGGTCGAGGGCGGAGCAGGGTTCATCCAGGAGGATGATCTCCGGCTTCACTGCAATGGCACGAGCGATGCAGAGCCGTTGCTGCTGACCGCCAGAAAGACCGAGTGCACTCTGGTGGAGTCGGTCTTTCACTTCGTTCCAAAGAGCTGCCCTTTTCAAGCTGGTCTCGACAGTCTCATCAATCACCAATTTTTCGCGGACACCAGCGATGCGCAAGCCGTAGGCGATATTTTCGTAGATCGATTTCGGGAATGGATTCGACTTCTGAAATACCATTCCAACGCGCTTGCGAAGCTCGATCACATCCACTTCCGGAGCGTTAATGTTTACCCCGTGGATGCTGATCGAACCCGCCGTGATGCGCGCGTGATCGATAAGGTCGTTCATTCGGTTGAGGCAGCGCAAAAGCGTTGACTTTCCACAGCCGGAAGGACCAATGAATGCTGTTACCTTCTGTTGCTCGATTTTGAGATTGATCCCGTGTAACGCTTTCGAAGTTCCGTAATGAAAATCAACTTGGTCGACGTTGATGATTGTCCGCTTCTTCTGAGAAGATGAGAAGTCAGGTCCCAACGATGCAGACAAGCTAGTCCCCTGACCTCGAGACATTTCAGTCCTAATCTCAGCTGATTTTGCTTGTTCCATAATGAAAAATCCGTTGTGTGATAGGCTGCGCCATGCGGAAGATTTCCACTTCGCAGCTTCGAGAGCAAGTCTTGGTTCATATCGACTCCTAAAAGTTTGATCCGGCGGCTTTACGCCGGACCGGTCAACCAGAAGGAAAATCCGAGGACGGATTAGAACCTCATCAATAGATCGACCTGGATCACCTTATCGCGATGATCACGCGCGATGGGAAATGCTCCATTCGTTGCGTAACCACCATAAAGGTTCTTGGTCAAAGCTTCCGAGAAGTATCCAGCCACACCGAGCGTCAGAAAATCCGTGAAGCTATAGACAACTCGACCTGCAAAGCCGGCGGAATTCAAGCTAGCTAAGGCAAAGTTATCGTCGATGATATTCGGGTCAAGCGAGCTGATCCCAACCTGGCGATAATCCACCGAAACAGAGAAATCCCTTGCCCTTTTGTTCTCGCCGTATCTTAAGCCAACGAGCCAGGCCAAGTTATCTGAGAGAGACGGCTCCCAAGGATGAACATAGCCACTGATTGCAGTTCCAGCCTTGTTGAAGGTGACACCTGAGGATAGCTGATTTGGGGCACCGTAGTAGGCTCCTCCGTAGACGTCCTTGAATCGGTCATTCCCCTGCAAGTTGTAGGCAAAATCCCAGTAGAGCGATAATGGTTTTCCGCTCACTTTGTAGGTGATGTCGCCAGGCGCCAACAGAATGAACAGATTCCGTTCTGTGATCGGAAACGGTTGGGAGTTGTTCAGGCTACCGAGAGCACCCGCTGCTGCCACCGAACCGGTATTGAAATTTTTCCCGCTCAGAGAAGTCACACCGGCCGCTGCTGAGTTTGTGATAAATAGACCTGGAGCAACAGTAAACATGAGATTTTTACCGAGTTTAGGTTTGACGAGAAGCTGAGTTTCAAACTGGTAGGAATCATTCTTGAACTGCGCAACAAAGGAATCTTCGTTATTATCTTCGAAAATGAATTGACCGGCGACCAGGCTCAGCTCAAATGCGTTGCCGGAGGCTGGTTCACCAACGTTCATGCCGAACATTTTGTGGAAATCGATACGTTCAGCCAAACCAGTCGGGCTGACATTGGGGTCCCAAAACATGTCCGTCGAATAGAATGGATTCGCCTGTTTACCAACAATAAATGTCAACCCAGAAACCGGATTCCAGCCAAGGAACGCCCGGCTGATGTAGATGTTGTAACTGTCGTATCCCCCAGTGTAAGTCGCATTACCGGTTGTTGCCGCACGATTGTCCCCCGTCGAGAATTGGACGCTTCCAAAGAAATTACCGGCTAATTTGAAGTCGGCATTCAAGCGGAGACGGAACCGCCACCGGCTACGCTGGATGTTGCCATTATAATTCGTAAGGTTCGGTGGCTTCGGAAGCTGAGGACTACGAGTGTCCCATTGGTAACGAATGCGCAAGTCGCCGCTTAATTTGAGCTCTTTGACCCAATCGCCAACAGTAATCTTGGGTCCAGAACCGTTCGACAACGCATTCTTTGCGGCATCAGTCTGGATCTCTTGGGCTTCCTTGTTTGTTAGGACACCTTTGCGGACGAGGGTATCGAGGAGGGCACTGTCATCAACAGCTTTCGCATTGCTGGTAACTAAGGCGCAAATGCTAGACAGAATCAGAAGACATAGGTTTCTACGAATCATGTAGGTGTAATTCTCCTTAGTACTTATGGTGCGGTTTCCCGCGGCTTCTCTTTCGGATGTAATATCCTCTGGGGCAAAGGAGTCGCATCAGGTAGAGGTTGCCGGGTTCACCGACAGCACTCATTTGACCAATCGATTGTGACGAAAAGATGACAACGAGGTAACATTTTGGCTGATTTGCAAACCCAGACTGACCAACTCCCAAGATTTGGACATTGGACGATGACCTACCCTTTGCAAAACGCGTAGGTTAGGAGCGTGCTCAATTTGGAGCTAGGCAATACACACAAAAGTCGCCAAAAATAAAATTAGGTGCCTGCGCACCAACCTCGACTACTTTTAGCGTATTCTTCTTTTCGGGGATGTTAAGCAGTGCGAAATTGGAGAGCCTCAATAAAAATTCAAGCAGCAATCAATGCCAAGTGACTCGCTTGCAATGATTTACATCCCTCGGCTCGGGAATCTTCTTGTCTGCATCATACATAGCAGACGTCATCAACAAAGGACTTCTGGCTCCCAAAGAAGAGATCGTCGCCTGGTTAAATTCGGATGACGTCTATTATCCTGGAACTTCTAAAACGGTGACAGAATTTCTTGACGCTCACCCGGATGTTGATGTGTTGTATGGTAAAGCGCATCACATCGATGACTGTGTGCTCGAAGCGTATCCTACGGAGCCACTTTCCTGGGAGAGGCTCATCGAAACCTGCATTATTAGCTAGTCGACAGCTTTCTTCCAGCACCGGTTCATTGAACGATTTGGAGCACTCGATACTGCGTATCCGTATTCGGTGGATTATGAATTTTTGGATTCGTTGGGCGAAGGCAGGTTTCAACATCTGCCGAAGTTTCTAGTTGCGACTCGCGCTCTATCCCGGAGCCAAGACGATTGCCAAACGGGTTGCCCACCTTAAGAAGATCAATGATATCCTGTGTCAACATCAAGGTTGCGATGGCTTTGGATGTATGCAGTTCGCTATGGCTGAAGAGCGAGGCTTGTCACGGAATCGAGAACCCTCATCTATTGGCGCTTCGACGGTAGAATTTGTCCGAGCTTCGATCAAATGGAATCATGACATTTCCAAATTTGAAATCATTAGAAAAAATCGCAGTGATCCTGATGATCGCGCATTCATCGTCAACATTTAATCAGGGCTTTCTAGGTGAGAACCCAGAGGGAGAAGGAATTCGACATATTGCTTAAAAGCTATAAGCTGGATTACACATAATTAATACAGGCGTGTCTATCATCGGGCGATATTGAGTATGTAGTAAAGTGAGCACGATCTTTCGTTTTTTATTTGGCGTTTGGAGCGGGTTCGACGTTAATTTGAAGTCACATGGCAATTGTCACATTCGACACCCTCAAATTCGTTAAGACACTTAAAGAAGCGGGTGTCCCGGAATCGCAAGCCGAGGCTTTTTCCACGGCTGTGCAGGAGTCGCATGAAGCGGCGGATCTTGCAACTAAGGCCGATTTGCGGGAATACGAGTCGGTTATCAGAGGCGATCTAGAAAAGCTTGAGACCGGTTTGCGCCATGAAATGGGTGATTTGCGCCACGAAATAAAGGCACTAGAATTACGTATACATGGTGAAATGCTGCTGCTAAAGTGGATGCTTGGTCTACTTATCGCAGGCGTAGTATCTTTAATTCTTAAATCATTTTTCGGTGTCTAATCTCTGGCCCTGAAAAAACATATTGCAAAATTTGTAGTGTATTAGGGCGTGTTCTTAATTAAGAATTGATTACTCTCGAAAGTTGGAGGAGGGCCAACAGCATAAGACTCTATGGCCTACGGGATGACCCATGGAAACGAATTAAGAACCTATGACCTGGGCGACCAGGGGCCATGTCGGGGTGACGGCTCGAAATAACCGGCGATTTGTCGAAGCGGTATTCTACCGCTATCGGGCCGGTATCGTATGGTGAGATTTACCACAATGATTAGGCCATTGGAAAGCGGTTCATACGAAATTTAGCCCTTGGGCTAAACGAGGTTGTCTGGGAGAGGTTGTTCAAGGTTTTAGCGAGCGAGGCAGAAACGAATACGCAATGATCGATAGCACCCTTGTGCATGCTCATCAGCACAGCGCTGGAGCCCGTAAAAAGGGGGGATCAAAGCATCGGGCGCAGCAAAGGTAGATTGAGTCCGAAGATTCATGCCACCGTTGATGCGCTGGGCAACCCCACCGGCTTTACCCTCAGCTCAGGCACGAGCTCATGATCTGCAAGGCGCTGAGGTTCTGTTGGCTCAAATCGCCGCAGATACTTTGATTTCCAACAAAGCCTTCGATGCGCATGAACGGGTCATTGACCGGCTCAAACGAAACGGCAAAAGCACTGTGATTCCACCCAAAAGCAACCGAAAAACAAAGCGCCCCTATGACCAAGAACTCTATAAGGCCCAACATTTGATCGAGAATTTCTTCTGCAAACTTAAGCAGTACCGGGCTATTACCACTCGCTATGACAAAATAGCAACAAATTTCCTTGCCGCTATCCATTTCGCCTTGGCCGTTTATCTGGCTCAATTGAGGACACGCCCCTAGTATTCCCCAACAGCAAGCAAATTCCCTTTCCTCCTTGGCAATCACTCCACTGTCACGCTCTTCGCCAGGTTCCGCGGTTTATCGACATCGCAGCCGAGCTCAACAGCGAGGTAATATGCAAAAAGCTGAAGCGGAATTACCGTCAGGATCGGAGAAATAAAGTCGGGGCACTTCGGAATCGTTATTACATCGTTGGCCAATTCCGCAACCTGCTTCCGGCCTTCGGTGGCAATTGCAATGACCGATCCCTTACGCGCCTTTATCTGCTCCAGACTATTGATGTTCTTGTCATGGACGGCATCATCCGGAACAATGATGACTGACGGTATATCCGGCCCAATCAGAGAGATAATGCCATGCTTCAATTCGGCGCTTGGATGGCCTTCGGCAAATTTGTAGCTGATCTCTTTCAGTTTCAGAGCTCCTTCAAGCGCCACTGGATAATTATACTGGCGTCCGAGAAACAGGAACCCAGCCGATCCGGCATATTTTGCCGCCAGTTTCTTGATGTGAGCAGATTGATCCAGGACTGTCCGAGCCAGATTCGGCAGTTGCTCCAGGGCCGAAATCACATCAATTCCTTCAGCACTCGAAAGGTGCCGGATGCGACCGAGAAGAAGCGCCAGGAGCGTCAGCACAACGATTTGTGAAGTGAACGTTTTGGTCGCTGCCACACCAATCTCAAGTCCGGCATGCATGTAGACACCACCATCGCTCTCACGGGCAATCGTACTCCCAACATTGTTACAAATTCCAAGGGTCCGATGACCTTTTCGTTTACTCTCGCGCAAGGCGGCAAGCGTATCAATCGTCTCCCCACTCTGGCTGATCGCGAAGACAAGAGTGTTCTTATCCATCGGCATATTCCGGTACCGAAACTCGCTGGCGAACTCTACTTCGGTTGGTAAATGCGCAAGGTCCTCGATCAAACATTCCCCAACCATTGCCGAATGGAACGCCGTCCCGCAAGCGGTCAGAACGATTCGATCCACCTCCCGGAGTTCGCGCGAGGACATATTCAACCCCCCGAGTTTTGCAGTTGACTCCTCGATCGAAAGTCTGCCCCGCATCGCGTCACGGATTGTTTCTGGCTGCTCAAAGATTTCTTTGAGCATATAATGCGGATAAACGCCGCGGTCGGTATCTTCGATCGTGAACTCGACTTTGCTCACTTGAAACGACGTATCGCTGCCAGCCAGTGAAACGATATCGAAATGATCCCGTTCGATCGTGACTACGTCGTAATCATCAAGATAAACAACGTCTCGAGTGTAGGCAATGATCGCACTGACATCGCTGACAATAAAATGCTGACCTTTCCCGATGCCCAAGATCAAAGGGCTTCCACGGCGTGCCCCAAGGATGATATCCGGCACGTCCTGATGAAACAGGACAAGACCATAGGTACCGATCACCTGCTTCAGCGCCAATTGAAAGGCTTCCAGTAGACCTTCCTTATTCTGCGGACCAGATAATCCATCGAAAACATGCCCGATTAGGTGTACCAAAACTTCAGTGTCTGTCTCAGATCGGAATTGGTGCCCTTGGCTGATCAACTGGTCCCGCAACGCTTGAAAGTTCTCGATAACGCCGTTGTGGATCAACGCCAATTTGCCGCTTTGGTCGAGGTGCGGGTGAGCATTGCTGTCGGTGACGCCGCCATGGGTCGCCCATCGGGTATGACCGATTCCGGAAGTTCCGCAAATCGGGTTCTGCTGGATCAGCTTGGTTAGATTTGCGATTCGCCCGGCAGATTTCCGGACCTCTATATGGCCATTCGACAGAGTCGCCACTCCAGCGGAGTCGTAACCCCGATATTCCAACCTCCGTAGCCCTTCCACTAAAATGGGGGTGGCTTCCGCCTGACCTATGTATCCGATAATTCCACACATAAAGGGAACCATCGTGACAAAAAATTGACATGGTTGCAAGATGAGCAGGATTGAAACTCGAAAATTAGAAACCAACGATGAACCGAATTGAACTTCGAATGGATCTACGGCTAAATTGAATCCAGCCGATTATGGAAGCCACTTCCCTCCAAAACAAAACGCTCTCCATCATCATGGGTGGTGGAGCAGGAACTCGTCTATTCCCCCTAACTAAAGACCGTTCCAAGCCAGCGGTTCCATTGGCTGGAAAATTTCGTCTGGTCGATATTCCGATCAGTAACTGCCTTAACTCGGGGCTATACAAGATCTATGTGTTGACACAGTTCAACAGCACCTCTCTGCATCGGCACATCAATTCCACCTATAAATTTGATAATTTCTCGAAGAGTTTTGTCGAAATTCTTGCAGCCCAACAGACACCCGAGGACTCTCGCTGGTACCAAGGGACGGCTGATGCTGTTCGGCAAAATCTTCGCTACTTTCTCGAGGGACCGTACAAATATTATTTGATCCTCAGTGGAGATCAGCTCTATCGGATGGATTATACCACCTTGCTTAAGCAACACATCGAGACCGGCGCGGATATCACTCTCGCAACGACCCCTGTTGATCGGAATGCGGCAACTGCTTTTGGGATCATGCACAGTTATGCAAATCGCCAAATCTTTCGATTTGAAGAAAAGCCGAAACAGCCCGAACTCCTGGACGAATTACGAATCCCTCACCCACTCCTCACAGAACTTGGATTGCCTGAGACCTCTGAGCTATACCAAGGCTCGATGGGAATCTACGTGTTCAATCGGGATATTCTGATCGACTCCCTAAAAAATGATCAGGATGATTTTGGGAAACATATCATCCCCGCATCGCTCCAGAAATATAAGGTGATAGCCTATATCTTCCAAGGGTACTGGGAAGATATTGGAACTATACGTGCATTTTTTGAAGCGAATCTAGCGCTTACCGATACACTTCCTCCCTATAATTTTTTTGACCATCTCGCACCGATCTACACCCATCCGCAGTTTCTGCCTGCAAGCAAAATCAATGCTGCCACACTTCGGCATACCGTTGTCGCCGATGGCTGCATCATTTCTGACGCACATCTTGAACGCGCGGTCGTCGGAGCTCGTAGTGTGATCAAAAGTGGTACCACAATTCGAGACTCGGTGTTGATGGGAGCTGATTTCTACGAGGAGGAATCCCCAATATCCACCCACAAGTTCCCACCAGTGGGGATCGGTCGGAATTCCGTGATCGAGAGAGCAATCATCGACAAGAATGCACGGATTGGTGAAAGTGTGGTGATAACGCCGGACGGAAAGACGTCCAATGTGGACGCTGAAAATTATTTCATTCGGGATGGTGTCGTGGTGGTGCCCAAGAATGCCGTTATTCCCAATGGAAGCTGGATCTAGCCCCCTTTTTGTGCCACGAGAGGCTACCAAAGACCGATAAAGGTTGTAGCCAAGGGCGGACCACACAGTTAAAAGCGGGCCGAAAACGCTGCTCGGGCGATGCTAAGAGGCATCAAGGCACCTATTTTCAGGCACTTCAATTCCAACAAATAATTCTACCCAACCCAACCTCTGCATTAAAAACAAGATCTGCCGTGGCGATATTTGCGCCGCTTAGTGCATCGTCACCCGCATCGCCTGCTATGACTAAACTTCAAGTTCAACGACGATTGCTAGCCGCAAGCGGGTTCGTGGAACTCAGCATGTTCCAGGAATCCGTGGAGGAACTCGAGTCGCTCCCTCCTGAACTCCGGGAAACGCCTGTCGTCCTAGCAGTCTGGCTTGAAGTCTACCAGGGTTGGCAAAAATGGACAGAAGCTCTCGCGGTTGCAACCCGTCTTACTGCAGCCGAACCGGATACCCCAAACTGGCAGGTTGCCCTAGCCTACGCCACCCGCAGAACACGCAGTATCCTCCTTGCCCGCGAAATCCTGATTGAGGCGGGAGAAAAATTTCCAGACTGCGCCACGATTCAATTCAACCTCGGTTGTTACGCCGCACAGCTTGGAGACCTTAACGAAGCCCGCCTTCGAATCGAATCAGCTATCCAGCTTGATCGCCAGTTCGAAACCCTCGCCAATAGCGATCCGGACCTTGCACCACTTCGCAATCATTCGAGGGGAGACTGCAAGAAATAACTACCACCCCCGAAATTTTCGCCAGTCGGACCATGGCAAATCAGCTTCCCAATTCCTTTAGCACACGGCAGATTTGGCATCAAGTTGGATCCAGGTTAATCAACTGCCATGAACGAAACAGCGGAATAGTTTGGTAACGAGCCCGTTGTAAACTGCTGCAGACCGTGTGATTTGCGAGTTCTGTTTTCAATCAGTTATGTGTAACGTGCATCCGAAAAGAATTCTCGTATTTGGTGATTCCAACACGTGGGGATGGTGTCCACGCGACGACATGGAACGGACCGTCCGTTTCGACAAAGCTGTACGCTGGCCGGGAGTTCTAGCAGCAAGGCTTGGTTTCGATTATGAAATCATCGAGGAAGGGCTCAGCGCCAGAACAACAAATTTGGATGATCCTCGGGAAGACTTACCTTGTGAATATCTGAGGGGTACAACGTTGAATGGCGCCAAAATTCTCCCAGCCCTTCTTGCCAGCCATCTCCCCCTTGATCTAGTCGTGATCATGCTCGGAACAAATGATCTCAAAGCTCGCTTCAAGCGCACCCCGAAAAA
>Ga0075362_10000244_pt1 | contig 15104 bp, 11 predicted proteins | sample EndMetdeltDD1762_FD_71397 | JGI IMG/M metagenome (GOLD analysis project Ga0075362, IMG submission 71397) | Populus endosphere microbial communities from Tennessee, USA - Endosphere MetaG P. deltoides DD176-2 | ecosystem: Host-associated > Plants > Roots > Endosphere | place: USA: Tennessee...
TGGGTCGCGTAATAGCGATAGGCGCTGCGGTGAAAGGCGCGCGTCGCGAGCGCCGATGCCGACCGCGCGCTGGCGCCGCCCTCGTGCGTGACGACCGCGCGGGGCACGTAGCGCGTCGACCAGCCGCGTGTCCAGAGCCGCCGGCACAGGTCCGCGTCCTCCCAGTAGAGGAAGTAGCCTTCGTCGAAGCCGCTGACCGCGTCGAACATCCCGCGGCGGACGAGCATCGCCGCCCCCATCACCCAGTCCACCGGCGCGCTCTCGACGCCGGAGGCGACGAGATCCCGCGCAGGCAGATTGCGCCGCGCGACGGCCGCCGATGGAAAGATCTTCGTCAGCAGCGTGTTGCGGCCGAACAGCCCCGTCCACGCGGTCGGGTTGCCGCGGGCGCTCGCCTGTACGCTGCCGTCCGCGTTCAGGAGCCGTGGCGCCGCGATCGCGCAGTCGGCGTGCGCGTCCAGCGTCTCGGCCAGCGCCGCGAACGCACCCGGATGCACCAGGCAGTCGGGATTCAGGATCCAGAGCAGCGGTGCCGTCGAGCGGACCGCCGCCTGGTTCACCGCCGCGCCGAAGCCTGCGTTGCGCGCGTTCCGCACCACCGTCGTCCGCGGCAGCGCCGCGAGCGCGTCCACGCCGCCGTCGCTCGACGCGTTGTCGATCACGATGGCGCTCCAGTCGCGTGCCCCGAGATCGGCGGCGGCCGACTCGAGGCACCGCCGCGCCAGCACGCTCGAGTTGAAGTTGACCACGACGACGGTGACGCTCACCGGCGGCGCCCTTCCGCGGCGCAGCGCCGCAGCACGCTCAACGTCTGGTCGGCCGTCCGCGTCCACGAGAACTGACCCGCGCGCGCGAAGCCGGCGGCGCGCAGCCTGGCGCGCATGTCGGCATCCCGCCACAGGGACATGAGGGCCTCACGCCACGCGCGCACGTCGATCGGATTGAGGACGACGCCGGCGCCGCCCGCCACCTCGGGCAGCGACCCGGCGTTGGCGATGGCCACCGGCAGGCCGCATTGCATCGCTTCGAGTACCGGCAGGCCGAAGCCCTCGTACAACGACGGGTACGCGAGCACGAAGGCGCCGCGGTAGAGATTCAGGAGCGTGTCTTCCGGCACCGGGCCCGTCAGCACGAGCGCCTGCGGATCCGCCGCGGCGGCCGCCGTCAGCTCGGCGCCAATCCCGCGATCGATGCCCGCGCAGACGAGCCTCGGCAGCGACCCCTGCCAGGCGTGCTGGCGGCGCAGGTCGAGCATCGCCTCGAGCACCGTCCGGATGTTCCGCCGCACGTGCAGGTCGCCCACGTGCAGGGCGTAGGGAGCGGTGACGCCGGCCGGCGCGCGCGTGTCGTCGAACGCCCCGGCCACGAACGCGTCCGACGCGGCAAGCGGAACGACCGCGATCCGATCCGCCGGAATCCCGTAGGCGGCCGTGATTTCGTTGCGCGAGAAGCTCGAGTCGGTGACGACGCTGTCGGCCGCGAGCGCCGCCCGGCGGTAGAACGCGCGCCGCCACCGGTCGTTGCGATAGGCGTTCCATTCCGGCTTCCGCTCGTAGCTGACGTCGTGAATCGTCACCGCCTGCGGATGCACGCCCCAGAGCGGAGCCGTGTAGGCGGGCGCGTGGAAGACGTCGAGCCCGGCGCCGCGGACCGCGAGCGGCAGCGACAGCGCGGTCCACCCGAGGTTGGTCGGAAAGGGCGTCGCGGCGCGGGCCGTGACCCCGGCGGGCAGCGGCGTACCGGCCGGCGCGCCGATCGCCACGACGTCCACGTCGGGAGCGACACGCGCCATCGCGTCGTACAGCTCCGTCACGTAGCGCCGGACGCCGCCTGCCGGCGAGGCGAAGGCGCGGCCGTCCACGCCGATCCGGAACCGGGTCGGGCTCACCGTATCTCGTAGAACAGGCGCGCCACGCTGACGCCTTTGGCGGCGCAGGCGGCGCGCACGCGTGTTTCCGCGTCCGCTCCAATGGCGGGCGTGCTGATGACCAGCTCCTCGACGCGATACTTCGCGAGCAGCGTCTCGAGCTCGCGCGCCGTGCCCCGTACGGGCACGCCGACGACGCGCCGCGACAGCTTCGACTCGTCGTCGTCCACGAACACCACCGGCGTCCGATCGGAGTCGTCGTTGGCGAGCAGCTCGCGCGCGAGGAGCTGGCCGCGCGCGCCCGCGCCGTAGATGGCGACGCGCCTGCGCACCCCGGTCCGCGCCGCCATCCGGCCGAACACGCGGAACGACGATCGCGTCGCGACGATCGCCAGCGTCAGGAGCACCGCGTAGATGAGGAACACGCTCCTCGAGAACGCCTGGAACTTGTAGAGGTAGGCGGCCGCCAGCACCGAGAGGATGACGCCGCTGCCGACGGCGCGCATCACGGTGGCGAGGTCGTGCAGGCCGAACGTGCGCCACAGCCGCTTGTACAACCCGGACGCGTAGAGCGCGGCGAGCTGCGTGCCGAGGATGGCCGGCAGCGACTTCGAGAACGTGGCCAGGAAGACCGGCATGTTCGGATCGCCTTCGAAGCGGATCCGGTAGGCGGCGTAATAGCACGCCGAGATCAGAACGAGATCGAGCAGGACCTCCCCGGCGTGCCAGCGGAAGGTCAGGTCCGTGAGCAGGGGCGCGAAAGGCGCGTTCTGGAACGCCCGGAAATCCTGGCCCGCGTAGGCGGGCACGCGCGCGAGCCATAGCCCGATCATCAGCGTCCCGACCAGCACCGCCACCGCGACCGGCGCGCCGGTGCCCGGGTGCGTGCGTACGAACGCCCCCGCCGCCGCACCGACGATGCCGAGGCCGTACAGCATCCAGACGGCCGTGCGATCGCTGAAGCCGGCGGAGACGAGGCGGTGCGACGTGTGATCGATGTTGCCGCGGGTCGTGCTGCGACCCGCGAGGCGCCGCAGCAGGATCACGAAAGAGCTGTCGAACACCGGCACGATCAGGACGAGCAGCGCCGCCGCCGCGTCGAGCAGGGTGCCGGCGCGCGCGATCGCAATCGTCGCCGACGCCGCGATCACGCCGCCGATCGCGAGGCTGCCGCAGTTGCCCATGAACATCCGCGCGGGATGGCGGTTCCAGCCGAGGAACCCGATCAGCGCGGCCGCCATCGTCAGCAGCACCGTCACGATCGCGGGCCCGAGCTCGGCGCCGAACGTCAGCGCCAGGCCGACGGCGGCGATGGCGGTGACGCCCGCGGCCAGGCCGTCCATGTTGTCGAGCAGGTTGATCGCGTTGTCGAGGCCGCCGAACCAGAGGATCGCCAGCACCGTGAGCGCGGCGTGCATCGGCGTGGTGAGGCTCGCGGCGACGATGGTCAGGACGAAGAAGGCGGCGACCGCGAGCGAACTGACCATCTTCGCCAGCGCCGACATCGGCACCAGATCGTCGAACCAGCCGACCACGAACAGCGCGCCGCCCGCGAGCAGCACGGGCCAGGCGGGAGCGCTCAGTCCTCCCGCGATCGCGGCGCCGGCGACCACCCCGGCGAAGACGCCGATGCCGCCGTAGGTCGGCGTCGGCACCTGGTGCCAGCGATCCGGCCGCGGCGCGACGACGATGCCGCGGGCCAGCGCCGCGCGGCGCACGAGGCCGGCCACCGTGAAGCTGACGGCCGCCGCGACGGCAGCGGCGAGCAGATCCATGGGCAGCGGCGTCATCTGACGGACGACAAGCGTACAGCAGGCGCGAGGGTCTGCGCTACACTCCTCGAGGCCGTGCCAGGGCCTCGGATGCAATCCTGCGCAACCATCATCATCCTCAACTACAACGGCCGGCAGTGGCTGCCGGCCTGCCTGGACGCGGTCGCGGCGCAGCGCGGCGCGCCGCCGTTCGACGTGCTCGTCGTCGACAACGGATCCGCCGACGGCTCGGCCGCCCTCGTGCGCGAGCGATGGCCCTCCGTGCGCGTCGTCGAGACCGGAGCCAACCTGGGCTTCGCGGAAGGGAACAACGCCGGTGCGCGCCAGGCGGGCGGCGACTGGCTCGTCTTCCTGAACAACGACACGGCGGCCGACGCCGGGTGGCTGTCGTCGCTCCTGGCGGAGGCGGCCGCCCATCCCGATTACGATCTCGTGACGTCGCGGATCGTGTTCATGCACGATCCGTCGCGGCTCGACAGCGCCGGCGACGGGTACTTTCGTGCCGGCGGCGCCTTCAAGCACGGACATGGCGCCGGCGCCGAGGCGTTCGGCGAGTCGCGCGAAGTGTTCGGCGCCTGCGGCGCGGCGTTCATGATCCGCCGCGGCGCCTTCGACCGGCTGGGCGGCTTCGACGCGCGCTTCTTCATGAACTTCGAGGACGTCGATCTGTCGTATCGCGCGCGCCTGGCCGGGCTCCGCGTGTGGTACGCGGCCTCGGCGGTGGTCCGTCACGCCGGCAGCGGATCGCTGGGGGCGGTCAGCGCCGCCGCCGTCTACTACGGCCAGCGCAATCTCGAGTGGGTCTGGATCAAGAACACCCCGCCGGCGCTCCTGCTGCGGACCGCCGTGCCGCACGCGCTCTATTCGCTGGCCGGCGTCGCGCACTACCTGCGGATCGGCCGCGGGTGGCCGGCGCTCCGCGGCAAGCTGGCGGCCCTGGCGGCGCTGCCCGCCGTCCTGCGCGAACGCGGCCGGGTGCAGGCCCTGCGCCGGGTGGACGCCCCGACGCTCACGCGGGTGATGGCGCGTGGGTGGCTCGCGTCGAAACGCCGCGAAAAGGCCTTTGCCGCGACGCGCGCGGTGCGCGGTGATTACAATGGCACGCGTGGATAGTGTCGAGCAGGGGCTGGAGCTCGAACGCGAGTACGAGCGGCGGTTCGCGTCGCGCCAGGATTACCGCTGGCGCGTGTGGACGATCCTCATCCAACGCGTGTTCCAGCGATACGTGCCCGGCAACGGATCCGTGCTCGAGCTCGGGTGCGGCTGGGGGGAGTTCATCAACCAGGTGCGCGCCGGCCGCAAGTTCGGGATGGATCTCAATCCCGCGAGCGGACGGCGCCTCGAGGCGGGCATCGAGTTCCTGCACCAGGATTGCTCGCAGACGTGGCCGCTGCCCGACGGCACGCTGGACTTGGTCTTCACCAGCAACTTCTTCGAGCACCTGCCCGACAAGCAGGCGCTGGCGCGCACGCTCCGCGAAGCCCACCGCTGCCTGAAGCCCGGTGGACGGATTGCGTGCCTCGGCCCCAACATCCGCGTGCTGCCGGGCGCGTACTGGGATTTCTGGGATCACTATCTGCCCCTCACCGAACTGTCGCTCGCCGAGGGGCTCGAGCTGGCGGGGTTCACCATCGCGGAGTCGCGCGCGCGCTTCCTGCCCTACACGATGGCGCGCGAGCGGAACCCGCCGTTGTGGATGGTGTCGCTCTACCTCCGCGTGCCGCTGGTCTGGCGGCTGCTCGGACGTCAGTTCTTCGTCGTCGGCGTCCGGCCCTGAGCCGGCGCGCCGGGGCGGCGGTAGTCGCCCTTGGCGAGGTGCTTCTCGAGCCACACGTACAGGACGATGAAGAGGTACCGGCTCCCCATCTCCTTCAGCTTCAGCTTGGACTCGCCCTCGGTCCGATTGAGCCAGCCGATCGGAATCACGCTGAACGTGTAGCCGCGGACGATCGCTTTCAGCGGGAGCTCGACGGTCAGGTTGAAATGATGCGAGAGCAGCGGCCGCAGGCCGTCGATCGTCTCGCGCCGGTACACCTTGAACGCGTTCGTGGTGTCGTTCAGCGGAATGCCGAAGAGCACGCGGATGAAGAAGTTGGCCAGCCGGTTGACCGTCAGCTTGAACCGGGGATAGTCCACGACGCGGCTGCCCGGCAGGAAGCGGGAGCCGAACACGCAGTCGTAGCCCTTCAGGATCTCGCGGTAGCAGCGGACGACGTCCTCGGGCGGATCCGAGCCGTCGGCCATGACGACGGCGACGATGTCGCCGGCGAACGCGTCGAGCCCGGCGCGCACCGCGAGGCCGAAGCCGCCCGGGCCCTCGTTGTCGACGCAGCGCACGGCCGGGAGCTCGCGCGCGACCTCCTCGACCGCGTCACGCGTGCGATCGCGGCTGTGGTCGTTGACGACGACGATCTCGTACGGGATGCCGTCCGCGGCCAGCGCCTCGCAGAGCGTGCGCAGGACGGGACGGATCGAGTCTTCCTCGTTGTGGGCCGGGATGACGACCGAGTAGGTCGGAGCGCCGCCGCTCATCCGAGCGCCGCGCGCAGCGCGCCTTCGTTCGCCGTCACCCACGCGTGCAGGTCGCGCGCGATCTCGGGGACGCCGCGCGCCGGCCGCCAGCCGAACCGCGCCTCGATCCGCCGGGTGTCGGTGACGTAGACCGGCACGTCGCCGGGTCTCGTCTCCGGCGCGCAGGCGATGTCGAGGTGCACGCCGGTCAGCGACTCGCAGATCGCGGTGAACTCCGCGAGCGACACGGCATTGGCCGGCCCGCCGCCGGCGTTGAGCGGCTCGCCGGTCCACCCGTCGGCCTGCCGGAACTGCACGTCGATCAGGTCGGCGAGATCGGCGACGTGCAGCACGTCGCGGACCTGCTGGCCCCTGCCGCCGTAGCCGATGTAGGCGAGCGGACGGCGGAACACGTGCGCGATCATCCAGTGCGCGAACACGCCCTGCTCGGCGTGGCCCATCTGCCACGGTCCCGAGACGACGCCGCAGCGGTTGACGACCGCGCGCAGGCCGAACATGTCGACGTACTCGGCGATCAGCAGCTCGGCGGCGAGCTTGGTGGCGCCGTACAGGGTGCGCACGCCGTCGAGCGGGAAGTCTTCGGCGATCCCCTGCGCGCTCGCGCCGGCGACGGGCTGATCGTCGAGCAGCTGGAAGCGCGTCCCCTGCGCCTCGCAGCGAAGACGCGAGAGCGTCGCCGTCGGGTAGACGCGGCTCGTCGACAGGAACACGAACCGCGCGCCCGCGGTCCGCGCCAGCTCGAGGCAGTTCACGCAGCCCGTCAGGTTCGTGTCGACCACGTAGCGGGACTGTCCGTCGCGTCCCGCCAGCACCGACGGCTCCGCCGAGCATTCGAGGATCGCGTCGAGGCCGGCGGCGAAGGGCTCCAGGTCGCCCGCGGCGCGCACGTCGCCGTGTCGGAACTCGACGCCCGCCGATCGCAGCCGGGCGACGTTCAGCTCCGCGCCGCGCCGCCGCAGGTTGTCGAACGCGACGATGCGGTCTTCGGGATAGCGCGTCTTGAAGGCGAGGGCGAGGCTGGACCCGATGAACCCGGCGCCCCCCGTGACCAGCAGCGTCCGCGCCATCAGCCGCGCTCGCGCTCCCACCGCTCGACGTTGCTGTCGTAGATGTCGCGCAGCAGCGCGTCGAGGCCGTACTGCTGCCGCCAGCCCGGATAGTCGTTCTGGAACTTGCGGAGATCGCTGACGTACCAGATGTGATCGCCGATCCGGTTGGTCGGCGAATAGGTCCATTCCAGCTTGCGGCCGGCAATCTTCTCGCACTGCTCGATCGCCTCGAGCATCGAGCAGTTGCTGAAGAGGCCGCCGCCGAGGTTGTAGACCTGTCCGCCCGAGCGCGGCGTCTGCCAGTACTCGAGGAACGCGCTCACCACGTCGGCGCTGTGGATGTTGTCGCGGACCTGCTTGCCCTTGTAGCCGAAGACGGTGTACTTCCGCCCGGTGCAGACGCACTTCATCAGGTAGGCGAGGAACCCGTGCAGCTCCGCGCCCGAATGCTGCGGGCCGGTGAGGCAGCCGCAGCGGAACGACGCCGTGTTCATCCCGAAGTACCGTCCGTACTCCTGCACCGCGATGTCGGCGGCGGCCTTCGAGGCGCCGAAGAGCGAGTGCAGGCACTGGTCGATCGACATCGACTCGGGGATGCCCTGCGCGTACGGATGCGACGGGTCGATGTCCCAGCGCGACTCGCGCTCGACGAGCGGCAGCGTGTTGGGCGTGTCGCCGTAGACCTTGTTGGTGGAGGTGTAGACGAACGCGGCGTCGGGACAGTGGCGCCGCGTCAGCTCGAGGAGCTTGAGCGTGGCGGTCGCGTTGACGTCGAAGTCGAGCAGCGGGTCGCGCGCCGCCCAGTCGTGCGACGGCTGCGCCGCCGTGTGGACGACGAGCTCCACGTCGGATCCGTATTCGGAGAACACGCGCTCCAGCGCCGCGAAGTCGCGGATGTCCGCGTCCACGTGGCGGTAGCCGCGCAGCGCGCGCAGCTCCTCGCGGACGCCGGCCGTCGACGCCTCGTCGCCGAAGAACACGCGGCGCATGTCGTTGTCGATGCCCACGACCGTGACGCTCCGCCCGCAGAGGGTGCGCGCCGTCTCCGATCCGATGAGCCCTGCCGATCCCGTCACGATTGCCGTGGTCATTCTGGTCCTGGTAAAGGGTAGCTTGGTTGCACCGCCGGACGGAAGACCGAGAGGCGCAGGCGCATGATGATGGCACGGCGCTCACGGAGCGTGTCCGCCAGCGGAAAGAGCTGCAGCAGCAGCGCGTTGCTCTTGCCGGTGAGCAGGGCGCGGCGGGCGTACATGATGACTTCCGACCGGGCGGCGACGATGTAGACGCCGCTCCGCGCGCTTTTCGCGTAGGAGAGCGTCAGCGCGCCGGCGATCAGCCCGGCCGTCACGGCGCGCAGCGCGCGCCAGCGCCACGGCGCCGACGCCGGGGCCGTCTGCCACCACAGCGCGGCCAGGAAGAGGATCGCGCACCAGAACGGCAGCGACAACGTCGTGTAGCGCGACGACATCGCCTGCTCGACGCCCATGTAGGCCCGCCCGAGCCCCGAGACGGACGCCGTCGCGAGCGTCTGGAGCGCGATCAGGATCGGCAGGCGGTACGCCGGATCGTCGCGCAGCGCGCGCAGCCGGAAGGCGAGCGCCCCGAGAAGCGCCACGCCGATCGCGCCCGCCGCCGTCGAGGCGTCCGCCCCGTAGCTGCCCACCGGCGTGCCGACATACGTGAACACGTAGGTGATCAGCGCGCGCAGCGCCTGCAGCGAGGTGAAGTTGCTGGAGATGGGGGCCTGGTAGGGACGCTCGAACTGGTAGAAGTACGTGGCGTAGACGGCCGCGCCCGCGGCGAGCCAGGCCGCCGTATGCGCGCGCCGCCGGGCCCCGGCGGTCACCCACACGCCGGGGAGCTGCGAGACCCAGAGCATCAGGCCGGACGCGAAGGAGTACGTCGCGATCGTGGCGCATGCCATCGCGCCGGCGAGCCGGCGGGGGCTGTCGGCGCCGCGGGCGACGAGGAACGACGTTGCCAGCGACATCAGCGCGCAGAGCATCACCGACATCTGCCAGCCCCAGACCCAGTTCTCCCACTGCACCGTGGAGAAGGCGAGCCCGGAGAGCGCCGGCACGAGCCACCAGGGCGCGCCGCCGTGCGCGCGCCACGCGCTCCGCAGATAGAGGCAGTACAGCACGAAGACGCCCACCCCGGCCGCCAGGTTCGCGGCGATCTCCCAGCGGACGTCCCAGCCGGTGAACCGCGCGATCGCCAGCAGGATCAGGACCGGGAACATCGGGCGGTGCTCGTTGTGCTGCTCCCAGAATTCACGGAACGTCAGCGTGCCCGCCTGCAGGTGATCCAGCCGCAGCGCGAGCTGCCACTCGTCCCACAGCGGCACGTCGACGACGCGCATCACGCACATCCGCACGAGATACGCGAAGGGGATGAGCGCGAGGAGGGCCGCGAGCAGATGGCGCGCGCGCAACCTCTGGTACACTCGCGTCCGCCGGTATGGAGAGGTCGACAGCACTCGAATCAGAAGCCCGCGAAGGGACTCGAAGTGTAGCACGAGGGATATGGAGGCGCGCGCTGGGCCTCGCCGTTTGCGCCGCCGCGATCGCGGGCTGCGCGCCCGCCGGCGAGCGCGATCCGGCCAACGAGCTCCCGTTCGGCAACGTCGATCTGCCGTCGCCCGGCGCGAAGGTGACGGCGCTCTCGCCGGTCGCCGGCTGGGCGCTCGACGATCGCGGCATCCGGGAAATCCGCCTGTACATCGACGGCCACCTCGCCAACACCTGCCGTCCGACGCAGGCCCGTCCCGACGTCAGCCAGATCTTCCCGCAGTACGCGCGCGGCCGCACCCGCCACGGCTGGACGATGCTGGCCGGGTTCGATGTCCCGGGCCCGCATACCCTGATCGTGCAGGCGGTGGACTCCGACGGCGCCACCCGCGACATCGGCGTGCTCAACGTGACGGCCATCGACAAGTGAGGCCGGTGTCAATTCAAACAACGCCGCAACTCCGCAACGCCCAATTGACTGCCAAGCCCGGAACTCCCAAACTCCCAAGTCGTTCGTCTCTTGGGAGTCAATTGGGCGTTGGGCGTTGTGGCGTTGCGGAATTTCCGCGCCAGCCGCGGCTAGCGGCTGACGCGGACCGGAGGCGCAGCCGTGAATTGCAGCGTGCCGCTGCTGCGGGCGAAGACGTAGATGTCCCATACGCCGGGAGACGGCAGCGACGCGATGACGCCGTACGAGCTGCGCAGGAACTGCGCGCCGAAGATGGCGGCGATGTCCGGCCGATCGAAGAACGTCGTCGTCGCGCCGAGGAACACCGCCGGGCCCGGTGACGAGATCGGAATCGCCCAGAGGTGCACGGCGTCGACGCCGGTGCCGGCCGGCGCCAGCGCGTCGATCGCCCAGCCGGCGATGGCGAACGTGCTGCCGACGGTGGAGCCGCGTGCGGGCACGTCGACCGCGATGAGCGGGCGCGAGACGATCGTCACCTCCACCGACTGCGCCACGCTGAACGTGCCGGCGGAGCGCACCAGCGCGAACACGATGAAGCGGTAGCGGCCAGGCACGAGACCCGCCGTCGTGAACTGGAAGCCGGATCGCCTGAACTGCGATCCGAACAGCGCCGCGACGTCCGGACGATCGAGCGTGAGCGTCGTCGCGGCCATGAAGAACGGCGCGCCGCCGGTCGACAGCGGGAGCGCCCAGACGTGGATGGCGTCCACTCCGGCATCCGCGGTGGACGCCGGATCGAGCGCCCAGCCCGAGAAGACGAACGGCTGCGCCAGCGCCTGGTTCGGCGCCGGTGTGTCGATGGTGACGGTGGGCTGCTGGGTCGGCGACGGTCCCGCGACGCGGACGATCGCGCCGTTGGAGTAGTCCACGAAATAGAGCTCGCCGGCCGAGTCCACCCCGAACGAGCTCACGTTGCCGGGTGTGAGCTCCGCGGTGTGCTCGCGGAGATCCGACGCCGTCGCGCCGCCGGTCGACGGGTTCACCGTCAGGGCAATCGACCAGATCTTCGCCGACACGAAGTCGCCGAAGAAATAGCGCCCGCGATAACCGGCGCCGAGCGCCGTCCCGCGATAGACGTAACCGCCAGTGATACTGAAGCCGGTCGGATGCGGGTATTCGAAGATCGGATCGACGAGCGGCAGGAACGCCGGCGGCGCCGACGTGACGTTGTCGTGCGCCCCTTCGCGGTTGCGCCAGCCGAAGTTGTTGCCGCCGCGTCCCGCCGGGGCGTAGTCGATCTCCTCCCACGCCCCCTGCCCGACGTCGCCGATGACGATCGCGCCGGTCCCGCCGCGCGCCGGATCGTCGAAGCTGAACTTCCACGGGTTGCGGAGCCCCATGTCCCAGATCTCCGGCGCGCCGTTGGCGGGAAACGGATTGTCGGGCGGGATCCGCAGTCCGGCCGGATCGCTGTCGGCGACCGAGACGTCGATCCGCAGGATCTTGCCGAGCAGGTTGGACAGGTTCTGCGCGTTGTTCTGGGGATCGTTGCCGCTGCCGCCGTCGCCGCTCGCGACGTACAGGTAGCCGTCGGGCCCGAACTGCAGCGTGCCGCCGTTGTGATTCGCGAACGGCTGCCGGATCACTTTCAGCCCGTTCGACCAGCGGAGATCGAACCGCGACGCGGGATCCGCGACGAGACCGTTCGACGTCGATCGCTTGAAGCGCGCGACGACGGTGTCGCCATTGAGGTCGGTGAAGTCGACGAAGAAGCGTCCGCTGATCGCGGTATCGGGCGGGAACGCCATTCCCAGAAGTCCGCGTTCGCCGCCGGTCGTGATCGCGCCGCGCAGATCGAGAAAGGGTGTGGGCTGGAGGACGCCGTTGCGGATGAGCCGGATCACCCCGTTCTGCTGCACCACGTACTGGAGCGCCGGATCGCCAGGATCCTGGACGAAGGCGATCGGCTGCGTCAGGCCCGTGACATAGGTGACGCGGCGCAGCGGCTGCGCGAATGCCGACCCGGCATGGACGAACAGGAGGAGCGCGGCGACGGCGGCGTAGCGTGGGCGCATCCCGCCAGCCAAAGCACGTCACGCGCCAGGTGCGCGGAGCGACAAAGCGGCGTGATGAGTGAGAGTTACTAACGAATCTGGAATGCCGCTTTCGCGGCTCGTCGGGCAGTTACTCGTTCGTGAGACTCCGCGCGACGACCACGCAGAGTGCGAGAACTGTTATCGCGATGATACCGCCCACCAAACTCAGCATTGAAGCCCTCCGCCTGTATCGGCGCCACTCACTAAGACCGGTAGAGGCCGTCGTGGGTTTAATCGCGCCGACCGTATCTAGGACGTCAGCGGGGGAGGACTGGTTCGTTCTTGGTGATCCAGAAGACGGCGCGATCGTCGCCGACCGTACGAAGGTCCATCCGCCGGAACCGGGCGTCGCCCGGAGACGTGCGGCCGGCGATCACGATATCGTTCCAGCGGCCTGGTACGAGCATGCGGACGTCGGCGGCGCGGCCGTCGATCGCGACTTCGAGCGCGGTCACGGCTTCACCGTGAAGGCTGACGCTGAACTTGTACGCGCTGGCAGGGACGAACAGTGTGGCGTGTCCCGCTGCTTCGCGGTAGCGAATGCCGTCCGGCGAGACATGCCATGCGGAGACGCCGATGCCGACGTGTTCGAGGTTGGCTTCGCGCCCGGCGGCGCGCACGCGGAGCGGGATCGTCAGCACCACGATCGCGAGCAGGGCCGCCAGTGCCAGGGACGGGCGCCATGAACCCGTTCCGGCCGGACGATCCCCGAACGCGGCGCCGCCCGCCGCGCCCGCGACGATCCAGAACGCGAACGAGGCCTCCGGGACGAGCAGCGGATGCCCGGCGAGCGCCGTGAGCGCGAAGGCCACCAGCCCGGCGAAGACGAGCAGCAGGAACCGATCGCGCTCCATCGTGGCGCGCCATCCGGCGCCGAGGAGCGCCGCGGCAACCGTCCACGCGAACGCGAGACCGCCGGCGATGCCGGTCTCGGCGGTGATCTGCAGCGCGTTGTTGTGCGCGTTCTCGTTGACCGCCGCGGGGAACTTGGCGATCAGCTCCGGCGAGCTGAACTCGCCCGAGCGCCGCTGGAACTCGCCGAGCCCGATGCCGTACGCCGGGTGCGAGCGAATCATCTGCGCCGCGGTCGCGGCGAGCCCGACGCGGATGTCGGCCGCGAGCAGCGACGACTTCTGCGATCCGCGCTGCGGCAGGACCACGGCGAGCACGACCAGTCCCGCGCACACGCCGAGGGCGGCGACGGCTGCGATCGCCGCCTGGCGCCGCCCGCGGATCGCGCGCGGCAGGATCCACGCGCCGGCCGCCGCGGCCGGGAGCGCGAGAAGCGCGATGCGGGAGCTCGTCAGCCAAAGCGCCAGGCCCGCGAGCACCGCCGCCGTCGTCCAGATCGCCGTCCAGATCGCGCGGCGCGCACCGGCGGACGACACCGCCAGCGCCGCCGCCACGAGGACGGCGAGCGCATAGTACGAGCCGGCGGCGTTGTAGTCGGTGTAGTGGACGTTCCACCGCAGCTGCCCCGAGAGATCGACGAGCGACGCCCAGAACGGCGGACGGCGCGCCGCCGCTTCGGCGAGCCGGTCCAGCGTGCAGAGCGCCGCCGCGGCGCTGCCGAGCGCGGTGCCGGCGGCCACGCGGCGCAGCACGCCCGGCTGCCTGCCCAGGCGGGCCGAGTGCGCGAAGAGCAGCGTGCCCTCGAGCAGCAGCAGCCCCGCGTGGACCGCCGTCAGGCTGCGATCGACGAAATACGAGCTGCCGATCGTGGCGGCGATTCCGCCCCAGAACGCGGGCCCCTCACGGAGCTGGAGGACGCTCAGCCCGGCAATCAGCGACGCGAGCACGATCGCGCCGAACACCGCCGCCGGCGCGGCGAGCGCGCGCGGGACCGCCGTACGCGATCGGCACGCGTCGAGCCCGAGGCCGGCGATCGCGGCGCATGCCACCGCTTCCGCCCAGACGATCTGCGGGTTCCACGCCTGCGTCGCGCAGTACCAGGCGATCGGGATCAGTCCCGCCACGGCCGGGAGCGCCCAGTCCGCGCGGACGAACGACAGGACCGCCACGCCCAGCAGGATCGCGAACGGCACCGGGCCGGCGTAGTGCGTGTGGAGGATCGATCCGAGCAGCGCCCCCGCACCCGCGGCGCTGAGCAGCCAGCCGGCGCGGGTGAGCGCGGTCATCGGGATCCGACGATGGCGTAGTCCAGGAAGGAGAACATGCGCGCGTTCAGCTTCTCGACGTTCGCGTTGAACGTGTCGACGAGGTCGGCGATCGGCAGGTCGGCCGGCGCCGCTCCCGGCTGCAGCCGATCCTGCGGCGCCACCGGCGAGCGGTACTCGATCCGCGCCGACGGGAAGCCGCTGGCCAGGACGAGGTAGCGCAGCGTCTCGGGGTGGAGCGGCCACACGTGGGTGATGTCGCGGATGAAGCTGTCGAAGAACGCCGTCCAGCACGCGGGGTTCAGCGTCTCGAGCACGATCGGCGCGCCCGGGCGCAGCTTGTGGAAGGCCAGCTCGAGGAAGCGCAGCAGATACGCCGGCGCCAGGTGCTCCACCACCTGCGCCGCGAACAGTCCGCCGAGCGATCCATCCGGCTGCCGTTCGAGATACGAGACGACGTCGGATTCGGCGACGTCGAGCCCGCGCCCGCGGCAGACCTCCACCATTTCGTGGTTCAGGTCGAGCCCGCGCGCGCGGATGCCGCGCGCCTGCAGCAGGTCGAGGAACTCGCCGCGCCCGCAGCCCGCGTCGAGCACGTCGGAGGCGCCCTCGAAGTAGGGCAGGTAGCTTTCCAGCCGCGCGCGAATGGCATCCTGCGACCCGCGGAATTCGTTCTCGAACCCGACGTACTTGTACGAGTCCAGCGCCTGCGCAAATGCCGCCGCCGGCAGCTGCGAGCCGGAAGCCGG